>OFGX01001337.1_pt1 | contig 15029 bp, 12 predicted proteins | sample 1521831 | NCBI WGS metagenome assembly OFGX01 (sample SAMEA3504080, study PRJEB24116) | mouse gut metagenome | biome: mouse gut; feature: mouse-associated habitat; material: faeces | place: Denmark | collected 2011 | reverse complement strand
TGACCCCCGTCTCCTTCTGCACGTAGACCTTGGCGTTGCTCTTGCCCACGCCCATAGGGCCGCCTGCGCCGCCCATCTTCTTGAACACTACCCCCAGCAGAATCCACATCAGCAGCACGGGCAGCACCACGTACAGCAGAATGTCCAGAATGCGCCCCGAATTGTCGCTGAGCACGCGGGTTCCGTCCACGCCGTGAGCCTCCAGGCGGGAAGTGAGGGTGTCCAGGTCCTCCATGATGATGGTGGAGTAGGTGGGGTTGACATTGCCGTAAAAAGGATAGCCCGGCATGGCCGGATTCTCCCTGGGGGCCTCCGCATCTTTTTTCAGGGTGAACAGCACCTGTCCGGTGCTCTGCACCTCCACGGCCTCCACTTCATCCCCGTTCAGATGCTCCAGGAACTTCGTATAGCTGACCTCCTGGTTATTCCCGGAGGAGCCGAACAGCAGATTCCAGAGCATGAAGACCAGCAGCACCGTGCTCAGCGCTGCCAGCAAGATCATCATGATGTTCGGCCGCTTGGGGGGCTGGTTCCCGTTGCCATTGCCGCCGTTGCCGCCCGGCGTGTTGCCGCGCCCGCCGTTGTTGTACCCTCCGCCATTGTCATATTGGTTCGTTTGATTGTCCATAGCAGCTCCGTTTCTGTCCTTGTCACTCAGTCGTATGTGTCTCCGACCCCTTCCCGCCGCTCTCCCGGCGGGTGATATACGTTTTTTTGCATTGGGTCGCATTGATTGTCGTATTCATTATAGAGACAACCAAATGATAAATCAATAGCAGAAATGTGAAAAAAACGATTTAACTCTTAAAGATTTCTAAACTTTTTTTCTCAAATTCCCCATTCCAAAGCTTCCCAATCTGTGGTAAAATAGAAAAGTATTTTTCAAAATGAGACAGGAGGCGCGGAGCAGACCATGAAAATCGGTTTTGACAATGAAAAATATCTGAAAATGCAGTCGGAGCACATCAAGGGGCGCATCGCCGAATTCGGGGACAAGCTCTATCTGGAATTCGGCGGCAAGCTGTTCGATGATTACCACGCGTCCCGGGTGCTGCCCGGTTTCCGGCCCGACGCGAAGCTCGCCATGCTGATGCAGCTTTCCGACTACGCAGAGATAGTCATCGTCATCAGCGCCGCCGACATAGAGAAGAACAAGATCCGCGGCGACCTGGGAATCACCTACGACGTGGACGTCCTGCGGCTGCGGGACGAATTCCAGGGCAGGGGCCTGTACGTGGGCAGCGTGGTCATCACCCATTACCAGGGCCAGCACAGCGCGGAACAGTTCAAGGCCAAGCTGGAGAAGCAGGACATCAAAGTGTACCTCCACTATACCATCGAAGGCTACCCCTCCAACGTCCCCCTGATCGTCAGCGAAGAAGGCTATGGGAAGAACGACTACATCGAGACCTCCAGGCCCCTGGTGGTCGTCACGGCCCCGGGGCCCGGCAGCGGCAAGATGGCCACCTGCCTCTCCCAGCTCTACCATGAGAACCTCCGGGGCGTCAAAGCGGGATACGCCAAGTTCGAGACCTTCCCCATCTGGAACATACCGCTGAAGCATCCCATCAACCTGGCTTACGAGGCGGCCACCGCGGACTTGAACGATGTGAACATGATCGACCCCTTCCACCTGGAAGCCTACGGCGAGACCGCGGTGAACTACAACCGGGACATTGAGATCTTCCCGGTACTGAACGCCATCTTTGAGGGCATCTACGGAAGCAATCCCTATAAATCGCCCACCGACATGGGCGTCAACATGGCCGGGAACTGCATCATCGACGACGAGGCCTGCTGCGAAGCCTCCAGGATGGAGATCATCCGCCGCTATTACACCACCCTGAACAAAGTGGTGCGGGACGCGGCCCCCGAGACGGAAGTCTATAAAATCGAGCTGTTGATGAAGCAGGCGAAGATTGCCACGGCCGACAGAAAAGTGACTGTAGCCGCCAGGGAGCGGGCCGAGGCCCTGGGCGTCCCCACTGCCGCCATCGAACTGCCGGACGGCCAGATCATCACCTCCAAGACCTCCGACTTCCTGGGAGCTTCCGCCGCGCTGCTCCTGAATGCCCTGAAATACCTGGCGGGAGTGGAACATGACACGAAACTGATCAAACCGGAGGCCATCGAGCCTATCCAGGATCTGAAGGTCCGTTATCTGGGCGGCAAAAATCCCCGCCTGCACACGGATGAGGTCCTGATCGCCCTGTCCCTGGCCGCCTGCAGCGATGACAACGCCAGGCGCTCCCTGGAACAGCTGCCCCGGCTCAACGGCTGTCAGGCGCATACCTCCGTGATGCTCTCCGAGGTGGACATCAAAATCTACAAGAAGCTGGGCGTAGACCTCACCAGCGAGCCCATCCAGACCACCCGGAAGAACTATTAGGAAAACGGCCCCGGCCGAAAGCCGTTGTATCAAAAAAGAGCCGCGGCATTTGCTCCCGCGGCTCTTTGATGTCCGCACCGTTTCCCACAGGCGCCTTCTCTCCGGCAGGCCCTGCGGAGTCACAGTTTCTTCAGGAAATTCCCGTCAATGCTGACGCCCTCGTTGATCACCACGAAAGCGTTAGGGTCATACTTATGGATGACGGCCTTCAGCCTGGAAACCTCATATTTCGACAAAGTGATATAGAGCATGTGGGACTGCTCGTAGGTGTAGGCCCCCAAAGTAGTCCACTTCGTGATGCCCCGGCCGATTTCCTCCATGATTGCCTTTTCCAGGTCCACCGTGCTGGACTTGGTGATGATATGCGCCTCCACATTGATGTTCTGGATATGTACCTTGTCTATGGCCATGGAATGGGCCGCCGCAAAGATGACGGAATACACCACGATCTCCACATCGGACAGAAAAAGGCAGATCCCGTACAGCGTCAGGTTCATCAGCAGATAGACCTTGCCCACGCTGAAGTCCTTCCTCCACTTGGTCAGCAGCACGCCCACCACGTCCAGCCCGCCGCCGGAAGAGGCCATCCGGAGCACGATGCCGATCCCGGCCCCGGAAATGATGCCTCCCACCACACAGGCTGCCACGGTGTCCTCCACCACTTTCACGATGGGGACCACGGACAGGAACAGGGTCATCGCCGTGACGGTGACCAGGGTCTTGGCAAAGAATTTCCTGCCCATTTTCGTAAAGGCCACGATGAAGATCGGCACATTGATGATATAGTAAATGATACCCGCAATGTCAAAGCTGCCAAAATTCAGGTGAAAATATTCCGCCAAAATCGTCCTGATGACCTGGCAGAAGCCCATGAGACCGCCCGAGTACAGTTGGGCGGGCACCACGAACAGGTTCACCCCTATGGCATACATCAGCGCAGCCAGGACACAGGCAAGCGTCCTTTTTCCCTCATACTTCAACACATCCCTGTTCATATCACGCCAGCACCTGCTCCATCTTCTCCCGCAGATCCGCCGCGGACATGCCCCCTACATAAGTGGCCACAGGCTTGCCGCCCTTGAACACCACGAAGGCCGGAATGCTGGAGATGCGGTAGGTGGCCGCCAGTTCCATGTTCTCATCGATGTTGCATTTGCCCACTTTGATCCTGCCGGCATACTCCTCGGCCACTTTCGCCACCAGCGGCCCCATCATCCTGCAGGGATTGCACCAGTCCGCATAGAAATCCACCAAAACCGGCGTAGATGCCTGCAGCACCTCCGCGCCAAAATTGTCTGCCGTAAACTTGTATTCCATAATTTTACCTCTTTTCTGCAGCTTTCCGGTGTGCTGCGCACCTAATCCGGAGACTCTCTCCCCATGGCCGCGCCAGGCTCTCCCCATCGCGGCCCTGCGGGCCCTATGGCCGGGGGCCGCCGTAATGGATGACATACTTGCAGATAGGATTGCCTAACCCTGAGAATTTCTCCTCGTATTCCGTCATCACGTTGCCCTCCGCCATGCTTTCCTCGCTGTGGAGGTCATAAGTGACGGCATCGGCCTGCCAGCCTGCCGGTTCCAGCTCTCCCAGGGCGAACTCGAACAGATCCCTATTGTCCGTCTTGAACTCCAGCCTGCCGCCCTGCTCCAAAATCACGGCGTAGCGGGCCAGGAATTCCCGGGAGGGCAGCCTGCGCTTGGCATGCCGGTCCTTGGGCCAGGGATCCGAGAAATTCAGGTGGATCCGCCCTACCTCTCCAGCCCCGAAGACCTTGCCGATGTCCTCCGCGTCCATCCGCAGGAACTTCAGGTTCGCAAGCTCCTCCTGCTCCATCTTCCGGACAGCCCGGAGCAGCACGCTGGAGTACTTCTCGATGCCCACGTAATTGATGTGGGGATGCTCCTTAGCCATAGTATGTATGAATTTCCCTTTTCCCATACCTATCTCGATGTGAATCGGGCTGTCGTTCCCGAAGATTTCCCTCCATCTGCCGGGACATCCGCACTGGATTTCCTCCTTTACCACGTAGGGACTGTCAGCAATCACCTCTCTGGAGCCCGTAATATTGCGCAATCTCATCTCTGTACCCCTTGTCCGTTTCCACAGCCTCGAATTCTTCGGAAAGACCCCTCTTATGGATCCCGCAAAGATTCTGTTATTAATGTACTTTAATTTTGCATCCTTGTCAATCCGTGAATTGCAGCTTTGGTTTTTTCAGAGAATGGTGTATAATATTGTAAAAAGAAAATTCTACTGTGAGGTTGCCATATGTCCGAAACGAGAATCCATTGCCTGTCCAGATATTTTCTGCGGCTCACCGCCGCGGCCTGCGCTGTCGGCCTGTTCCTGGGCCAGGCCCTTTCCGTCCGCGCCTCCTCTGACGCAGAGCTTGCCCTGGAGGCCAACAGGGGGCTGCCCGTCCAGTCCAACGAAGTGCCCAACTGGCCGGCCGGCCCTGCCGTCGGGGCGGAGTCCGCCATCCTGATAGAGGCCCAGACCGGCACCATACTTTATGCCAAAAATATCCATCAGCGGGAATATCCCGCCAGCACCACCAAGATCCTCACCTCTGTGATTGCCACAGAGCGCTGCCAGATGGACGAGATCGTCACCTTTTCCCACGACGCTGTCTTCGATACGCCCTGGGACAGCAGCCATATCGCCATGGATGTGGGGCAGGAGCTCACCATGGAGCAATGCCTGAACGCCATCCTGATCCGCTCCGCCAACGAGGTCTCCTATGCCGTGGCGGAACACATCACCGGGACCACGGACTGGGCTGTGTTCGCGGAGCTCATGAACCAGCGGGCCGCGGAGCTGGGCTGCCTGAACTCCCATTTCATGAATCCCAACGGCCTGCCGGACGACGACCATTACACCACGGCCTATGACCTGGCCATGATCGGCAAGGCCTTCTTCGCCAATGAGATGCTGTGCAAAATCACCCTGAGCAGGCGCATGGAATTCCCCGCCACCGACAAGCTCCCTCAGGGAAAGCTTGAGATCAACCACATGCAGATCATCCCCGGGGGGACCTATGCCTACGAGTATCTGGTGGGCTGCAAGACCGGCTACACCGATGCCGCCAGGAGCTGCCTGGTTTCCTGTGCGGAAAAGAACGGGCTGCGGCTGATTTGCGTAGTCATGCGGGACGAAGCCCCCTATCAATATCAGGACACAATCTCCCTCTTTGAGTACGGCTTCGCCAATTTCGAGAAAGTAAACGTATCTCAGTCAGAAACCGAATATAATATCGACAATACCGGGCTGTTCTACAGCGGCAACGACATCTTCGGCAGCTCCCAGTCCTTCCTGTCCCTGAACAGGGATGACTTCATCGTCCTCCCGCGGACCATCTCCTTCCAGGAGGCGGAGTCGACCATCTCCTATGATACGGGGGATGCGGAGCAGGCCGCGGTCATCACCTATGCCTACCACGGCGTGGAGCTGGGCACTGTGCGCGTGAGTTTCTCCGTCACCCAGGAGGAGAGCGCCTTCTTCGACCTGTTGTCCGAAAACGGGGAAGACCTCGGGGACATTTCCAACGAGGAGTCCCCTGTAATTTTCATCAATACGGGCATCATCCTGATCGGCCTGGGCGTCATCGCCGGACTGGCCCTGATCGTGCTGCTTGCCCATATCATCCTGAAAAACTATAACCTCTCCTTCCGAAGGCCCCACAGGCACAGGAGACGGCGCAGAAGGAAACGGAAATGAGAACGGAAATGAGCATCCTGAGGCGGAAGATACGGCATCTCACGGTAGTGCCCCAGAAAGTATGGTACGGGGAACAGCCGGAGGACCACGGGGTGCGGCTGGACATATACCTGGACGAAGAGGACGGCGAGATATTCGATCTGGAGCCGGACAACAACAGCGGCGCGGCCGATGTGGCAGCCCTGCCCCGCAGGGTGCGGTTCTATCATGCGAAGATTGATTCCGGAAATTTTGAAGCCGGGGAAAATTACGGCAGCCTGCGAAATGTGGCGGTGGTATTCATCACCACATATGACCCCTTCGGACAGGACCGCATGATATATACCATACAGAACGGCTGCAAGGAGGATCCGGAACTGCCTTACGACGACGGTGCCAGGACGATATTCCTGTACACAGGAGGCACCGCGGGCAATCCGCCGGAGGAACTCCTACAGCTTGCCCGCTACATGGAGTGTTCTGTTTCCGAAAACGCGCAGACTGCAGGACTGGCCAGGCTGCACGAGATGGTGACGAAGGTGAAGACAGACCGGGAAGTGGGGACAGTGTATATGCATCTCATGGAAATGGAACAGCGCATAAAAAAGACGGCAAAAGAGGAAGGGCGGGAAGAAGGGCTTATAGAAGGACGGGAAGAAGGACGCGCAGAAGGACGCGCAGAAGAAATCATTGATTCCGGCTTGGAATTCAAGCTTTCCGAGGAAGAGATCCTGGGGAGACTTCAGAAAAAACTGAATATAAAATCAGATGTCGCGAAGAAGTATCTGACAGCTTATAACCAAAGCAACCATCTGGTTTAGGGTTGCCCCAATCTATACCCGGAAACCCATACCGCTATCAAATCGAACGAACCGGGAGCCGCTCGTCCTGTCAGGATTGCTGCTCCCGGATTCAGAATCAAGATTTGAGCTTCTTTCGAAGGCTGCGGTCTTTGTGGAGTTCACTGGTATGTTTCCGCCGCTCCATCAGGGCTTCCGCCTCTTCCCGCGCAATCAGCTTGGTGGTCTTGACGATATAGATATTCCCGTCTGCGGCTTTCTGCACCCTGATTTTGCCTTTCAGGTATCCGTGGGCCTCGCAGTAGGCCAGACAGAAATAGTGCCTGCCGTTTGGCGTGAACCACCTGATTTTCTTGCGCAGGTTCCTACGGCAGAGATAGCATTTGCTGGACACCACCTCCCTGTCCGCGAACGCCTCTTCCTTGCTGGCGAATTCTTTCGAGATGTATTTCACATAATTGTCGAACCGTACTTTTATCTCCGATTTTCTGTCTTTGGGCGGATGGAACACATCATAGGACCGGTTCTTCAGGACATCCGGCTTCTCCTTCAGAATCCTGGCCAGTATCCCCGCCGTGTAATGGGCATCTCCCAGGGCCCTGTGGAAAGGGATGTCCTTTTCCAGTTCCAGGAAATCCACCCCATGCTCCAGCGCCTTTCGGCTCTTTCCGTCCTCATAGGCAATGCTGAACAGCTTCTGGACGTCCAGAAAGACGATCGGCCCCTCCGCCAGCGGCGCCATATGGTAGAATTCCATATTCCGCTGCAGCTCTGTCAGGTCCGAGCTTCCCCAAGTGCAGAAAAGATACTCCCCCTCACCGCACCAGCGCAGAAAGGCCTGGGCCGTCTCCAGGAAGGGCTTTCCTTTCTTCAGTTCTCTCATGCGCAGATGAATCAGCCTGCCAGTGATCTGGTTCATCTCATGGTACACGGCAGGTCTGATCAGCTCGCTGAACTCGCCCAGCCGCTCTCCCGAAGGGCCCAGCTTCACCGCGCCGATTTCTATGATTTCAAAGGGAAGGGCCGCCTCCTGGCTGGAAGGGCTGCCTCCCTGATTCCACTCCAAATCCATCACAATATAGTTCATACATCTTCTTTCCTTTGATCAATGACCGGATTTGACCGGATATCGATGCTCTATCCAGATCCGCGCCAGCGAAATCCAGGACGTGCACTCCTCCTGAATCCCAAAGCCGCCCTGGTTCCGGGTCAACTGGTTGGCCAGGGACAGGCCGTGGCCGCCGCAGGGATATACATGAAGCTCCGCAGGGACATTCGCCTTACGCATGGCGCTCACGAAAAACAGAGAATTCTCCACCGGCACGCCGTCATCCGTGAAGGTATGCCACAGAAACGCAGGCGGCGTGTCCGCGCTCACCTGTTTCTCCAGGGACAATGCCTCCCAGGCCGGCGCGGACAGCCTCTCGGATATCTCCTTCTCCTGTCCTCCTATCAGGCTCTCGAAAGAGCCTCTGTGGGCGAACTCCCCGGAAGTGATCACCGGGTAGCACAGAATCATGCCGTCAGGCTTCCAGCTGCCGCTCTCTGAAGGCTCCTTCCCCAGAGCTTCCGCCAGGAAATCCCTGTTCCAGAACACCCCCAGGGAAGCTGCCAGATGGCCTCCCGCGGAACACCCCAGTACGATGATCTGCGCCGGATTCACATGCCACTCTTTCGCGTGGTCCCGAATCAGCCCCACGCTGTAAGCCAGCTCCGTCAGCGCCGTGGGGAACACCGCTGGCGCCACGGAATACCGCAGCACGGCGGCGTGGCATCCCATGGCGAGGAACTGCAGCGCCAGAGGCTCGGCCTCCCTGTCAGAGGTCATGCAGTAGGCCCCTCCCGGGCACACCAGCACCAGGGGCCTCTCCAAAATGTCCAGCTCAGGAGAATCCTCCTGGATATAGACCGTCAGCTTCGCGCCGGACCCGGAGCCTGCCAGCGCCATCGGATATGTGATATGAATCATTTTCCCTCCTGTTCTATACGCAAAGCCGGTCCGAACCTGTCGGTCCGCTGCCGTCGGACATCAATATGCCCGTCCCCAGTACACCATCTTCTTCGCGGGCCTCCCGCAGCACACGCAGGTGTCCGCGATATGCTCCTGTTCGAAGGGCATGCAGCGGCTGGTGACGCTGAGCTTTTCCTTAATCGCGTTCTCACACGCCTCGTCCCCACACCACATGGCCTTGACGAAGCCAGATCTCTCGTTGAATATCTTCTCGAACTCCTCCATGCCCACGGCGGTGAAGGTATTCTCCTCCCGATGGGCCCTGGCCCGCTCCAGCATCTCCCGCTGAATGGCGTCCAGCAGTCCGCCCACCTCTGCCTCCAGCTCGTCTAAGCTCACCTCGATCTTCTCCCTGGTGTCCCTGCGGACGAGGACGCACTTTCCGGCCTCTATATCCTTGGGGCCGATCTCGATGCGGACAGGGTAGCCCCGCATCTCCGCCTCGGCGAACTTCCAGCCAGGGCTCTTGTCCGTGTCGTCCACCTTCACCCGGAAGCCGCCCTTCAGCCTGTCCCGAAGCTCGTAGGCTTTCTCCAACACCCCTTCCTTCTTCTGCTGGATGGGCACGATGCACACCTGCACGGGGGCTACCTTAGGCGGCATCACCAGGCCCTCGTTGTCCCCGTGCACCATGATGATGGCGCCGATCAGGCGGGTGGTCATGCCCCAGGAAGTCTGGTGCACATATTTCAGCGTGTTGTCCTTGTCCGCGTACTGGATTTCAAAAGCCTTCGCGAAGCCGTCCCCGAAGTTGTGGCTGGTGCCGGACTGCAGCGCCTTGCCGTCATGCATCAGAGCCTCGATGGTATAGGTGGCGATGGCTCCCGCGAACTTCTCCTTGTCGGTCTTACGCCCTTTTATCACCGGTATGGCGAGCACTTCCTCGCAGAAGTCCGCGTACACGTTCAGCATCTGGATGGTCCTCTCCTGGGCCTCCTCCTCGGTGGCGTGGGCGGTGTGCCCCTCCTGCCAGAGGAATTCCCTGGAGCGCAGGAAAGGCCTGGTCTCCTTCTCCCAGCGCACCACCGAGCACCACTGGTTGTAGACCCTGGGCAGGTCTCTGTAGGAATGGACGTCGTTTTTATAGAAATCACAGAACAGCGTCTCCGAGGTGGGGCGCACGCAGAGCCTCTCTGCCAGGGGCTGCAAGCCGCCGTGGGTCACCCAGGCCACTTCCGGGGCGAAGCCCTCCACATGGTCCTTCTCCTTCTGCAGCAGGGACTCCGGGATGAACATAGGGAGGTAGACATTCTCCACTCCTGTCTCCTTGAACCGCTGGTCCAGCTGCTTCTGGATCAGCTCCCAGATCGCGTAGCCCGCGGGCTTGATCACCATGCACCCCTTCACGGAGGTGTAGTCGATCAGCTCCGCCTTCTTCACCACGTCCGTGTACCACTGGGCGAAGTCCACGTCCATGGATGTGATCTCTTCCACCATCTTCTTGTCTGCCATTCTTTTCTCCTCCTATTCCAGTTCCGCATCTTCCATGACAGTACCCTAGTACCCAGAGAACGATTTCCGGCTCCAAAGTACATGTATCCGTAAATCGTTCTGGGCACTGTCATGGCAGATGCTGTTTCCAGTTCCGCATTTTCAGGATGTAAAAAAGCCGGATTCTCCTCCCTAAAGGGACCGAAAATCCGGCGGTACCACCCTGCTTGACGTAAAAACGCCCACCTCTCATGCCTTTAACGCCGGCCTGCGCCATGCTTTTGTCCATCGGACTTCGCACGGGACTCCAAGGCAGGTTCCAAATCCTTCACATAAAGGCCTCTCAGCCGCATGCCCCTGCTGCCCCCGCAGTCCGGACATGCCACGCCCTCTCTCTGGAATGCTTCTGAATCTGTACTAATCCTCTTCACAGCCATACTTTCTGTATGCGATTATAGAGCAGGTTGCGGCTGTTTGTCAAGAGAATCTTTGGTTTCTTTCCGGCGTTTCTTTCAGGATAAACTCTAAAAACTGATAAAACGTTATTCGAACCAGTACCAGCTGATGCCCGTTCAAGTCATCAGGCACAATCAGGGCTTCCATTTCACGATTACAACGCCATTACCTTTCCCAGCGAATAGACATATCTTCATTCGTCCCCCCATCATTTGCATAACAGTAAGGGCATGCCAAATTGCACCTGTTAGTTATGCATATATGGGCATACATGGGTTTTTCTAAATTTACGATTTTCTCTGGTCTTGCGCCTGCATATTGGACTGTATATTGTGATTTTCCATTTTCAAGCTCATACAATCGAATAAAGGCATTCATATTACTGTCAAATCGTTCACGCAATAAATGTTTATCCATGTTCATTATGGCTCCCGTCTTCTATTTCTACGGAGTTCATGGTCTGATACAGTTCATAAAATCCGCCATGCAGCTTCAGCAGTGCTTCCAGGTTCCCCTCCTCTGTGATCCGGCCATTCTCCAGATAGCAGATCCGGTCAAAGCCTGACATATAATCCCCAAATATGTCGTGCGTCACTACGACCACGGTGCACTCCAGCCCCAGGAGGCTCTTCATGATCCCGGCTGTCGTAATCACGTCCAGATTGGATGTGATCTCATCCGCCAGGAGCAAATCGCATTTATGTAAGACAGCCCGGGCGACCGCAATCCTCTGGACCTGTCCTCCTGACAGGTTGCGCCCGTTCTCATGCAAGACCGTGTCCAACCCCTCTGGCTGGGCTTCTATGAAGTCCTTCAGCTCCGCTATCTCGATGGCCCGCATCACTTCATCCATGGCGAATTCCCGGTACAGGCACAGGTTATTGTAGATGGTGTCCGAGAAAATGAAGGGAGTCAGGGGGACCATCGCCACATTGGCATAATAATCGCTTAAACGGATATCCTGCATATTTATCCCGTCTACAGATATCCTGCCGCTATAGTCCTCATAGTAACGGTACAGAAGCTTGATCAGGCTGGACTTGCCGCCACCGCTGGAGCCCACCAGGGCAATCTTTTCATGGGGCCTGATGGTAAGGTCGATCTGCTCCAATGCAGGCGTCTCTTTTCCGGGATAGGCGAAGCTTACATTCTCTAAAGCGACCTCCGATATCCCTGAGACATTCCGCTTACCCGTCTCCGGGGCCTCCTGGTTCAGCATATCCTCAATCTTCTTCTTGATCTTCACAGAGGCCTTTATCCCTACATAGGAGCTGGACACCGCGCGGAAAGGCGATATGACAAAGGAGACCAGCGAATTGATCGTCACCAGATACCCCATGGTAATCTTCCCATCAAATACCATGAACACCCCCACAAAGAGGATTGTTATGTTGGGAATCCACGTTGCCAGGGACGATATGACAGAAATGATGTTCGAAGCCTTCCGCATGCCATAGTCCTTTTTCCGGTTGCTGGCAGCTGCCTCCCTATGGACTTTGATGCCGTATGGCGATGCGTCCGCCGCAATCAGCGCCTCCGCCCCTTTCAACAGCTCGCCCACCTTCCCGGTGTATGCGGCGTTATCATCCGAGTATTCCTTCTGCTTCCTGCTCATGCCTTCTGACGTGAGCTTCGGCACCAGCAGCGGCAGCATGCACAGGGCCACCGCGCAGACCAGCATCACCGGTGAGATCACCGCCAGCATCACCATCGCCACGATCCCCATGGAACCCCACATAGCGATATTGAGGATTCCCGTATAATACCAATCCTGGATGAACCTTATATCGTTCGTCAGAACAGACAGCATATCTCCGGTTTTCTCTTCGAGATGCTCTCTCAGAGGCTTGTGCATCTGGACATCCATCAGCCTGTTACGTATCTGTTCGATGCTCTTGGTGGACATCCTGGTAAAGGTATCCTTGCTGAAATATTCTGAAATATGGCTCACCAATACGATCCCCAGCCCCAAAAACATATAGCGCAGCGCTTCCGTTTTGCTGCCGGAATCCAGGAGCCATTGTATGATATAGGATTTCAGCGGCGCCGCTACGGACAGGATGACCGTTGCGGCTAAGAAAGCAATGGATAATAGCTTTTTCTCTAAGATAAATCCAATAAGCGTATACTTTTTTTTCATATCATTTTTCCTCGTTCCTATTATGGGTGTCCTCTGCTATACTTCAGACACCGGACACAACTTAACCTTTTCCAATTCTCTTTTTTACAACAGTCCTCTAGACATGCTGAAAAGGCCTGATAAGCAACAACATACTGCCATCAGGCCTAAACCATGCCACCCAATAAGCCATTCATTTAATCCTAGGGCAGGGTCGGGGTCGGATTAGGATTCACCCAGCAATCATCCGATCCAACAGAGATAGCGTTTGCACCGCAATCTACCATTTCCACAGCGATTTCACCTTCAAAAACCTTTGCATTTTATTTTTAATTTCCATCCTTCTTTCCTCCTCTTTCAATATCTTCCCTGTAGGGGTCTTTATATGATTTTTCTTTTCCTTTATGGTAAAAATAGCGTTTCTACTACTCTTGCGCTTAATCTTACACTTAAAAGAAACAGAAAACTTATACCGAAATAAACCGCTTTGTGTCTATCTATGTATTCCAATCATCTTGCTTTTTTAATATATCATATTACATACCTCTTGTACCTATTAAAAATGGAAAATGACATTTTCCGTTTTTAATAGGTACATCCCCGTCTTATGTGATAGAATTATTTGTTAAAAGGAGATTTGATATCGTGTTCTACCTTGCTTGGCATAAAGCGAGCAAAACCTTTACCAAATGCCAACTTTGTTGCCATCAGAATCATTTCTCTCAAAAATAAACAAATGAAAAGGAGATTCCAAAATGAAACTGGCAAAAAAGATACTTATTCTTACCCTTATGGCAGCTCTTTTTATCTCCACAACCGCCATCAACAGCCAAGAAACTCATCCTGAGGCGACCTCTCATAACGGATGCAGAAACAACTGATTATGACGGCCGCGATATAGACGTTACACAGCCCCACTCTATCCATGCCATCAAAGCAGTTTGACTGCCTCTGGATACCATTTTTCATATAACCGCTTTATCCTCTCTGCCCCATGAACATCACCCTGTGCCATCGCCAGATAATACCCTTGAACAAGCAGCTTTTTACAGAATGCTCGTTCTTTCTTTATAGCAGCTTCCCTTTGTTCATCAAAAACTTCTTCCGAGGACATACCTTTTCTTATCAAAGTTTCTTTTCCCCATGCGATATCGTATAAAAAGCAAAACACGTCTCCCAATATCCTCTGTTTTTTGCATTCTTCAATCCCTATCTTACAAAATACCACTGATTCATCAATCTGCCCCGCAATACACATATACTGCGACAAACCTTCCAGTACGCACATATGCCACACCACGTAGTGGTTGCCGTCCATATATTGTCTCTCCACATTTTTCTTCAACTTCAATAATATTTCTAACTCCTTTTCCCTTTCTTTCATATTATGATACGCATTGACTATATCAAACAGGATATCAAACTCGTTCATGTTAAACGGCCATTCTGCTATGTCGATTTCGTCCAGTTTCGGTATTGTGTACTTCAGCGCACCATACAGTATTTCCAGATACTCCTGTGCCTCCGTCTCTCTTTTTTTATATGCAAGACGTGCTTTTCTCTCTATCAGATACTGCTCATTCCTCGGATACCCCGGTACCAACAGCGTCCCCAACTTCTGTAGCTTTTTCTCAGCCTCTTCGTATTCCTGTCGGTTCATATGTACATGGATCTCAGATTTCAGCCGCAACCCACGGCATTCCGTCACCAACAGGGAGGCGTAAATCCGTTCCGGCAACAGGCCCATTCTCATCATAAGCCGACGGAACACATCTATCTTTACCCTTTTCACGCCCCCGTTCTCAATCCGGCGCAGAACCTGGACCGAACATATCTCATTTCCGTCCTCCCTGCCCGCTTCAGCACACATGTCAACCGATGGCCCGGAAGCCCTTCCGTCATATATCTGAACCAATTCGTCCTGCGTCATCCCCAGGGCTTCCCTCCTCATGCGGACCATATCTCCTAATCGATATACTGCCATCCGTATTCCCCCCCCAATATATTGTTTCAGAGCCTCCGCCCTTGCCTCTCCCCCATAGAAGCAAATCATATGATATGCCGTCAGGTAATCCTTTAGGAATTGTCGGAAAATAACTGCTGCAATTGCTTCAGGCAAAAGCCCG
>OFGX01001331.1_pt1 | contig 15068 bp, 11 predicted proteins | sample 1521831 | NCBI WGS metagenome assembly OFGX01 (sample SAMEA3504080, study PRJEB24116) | mouse gut metagenome | biome: mouse gut; feature: mouse-associated habitat; material: faeces | place: Denmark | collected 2011 | reverse complement strand
CTACACTCCGTTCCGGTCCGTCCTAAACAAGCGTCGCTGGCGCTTAGGACCGCCGTCAGGCGACTTTTCAATGGGCTGGATGCCGTTACAGTTCGTGGCCGGTTAGGCCGTGAACTGTAACTAATCAATGAAAAACGGCGGGATAAAACGCAGCGTACCGCAGGAAAAGCCTTTGCTTTACTGCGGTACGCTCAAATTTCCCCGGCGTATCGTTCCCTCTGTTTATGGAATGGGAATCACGATTTTCAGGATAAATGCGCTCTGATCCTGCGAAACAGTCATTTGCCCGTCATAGGCTTCAACTGCCTGCCGGATATTTTTCAAACCAAATCCATGCAGGAACAGATCTTTTTTTCCGGTATCTGTTCCCTGATTTTTTTCCGGAAGCACATGATTTTTAAAAACAATGACCAGCATATCATGAATACGGCCGGCTTTGATGGTAATCAGGCGCTGGTCCTGGGGCAGCGTCATGCTGGCTTCCAACGCATTATCGACGGCATTTCCGAAAATGGTGCTGATATCTAAGGGCGCGAGAAAGCTTCCGCTTTCAAACTGAATCACCGCGCTGAAATCAATCCCCTGTTCGTTTGCTTTTTTTGCTTTGTCACTTATGATGGTGTCGAGAAACGGATTGCCTGTACGCTGATAATTCTCGAAATCTGAAATCTGCTTTTGCAGATACTCCGTCATCTCCTGCAAAGGTTCGCTGCCCTTTTTTTCGCCCTGAAGAATCAAAAGGTGGTTTTTAAAATCATGGTAAATTGCCCTGACCCGTTCTTCATCTTTGAGTTTTTGCTCATAATATGCGTGCATGGCTTCCAACTCCCGCACTTTCTGCTGCGCCGTCTCTCTCTGGTGTTTCAAATAGCTGTTGTTTTTCAGATACAGGAACATCAGCAGAAGCAGGCATCCGAAAAGCGCGCAGCAGATGGCAATGGTCGAATCAAACCAGTTCACATTGCCTGAAAAAAAACCCCGCCCAATACTGATATACGTCACAGCATAAGTGAAGATAGAATATAGAAACAAAACCGCCGCGTCCCTTGGCTGCATTTCATAAGCATAATTTTGAAAAAGCTTGTACAGGCAGAAAATAATACCGGAAAGCATCCCTAATTTTATAAGATAGTAGGGCCAGATATTTACAACGATATCTCCGTAAATCCTGCTGGTATGTCCGAATGCCGTCGCTGTCAGGATCAAACTGATCACATCATTCAGAACTAAAAGTATGAGATACAGCGAATATAACCCGATCAGCTTATACCATGCTTCCTTCAGGATCAACCGCTGTAAAATGAAAAAAACGGCGGCAGTCAGGATCACTTTCAGCGTTCCGAGAGGTACGATCCAGGTCAAGACACATGTGAGAATTACCATGACTATATAAGGCAGGACTTCAAGCGCTTTCTTTTCACATCTTCTGCAGAAAGCGGCAGTACATAAATAGAGCATAAAAATTTCTGCCGATGTAGCCAGCGTATCCAGGCATACATAAAAGAGTATCTCCGTCATAATAACTGATTCCCCCAATAATCAGCCAGTTGTTTCATGAATGCCTTTCTCTTTAACTGGCTGATCGGAATTTTTTCATCCGTAAGCAAAATAATCTCCAGTTTTTCAATCCGTTTTACGTAGAACAGATTTACCAGATATCCGGAATGGCAGCGTACAAAGCCCTGCTGCCCCAATGCGGCTTCCATCTCCTTCATTTTCCGGTAACAGATCACATGTCCGTGTTCCGTATGCAGCAGAAGATTCCGATTGAAGGTTTCGATAAATTTCAAGCCTTTTAAAAAGACCTTGTACTTTCCGGTGTCATTCGAAACAATGATAAAAGGTTCTGTGTTTTGCCTGTGCTTCTTGATCCACTGATCCATCTCTTCTTTCAGCCGAACATAATGAATCGGTTTTATAATATAATTGACGGCCTGATATTTATACCCTTCCAGGCTGCAGCCGGACAGGGTAGTCAAAAAAATAAGAGCTACGTGTTCATCTCTCTGACGTATCCTCTCTGCTGTTTTCAAACCATTCAGATCATTCATTTTAATATCCAAGAAAATCAAATCGACCGTAGCATCATATGCTTCCACTAAATCCAGGCCGCTGCTGTAGGTACTGATCTTGATCTCTTCTCCTGATTCCAGAGCATATCTCTTCAACAATGCTGTTAAGTGCGTTAAAAAGTCCCGCTCATCATCGCATATCGCTATATGTATCATGTTATTCTCCGTAGGGATGTCCCTGTATTCTTAATTGATATTATAAATCACATGGTGCAGATTCTCAATCCCGTTTTGCAATTAAAAATGCGGCCTGTAACGCATCCGTTACAGTTCGCGGCCGGTTGGGCCGTGAACTGTAAACATTTCAGTACATTCAGATGACAGTTCATGGCGAAACACTTGAAAATCTGCAGGCGGGGGATATACTGTTCTTATAGCCCGAGGGATTTTCTTGCTCTCGGAGAAATGAGGGGTCTCGGAAACCCAATAAGCATTTGAGAAAAATAGGGACGCAATAAAAAGGCAGAGGTGTTAGAAATGATATAGAGGGGAATGAAAGACGGATGGATGAAACGCTGGATAAAGAAGGGCATGGTTTTTAAACCTTCGAAAAACGGAGGTTTGAAAGCATTTGCATAAAGAGCAGATAAAAGTCAGGCCTCAGCCTGTGCCTGTTTATAGCGGGCATCCAGATGGATGCAGATGCCAATCATAGTGGTCATGAAAGAGTAATGCTTTTTTGTATGGATCATCATGCGGTGCAGGCCATAATCATTCAGGATCCTGTTGTTGATCCGCTCCGTTGCCGTCCGCTGGTTATAAATCCTTTTATAAGTTTCTGTCCCGCGTGGGACCTCTGTGTACAGGCGGATATCCCATTCAGGCCTGGTCTTGATGACCCTGCCGTATTTAGAAGAAGTACAGCTGTTTTTACATGTTGTACCATGCTCTTTCCCAAAAGGACAGCGCCACATGAGGTAGCCGCTGGATTTGTCATAGCCATTGGGGACCATGCGCTTCCCCTCCTGGCAGATAGGAGTCCCGTCCTTGTCAATGGTTATGGTATCAGGAATCGTTTTAGGCCGTCCGCATTTATTGTTCAGATCGATAAAGGCACGGATGTTCCTGCTTTTCAGGAGACGGTAAGTCGGGTAGTTGTCCATGGCGGAGTCGAGGCATAGATTCTCGACAGGAAGGGCGGGCATATGTTTTTCCAGTTCATGGAAAGCGACGAGAAAGCTGACAGAATCATGCCTTTTAGCGCTGGTAAACCGAAGGAGGAGAGGGAGGTCCGCTTTCAGTCCGCTGTTATAACAGGAGAGCTGGAAGAGTGTATAGCCGAAGTAAAACTTTTCCAGGTCGCTGTCCCATCCCCAGGAAGCATCCGGGTCAGGGAAGTGGCGCAGAGTTTCGGGCGCGTCTTCCCTGTGGTGTCCGCGAGGGCAGGAGTAGGTATGGACGGCAGTGCCATCGCCGGAAACAGTCAGGTGTTCCTTTGGGATCAGGCCGCATTCGATGGAAGGGAGAACGGCGGCATGGTAAAAGAGAAGCTGGAGCCGCTGCTCAAAATGAAAAGGAATGTCCCGGCCATCCATCAGGCGGTTGGCAATGAGTTCTGTAATTTTGGTCTTGCTTTCCTGCGCTTTCTGCTTTTTGCCTTTCGGTTTTTCAGGTTTTTTGTTGTTCCAGGAGGCCGGAAGGAGCTTATTACGGGAGTATCGGTCAGATTCAGGTGCAGCCCAGAGACGGTCCATGAAGTCAAAATAGGAACCGAGCGGGGGCAGGGAATCCGTGGTGCAGCCGATGAGTGCAGCAAGGACGCGGTCGTGTTTGAGCCTGTCCACCCATAAAGTAAGGGAGGAAGGTGTGAGTCCTTCGGAATAAAGGAAGAAGAAAAGGATGAAGGACCTTAAGATCTGGGGCTGGTTCTTGGCGGGCCTGCCGGTAGCGGAATAAAAAGGCAGAAGAACTTCCATTGCCCTGTCGGTATCGAAGCGGCGGAGTTTCTGCCAGGGTTTCCAAAGCTCTGTATGTAGCCTTGTTCTTTCAGAAGAATCAAAATGTACTTTGGATTCGTGGAGAAAATGCAGGTAGTCGTGCATGGATTGCCAGTATTTGATCATAGCGGGTATCCTCCTTGTAGTTTTTAGTGCTGTGCGGGTGAGGCACAGAACACTTTCTTAACTACAAGGGGCGCGTTTGGTGACTGGCGCATAAGGTCACCAAACGCGCCCGCACAATTTGAGGTAAATGTCAATAGTTTTTAGAAAATTCACAAAAATATTTTCTCCGGGGTATGGAGGAAGGAATAAAAAAGAAAAGCAGAAAAGGAGCGGAAATATGGGCTTTAAAGAGTTTCCGAGACCGCTCTCCTCAGAGTATGGAGGAATAAACAATGGCTACTATCGGTCTTGATAAACTTTTTTATGCCAAAATCACCGAGGATGATGCCGGGGATGAAACCTATGGTACTCCAGTACAACTGGCAAAGGCTATGAACGCCGACCTCTCGGTAGAACTTGCCGAGGCGACTCTTTATGCCGATGACGGTGCATCGGAAATCGTGAAAGAATTTAAGAACGGCACACTTTCCCTTGGTGTGGATGATATTGGTGCTTCCGTGGCGTCCGACCTTACAGGTGCGACCATTGATGCCAACGGTGTGGTGGTGTCTGCAAGTGAGGATGGCGGCGAGCCTGTTGCTGTAGGTTTCCGTGCAAAGAAATCCAACGGCAAATACAAGTATTACTGGCTCTACCGCGTGAAGTTCGGTATCCCTGCCACCAACCTTGCCACCAAAGGTGACAGCATTACATTCTCTACGCCTACCATCGAGGGTACGATTCTGCGCCGTAACAAAGTGGACGGCAAGGGCAAGCATCCTTGGAAGGCAGAGGTTACGGAGGGTGATGCTGCCGTGACTTCGGATATTATTACAAACTGGTATACGGAAGTATATGAACCTTCCTATGCTACGGAAACGGCTGAGTAAGGAGGATATGACACATGGATAAAGAACGCTCTGCAATTATCAATATCGGTGGTGACGAGTATACGCTGCTCCTCACTACTAAGGCCACCAGGGAAATCGCAGGACGCTACGGCGGTTTGGAGAACCTTGGTGACAAGCTGATGAAATCCGAGAATTTCGAGATGGCTATTGGAGAAATCGTGTGGCTGATGACGCTTCTGGCTAACCAGTCCATCCTTGTCCACAATCTGAAAAATAAGGATGACAAGAAAGAAGTCCTTACCGAGGAGATGGTGGAACTTCTGACTACGCCTTTGGATCTGGCAGATTACAAGGCTGCCATTACCGAGGCTCTGTATAAGGGCACTAAGCGTAATATCCAAAGCGAGGACAACTCAAAAAACGCAGCGGTCGGGTAAGTGACGAGGAGTTATTTACTCGACTTTTATATTACGGCATCAGTCAGCCTCACCTGTCAATGGATGAGGTGTGGCTGATGCCGTTTGGCTTGCTGTTGGACCTGTGGGAATGCCATAAGCAGTACACGGGTGCGGCAAAACCGAAACGAGAATATTTCATTGACGATATCATTCCGGACGGAATCTAAGGAGGTGGTTTGATGGCGGATGATTTTGGTCTGAAGATTGGCCTTGAGGGCGAAAAAGAATTCAAGAAGGCACTGTCCGAAATCAACCAGTCCTTTAAGGTTCTGGGGTCGGAGATGAAGGTTGTTACTTCACAGTTCGACAAAAACGATAATTCCGTGCAGGCACTGACCGCAAGAAACCAGGTGCTGAATAAGGAAACCGAGGCACAGAAGCAGAAAATCGAAACCTTGCGGCAGGCGCTTGCCAATGCCTCCGAGTCTTTCGGAGAAAATGACCGCAGGACACAGCAATGGCAGATTCAGCTTAATAACGCTACGGTGGCGCTCAATGATATGGAGCGTGAACTTGACCGCAATAACACTGCCCTGGATGAGGCAGAGCGTGAGATGGATGATGCCGCCGATGCTGCGGATGATTTGGAAGAAGAACTTGATGAAGCCGGAGATGCCGCAGACGATAGTGAGGGGAAATTTTCAAAACTTGGCGGCACTCTGAAAACGGTCGGTGTGGCAATGGGTGCGGTGGTCACGGCTGCCGCCGCAGTTTCCCTGGGCAAAGCCGTGGTAGAAGCATACGGCGAGTATGAGCAGTTGGTCGGTGGTATCGACACGCTGTTCAAGGATTCCTCTGCATCTTTGCAGGAATACGCCAATAACGCTTATAAAACGGCGGGTATGTCTGCAAATGACTATATGTCCACGGTCACCTCCTTCTCTGCTTCCCTTATTTCTTCTCTTGGCGGTGATACCGAGGCAGCAGTAAAGTATGCGGATATGGCCATTATTGATATGGCGGATAATGCCAATAAGATGGGTACGGACATCGGACTCATCCAAAATGCATACCAGGGTTTTGCCAAGCAGAACTATACGATGCTGGACAACTTGAAACTCGGCTACGGCGGCACCAAGACCGAAATGGAGCGTCTGCTTGCTGATGCACAGGCGATTTCCGGCATTGAATATGATATTAGTTCCTATGCGGATGTGGTCGAAGCTATCCACGTCATTCAGGAAAGCATGGGTGTGGCAGGAGCAACGGCAGCAGAAGCCGAGCATACCATTGAGGGTTCTATGAACTCCATGAAAGCTGCCATTGATAACCTTATTGTAGGTTTCGGTAATGCGGATGCAGATATCGAGCAGCTTTGCAACAATGTGGTGGATGCATTCCAGGATGTACTGACCAATATTACCCCAGTCATTGAAAATATCATCTCTGCACTGCCAACGGCTCTGAATGCGTTGATTTCCACTATTGGAGAATTACTGCCGACCTTGTTGGATACCGTGGTTGACCTGTTTTCCCAGGTGCTGACCACTATACTGACCATGCTGCCGGAACTTATTCCCGTTGTGATTGAAGCGTTATTGACCATCGTGAACACGCTGATAGAAAATCTGCCTCTGCTCATTGATGCAGCCATTCAGATAGTGATGTCTTTGGTGCAGGTCGGAGAGGCACTTCCTACATTGATTCCGACAGCAGTACAAGCGGTTATTACCATTGTGCAGAGTCTGATTGACAGCCTGCCGATGATATTGGATGCCGCTTTGCAGCTGATTACGGGTCTTGCGCAGGGACTTCTTGATGCGATTCCAGTGCTGATTGAGGCACTGCCATCCATAATACTTGCCATTGTGGACTTTGTGATTGGTGCAATCCCTCAAATCATAGATGCAGGCATTCAGCTTCTGACTTCACTGGTTTCTGCACTGCCGGAAATCATCGTGGCAATCGTGGAGGCAATACCGCAGATTATTGACGGCATTATCACGGCGGTGCTTGGTTCGATTCCGCAGATTATCCAGGCAGGCATTGACCTGTTGGTGGCACTGATTGAGGCACTGCCTGAAATCATCACAACCATTGTGGCTGCTATCCCTGAAATCATCTCCGGCATTGTCAATGCGGTCATCAACAATATTCCGCAGATTGTACAGGCGGGTATCAGCTTGCTTACTTCACTGATTAAGAATCTGCCGACCATTATTGCAACAATCGTAAAGGCTGTGCCTCAGATTATTAAGGGAATTGTGAATGCCTTGAGCAAAGGCGTATCCCAAATGGCGCAGGTCGGTGTCAACCTTGTCAAAGGTTTGTGGCAGGGCATCCAGTCCCTTGCATCCTGGCTTTGGAACAAGGTGTCCGGTTGGATTTCTTCCATCTGGGACGGCATCTGCGATTTCTTCGGTATCCATTCGCCTTCGGATGAGATGGCATGGATTGGCGAGATGTTGGTGGAAGGTTTGGCAGGTGCTATCAATACCAGTGGTAAGGATGCGGTTGCAGCCGCTGAAGGCATGAGCCAGGACATCAATGATGTGATGCAGAGCCTTGCAGATGATATGACCACGGCGCTGCCTACGGACTTCAATGTAAATGGTACGGTCAACAGAAATGACACGGTTTCCGGTATGGGAACGGGTTATGGTGCGCTGATTACCATTCAGCAGATGATTGTCCGAAGCGAAGAGGACATCCGCAAGATTTCCCAGGAACTTTACAACTTGATTCAGAGTGGCTCCCGTGCACAGGGACACTTCACTACGGCATAAAGGAGGGTTTTGACCTATGGGGTTTATTTTTAACGATATTACATCGGCAAGCATGGGCATCAAAGCCTGTCTGACTTCCTGGCAGGTGTGTGGTAAACTTCGAAACTTTACCACCACCGTGCCGGGTAAATACGGTGTGGCGGATTTCGGAGCAGACTTCAATTACCGTGAAATCAAGGTACAGTGCAACGTCTATCCGAAACACAGTTTTACGGCATTGGTATCTGCCTTGGATGATGTGGCTGCATGGCTTGACCCTGTGCAGGGGCTGCGTCAGCTTGTGCTTGATGATGTGCCGGACAGATATTTTATGGCGCGTCTGAATGATGCGGTGGATTGTGAAAGGCTCATTCGCTCGGCGGGCAGTTTTGAACTGAAGTTTTTCTGCCCTGACCCGTTCGGATATGCCATCACGGACGAAACTTTCTCCATTACGGAGGAAGGTGTTCACACTATTACAAGAAGTATTGGAAACATTGAGTCCTTGCCTGTGTATCGAATTGAGGGTGTGATTACTGCAGGGGCAAGCAATTATATCAGCATTACCACAAACGGCTCGGAACTGAAAATTGTAAATGCCACGCTTTCCGAGGGAGAAATCCTCATCGTGGATACCGATAAAATGACCGCTTATGTGGTTGATGAAAACGGAGAAACGCTCCGTAACGGTCTGCCGTATTTGCAGGAATTGAACTTTCCGACACTGGCTGTCGGAGATAACACGGTCACTGTGGAAGTAAGCAATGCCACGCTGACCGAATTACAGATACAAGCCAAGAGCAGATGGAGGTGACGGTATGTCTTTGAAAACAATTCTGAATAAACAGACGGATTCCACAGGTGAGTTTCCGGAAGAGTATGCCGCCTCCGGCTTATGGCGATTCAATGAGTCTGCACCGGATGAAGATACGGCTCTTGCCGATTCTTCCGGTTGTGGGCGAAATTTTACTATTGTGAACTGGTCGGGTACTACGGCAAATCTGTCAAAAAGTCCGAAAGGCAGGCAGATTCGTTTCAACATCAATAATCCGACTTCTGAAAAGACTCATCTGCAGGTGACCAATGACGGCAGTATCTTTGCCAATCTTGGGGAGCGTATTATCGTGGGCGGATGGATGTGTCCTACCACCTATTCCGTAGGCAATACATTCTGTCCGATTTTCAATACCCGTTACGGTCCCGGACAGCCGATTTTCTATCTGTCCTTATATTCCGGCAAGCCAAGAATCATGCTCTACAATTCCGCAGGGTCTTTAATTCTTGACCAGTCCTTGACTCCTTCTTTCAAGTTGGTAAACGGTGGGTGGTATTTCATTGCCGGAGTGATTGAGCCGAATAATAAGAGGTTTACTTATGTGGTGGGTGACCGTTCCACGGGAGAGGTATGGAAGCCTGAAACGCTGACTTTCACCGGAGAACTGAACCGTTCGTGTGTAGCAGATTTGGTTATCGGTATGCACGCCGACACTTATTACTATGCAGGCGGCTTTGATGAGTGGTTCTTAGATTGCGATTCTTCGCTGACGGCAGATGACTTGGTGGATTATTTCAATGCCACCATTCTCTGTAACGGTGCGTCCAACTCCGCTGATGTGGATGCTCTTACCGATGCAAGCGGTGTTACTCTGAAAGCTACGGATGGGGTGTATCCTGAAAGCGGTATTCTTTATACCAAAGCAGCGGAGTGCAACCCGTCCGGCACAGGCAGAGTATCCTATACCAGTGAATATATCGCAGGCACAACGGCGGTGGCATCGGTGGAAACCTCCACCAGTGATGACCTTGTGGATTGGAGTGATTGGGTTTCTGTCGGTGCAGACGGTAAGCTGCAATCTCCGAACCGAAATTACATCCGTTTCAAGGTGACGCTGACCACATCGGATACTTCCAAGACACCGAAACTTATAGATATCCGCCTTTATGATATTCCGAAAGCGCCCTATGAGAAAATCGGCTATGCCCGTCCCGTGGTTTTGGATGATAACGGAGCATGGGAGGCCATTTTGGAGAATGCCTATGACATCATCGTTACGGGCGAAATCAATGGTGAGGATACGCTGACCTTTTCTATTCCGTTTCGTGACAGCAAGCGTAAATATCTTGAAAACGAGAAGAAAATCCAGATCGTTGATGATAGTTATAAAATCCGTACTATCACGGATGTAAAGGATACCACAGGAAACACGGTCACACAGGTGTATGCCGAGGCGGAATTTTACGATTTGACCTTTTCTGTCCGTAAGGAAGAAAAAAAGTTTGATGCGGAAACGGCGGAGGCTGCTATGGCATATGCACTTGCCGATACGGAGTGGAGCGTGGGAACGGTCAATGTTACCTCAAAGCGTACATGGACTTCCACGGAGAAAAATGCTCTTTCCATTCTTCGCAGCGTTGCCAATCTTCACGGCGGTGACCTTGTTTTTGACTGTCCGAACCGACTGGTGCATCTGCTTACGGTCAGCGGCAAAGACAGCGGTGCCTTGTTTGCCTATAAGAAGAACATGAAAAGCATCGAGCGAGTGGTGGACACCCGTTCTCTTGTAACAAGGCTTTATGCGGTCGGTGCCAACGGCATGACCTTTGCTGACATCAATAATGGAAAAGCGTATCTTGAGGATTTCACTTATTCCAAAGAAGTGCGTATTACCACCCTGGATTGTTCTTCATTTACCAATCCTTATCAGATGAAGGAATACACGGCCATGCGCCTTGCGGAATACTGTAAGCCGACCGTGTCCTATGTGCTGAATGCGATGGACTTGTCTGTTCTGACGGGTTATGAGCATGAGGCATGGAATTTGGGCGATTATGTTCGTGTGGAAGATAAGGATTTAGGGTTATCGGTTACTACCCGTATCGTGCGACGAGAGTACAATCTGCAGGAGCCCTGGAATACGGTGTTGGAACTTTCCACTACGCTGAAGAATCTGGGCAGTTCGGTCAGTTCCATTGATACCATTGCCGATGCACTGGAAGGCACGGGTATGGTATCCAACAATGATATCCGAGAACTTGTGCCATTCAATCACCTACGAAACTCCCGTGCAGATGATGGTCTTGCTTATTGGGTCAGTTCCGGTTTTGAGGCGGATGGAGAAAACGGTGCGTCCGGCACGGCATCTTTTAAGGCAGAGGGGGGCAGGAATGACAAAAAGCCTGTATCAGACCGTTTACCCTTTCAACCGCAGCAGTTATACACTGTCGGCGCAGATTGCATCGGAGGATCTGAAAAAACTGTCCGATGATGCACAGGTCGGCATTGAAGTGGTCATTGAATATGAGGACGGCAGCACCGAAACCCGATTCATTGACCTTTACTGATGGAGGTGCTTATGGCTTATTTTTCTAAAACATCGGAGAAGATAACGCCTGAAAATTACTTCTCCAAAGTGAAATCCATTACCGTGCGTGTGTGCATTACCAATTGCACAGGCACTTTATATATTACAGACCTTTTGCTGCAGCCGGGTTCGGTTGCCACGGGATGGGTAGGTCATCCCTGCGAAATCAAGTGGGTGCTTGATGGCTAATCCGGTATTCATCCGACTGGCAGAGGTCATAAACAAAAAGCAGGATATGCGTGTTGTGAGCGTTACCGTGAAACCTACCATCACGAACTGCTCCGGCACGATTTGGTTTACCGACCTGCAGTTACAGGAAGGACCTGCCTTGACAGGATATGTGCCACACACGGAGAGCCGACTTGCGGAAGGCTCAAAGGTGTGGTTCAACGGCGTGGTGCGCTCGGAGGAAACGGTCATCCTCTTTAACCTGGGGAAGACCTCCGCTCCTCTGGATATCCACATCTACCCGAAATCCGATATGGCGGCGGGGACGGTGCGGCTTGCCCAGGGCGTGGGCGGCCAGAGGGTGTCTTTTCCCGATGCCATGAAAGCAGAGGATGATATTGCGCTGCTTGCTGAAAGCAGGGAGTGTACACGCAACGGCGCAGCATTTCAGAAAGAGGGATTCTACCAGTACAGCGCCGCATGGGATTCCAAACATAAGGTGGCGCTGGAAAGCGGCAAAACGGCGAGATTATTATTTACAATGCAGGAGATGCAGGAAGGGGGCGGGACATTCTGATGGACACACTCAAAGGAAAGCAGATCATGGTATGGACGTTCATGGGCAATACAAGGATGTACCAGGCGCTCCGGGATTACGGCGACCGCATCAGCCAGATAGGGCTGTTTTCTTTCAAGGTCAGGGCAACCGGGGAAATTTATGAGAGCGGCGTTTCCATTGCGGAAGGCTCCACCATGCGGACGTATATACGAAAGTGGCCGCACATCAAATGGCTGCTGACGGTCGCCAATGACGGCACGAACAGCATCTTCAAAGCACTGCGGGAGAACACAAACGGGGCGCAGGATATGTTCCTTTCGGAGCTTGTGCGGATCATGGAAAAGTATCCATGGTGTGACGGCGTGGACATCGACCTGGAAAAAGGGGACGATTATTCTACGGCGGCGAAGTCAACCGCCATGTTCCGAAATATTTACAATACGGTGAAATCCTACAATCCCGCAAAGCTGATGAATATCTGCCTGCCGGGGATGGACAGCATTAACGGCTCTGTCGGCGGGGAGAACTGGTGCGTCTACGGCGACTTGAACGCATACTGCGATACAGCATCCATCATGAGCTACGGCATGGCATGGGCGGGCAGCGCACCGGGGCCGGTCTCCCCGCGTTCCTGGCTGGAGGGCATCTATAATTACGCCGTAAAAGTGATGAATCCGGATAAAGTGTTTTTGGGGATGCCTGCCTACGGGTGGAACTGGCGGATACACGATACGCCAAAGAACATGGGAGTCACCTACCGGGGGACTTCCAACACCTACTATGCTGCGCAGCTATGGATGACGGGAGGATACAATTTCACGGACGACAAGCCGCCGCAGCCGTTCATCCCCATCGTGGCCTATTGGGATGACTACGACAAGGTGCCGTGGGCGCTCCCCCATGTGTACGACTACATGGAGGGGCGGGATGCGGTTTCCTATGATTACCCGCTGCTTTCCGGCACATACAACCGCAGGCATTACCTTACCGCCTACGGCAAAGAGCAGAAGACGGAATTTGACGGCATTGTGGTCGACCGTAACGGCGGGAACCCGGACAGTTATTCCGGCATCGTGTCTGTTTCGGAGGGCATGGTGACGATGGGGGATAACGGCTCCGCTGTTTACCGTTTTTCTGTATCCACAGCAGGAACTTATGATGTGGCGGTGCGCTTGTGCTTTCCCTTTTGGGATAAAAATGGGATATACATTTCCATTGACGGAAGTCGGAAGCATTTCACGGAGAGCCGCCTGTGGTGGCCATACTGGAGGACCACCTTCTGGTCGGCGCTGGCAGAGGGGATTTCCCTCTCTGCAGGTACGCATACAATCACAGTTTCGGTGGATGTGAAGGGCGTGCAGTTTTACGGTTTCCGTGTCTGCTCTGCTTTTTCGGAAGAACCGAGCACCGGCTCCGCCACCTACACGCTTGCGCCGCGGAAATTCAAAGATGTGGACGGGAACATGGCACAGCCGGACAGGGGCTTCAAGCTGACGCTGGAGATGCTCCGCAGGAAGCCGGACTCGGCGCTCATCTGGTACGAGGACTTCCGGGATGAGAACCCTCTGCCGGAGAGTTACTGGACGACGCTCTCCGGCAAGTGGGAGGTGTGGCGGGAGGGCTATGAGAACCGGCCGTACTCCCAGCTTGAGGGGAGCGGGCAGCTTGCATGGAAGTACAGCGGCTTTTCCGATATCCATCTGCGGGCAAGGCTGGCATTCCCGGCAGGCGGCAGCGGGAAGGCGGGGGTGTTCTGCGGGGATGTTTTCTGCTGCTTAAATTATGACACACAGAGGGTGGAGCTTTACAAGGGTTCCACCCTTCTTGGCAGTTACAGCCAGACGATCAGCCGGACGGCGAATGCAGACCTCAGAGGGAATCCCGCCATGTACACGGTGGAGATGCGCATCCGTGGAAACAGGGTGCGGGTGTATTCCGGCGCATCTTATGCGCTGCGTTTCACGGCCTCCATATCCGGATTCAGTGGCGGGTATGCAGGATACCGCTCCGATAACCGTACCGTCTGTGAACTGATGAGACTTGGGGACTCATGGACATATGAGCCTTACGAGCGGTTCGATGTGCGGATGCCGGACGGAAGTTTTAAATCCTTCGGACGGATCAGCAGGAGCAATGTGGCGTGGGATGAAGAATTCCAGGTGTTCACGCTGACTGCCGATGTGGAGGAGAGCGCCACCCGCAGCGAGGACATTTCGATGGATTATGATTTTTTCCATTCAGATTTGATGGAGATATCCTGCGGGAACAACTACACGGCTGAGGTCACTCCGAGGGATATCAATATCTGGATTTCCCGGCTGTTTCTTGGGGATGCGGACGGCTTCTCCATCCTCTATTACCAGGACGTGGACTCCCTCGTCTATTGGGCGAACCAGGCGGCGTACCGCTGGAAGCTGCGGGGGATGTGTATGTGGTCGCTTGGGCAGGAGGACATGAGGATTTGGGAGTGGCTGCCGAAACAAATTTAATATTTCCATGGATACAGGGCTGTCCGCCGATTGGCGGGCGGCCTTTTATCATACAAAAAATCTTTTTAAGGAGGGTTTCACTATGAAGGAATTCTGGAACACAATTCAACTCATTTTTGCGGGTGTCGGGGGATGGCTCGGTTACTTCCTCGGCGGCTGTGACGGCCTGCTGTATGCGCTGGTCGCTTTTGTCGTGGTGGACTATATCACTGGCGTGATGTGCGCCGCGGCGGATAAGAAGCTGTCCAGCGAGGTAGGGTTCCGGGGCATTGCCAAGAAGGTGCTGATCTTCCTGCTCGTGGGGATTGCCAACATCCTCGATGTGCAGGTCATCGGCACAGGCAGCGTTTTGCGGACGGCGG
>OFGX01001326.1_pt1 | contig 15099 bp, 14 predicted proteins | sample 1521831 | NCBI WGS metagenome assembly OFGX01 (sample SAMEA3504080, study PRJEB24116) | mouse gut metagenome | biome: mouse gut; feature: mouse-associated habitat; material: faeces | place: Denmark | collected 2011 | reverse complement strand
TTGAACCTGCGACCTCTGCGTCCCGAACGCAGCGCTCTACCAAACTGAGCCACGCATCGTAAGTTTCCATATTCTCTCAAACGTACTTGTAAATAATATCACATTAATCTAAGTTTGTCCAGTGTTTCTTTTCAAAAAATAAAAAATTTTAAATTCTATACATAATCAAATGAGATTTCCACAAACTAATAAAAACCAAACAAAGGAGGCTCTTATGGAAGACGCTACAAAATGCGCAGATTCAAACTGCCACAGAAAACAATCCGAGGTTAAAAAAAGCGGTTCAAAAATTCCGCCGTCATCGGCTCTTAAACAGCAGAGTTTATATAGTAAAGCCGACAAACCGATTCCGGACAACAGTCCTTTTTATACAGAACGGAGTAACCCATTGAGCAGTAAAGGGAATTAATAAGGCCAGCCGGCGCATCTGAATGATGCGCCGGTCTGCTTTTCATGATAAGTTACCGGATAAAACCCGTTCTATGTGTATATTCATTTTCCGGAGCAAGGATTCCTTGATTTTTCCCGGATTCAATGCACTTTAACAGCCATGCCATATTTCTTCCAAGGTTCCGCATAATTTGAAGCCCTTCCAAATCTTCTTTTACCTCTTGCGGCTGATTCCCATGCGTCATATTCCAATAAGAAGAAGACACTACAGGCATCTCCGCTAAAGTAAAATACTTATTCAGCACATCAATCGATGCAGTTGTGCCTGCCCGTCTTGCAGAAACAACGGCGGCGGCGGGCTTATGTAAAAATGCTTTTTTTCCTGAATAGAATGCCCGATCCATCACGCTTAAGATTCTTCCGGAAGGATGCGCATAATAAACGGGAGATCCAAATAGAAAACCATCTGCATCTTTCGCTTTTGCTATCAGCGTATTGACACAATCGTCATCAAAAATACAGCCTTCCTGTTTCGTATTGCATTGCCCACAGCCAATGCAGTCTCTGAGGGAGCCGCTTCCGACCCAGAAAACCTCTGTTAAAATTCCCTCCTGCTCCAACGTTTTGGCAGCCTCATGTAATGCAGTATCCGTACATCCATGCTCTTTTGCGCTGCCATTTACTAATAATACTTTCATATCCATTTCCTCCGTCTTCTCAATATAAACAAAATCTTCCATTATTATATTACGCCAATATTTAAAAAACGTCTACCCTATTCCAATTTCTTCCATATAGCGCTAAAATAAATAAAACTAAAAGAAAGGACAGGATATTATGAACAAATTAAGCGCACAAAAAGCTCCGCAGGCCATTGGCCCATATTCACAGGGGTATGAAGCAAACGGCTTTCTTTTTACTTCCGGACAGATTGCCATTATTCCAGAGACCGGAGAAATTCCCGAAGGCATTGCCGCGCAGGCAGATCAATGCTGTAAAAATGTCGGCGCCATTTTAGAAGCAGGAGACAGCGGGTTTTGCCATGTCATCAAAACAACCTGTTTTCTTGCCAATATGGAAGATTTTGCCGCGTTCAATGAAGTATATGCAGAGTATTTTACATCAAGACCGGCCAGAAGCTGTGTTGCCGTAAAAGAATTGCCAAAAGGCGTTCTTTGTGAGATTGAAGCGATTGCCGTGAAATAGATCCGGCTTTTCACATGAAAAAGGCTGTCAAAAAATAGCTGCTAAATACAGCATTTTGTGACAGCCTTTCCTTTTCTTTGCGTTAAGCTTTCGCGTCTAGTGAGATGCCTTTTAAATCTTCAAGTAAAAGATTTTCTTCTTCCATCAGTTTTTTAACTTCTTCATCTATTTCACGGGAAATGTCTTCGCCATCCAGCGTCTGTTTTGTCATTTCCGCTGTTTTTTCACGGACATTCTCCGCCGCAGCTTCCGCTTCCGTCTTTGTCTCCTTGGCGGCTTCGATGCGTTCTTCTTGTTCTTCTTTCTTTTCTTCTCTTTTTTCCGCTTCTTCTTTGATTTCTTCCGCTTTCTCATCAAGCGTTTCTTTTGCATCCTGCATCATCATTGCGACCGCTTCTTTGGACGCCGCATCCATAATATCCTCTTTTGCCTGCTGCGCCTCTACCATCGCCTTAGATTTTAATTTTTCAATTTTCATGGAGCGGATTGCTTGTGTGTCTCCTTTAATCTGAGACTGGTTATCCTCCATTTTTTTCTTATAGCTGCCTGCCTGCTTGTGCAGTTCTAACGCCTGTTTCTGATATTCCGTCATTTCACCAAGCTCTGGCATGCGTTTCGCTTCATCTTCCGTTAATGGCAGTTTGTCTTGCAGTTTTTTGAGGATTTCTAAATCTTTCTGTTCCTGACTGTCTTTGTCAACGCCATATTCTTCCGCAAGCTGATCCATCTGGTCTTTTGCGTCATTTATAAAAGCGTTATAGCTTTCATTTTCTTTCTGGAGCATACGGATATGTTCGGTTAGTTTGCCCTCGCCTTCTTCGTCCCGTCTCTTTTCTGCCTGAAAAGTAGAAGTCACTACGTGCATAGCTTCTTTTCTGTGAAGCTGTTTCCTCTGGGCAAGTTTGTCCGCGTTCGCTTGTTTCGGATTTTGGAAAAATGGATTTCCTAAGAATAGTGTGTGATCTTTCTGCAAAATTTTCATACTTACCTCCTGTCCATAATTGCCAGTAAAATATTCTGTACTATATATCGGCAAAATTTTTTCAAAGTTAAAGCAAATGGCGCCAAAAGGCTGTTTTTAGTCACCAAAAAAAACTTCGCTCTGATTTTTCTCATCGAACAGTCCATTATACTGTAACACACGGTAATTCTCTATCCAAAATTCTTCCTCTTTGGAACCTTTTCCATAATGCACATACCGTCCCGCGCTTTTAGAAAAATATGCCCGTTCATTCATTGCCGGAACCGTCTGCATAAGTTCCGACAAAAATTTCTGGTACGGCGGCAGGTCAATGCCGGCGCGCTCTAAGAGCATCGCCGATAAATAGTTTAAGCTCGTCAATTTTACGTTTTCCCCTTCATACGGAAAGTTCGACCAGATAAAATACGGGGTCTGGTAAAATTCCTGTAGCTCGCTAATTGAAAGTCCGGAAATCCCTTTTCCATTTAACCTGCGGTAAAACGAAGTATTTAAACTTGGCTGATGATCCCCAAAAAAGCATATGACGACAGGTTTTTCTACGGAAGAAAAGTATGTGATTAACTTTTCGAGAGCCAAATCCGACTGATGCGCAAGGGAAAGATACTGATTTACATCAGGATAACGGATATTGATTCCGTAAACGTCATTCTGAAAATTTTCAAAATAATCCCGATATCCTCCATGGTTTTGCATTGTAATTCCCATAATGAAAAGATTTTCGTTTTCTTCGCCTGATTCATACCGTTCAATGATTTTATCATACATTACCGCGTCCGGCACATAGTTGCGCATAAGGCTGCTCTGGTCAAAGTCGTCCAGAAAATACATTTCATCAAATCCGAATTTCGGATACACCGTATCACGGCTCCAGCCCGTTGAATAGTACGGATGCATAGATACACAGGCATAATCCTCTTTTTTCAAAATATCTACGATGGAATATGCGTTTTTGTCATCTACATACTGCTGATAGGGGACAGAACCCGAGGGTAAAAACGCCATGCTGTTTCCCGTTAAAAACTCCCATTCAGAATTTGGCGTTTTCGCCCCAAAGACAGACGCCAGTGTATAACCCTTCGTGATATTTTCAGATAGAGAATCAAAAAACGGCATCACCGGCTGGTTGGTTTCCAGATTTCCCAAAACCCGGAAATCCGCAAAGGATTCATTCATAATGGCAATAATTACTGGTTTTTCCTTTTCCTCTGACGGGTTTGCTTTGGCATACTTTGTTTCTAAATCCGCAACGGTTTCCATCGAATACGTTTGTGGCTTTTCCACAAAAGAATCCCGTACGCTTAATGCAAAATTTAACAGATACCCGTTCCGGTAGGTGCCTTTTTGTTCCCATGTTTCCGTTACGGTATTTTCCGTCCGATCCGCTACATAAGCAATCGAAAATACTGCAAGCGACAGACAGATAAACCGCATTAAAAGAGGTTTTTTCAGCCGGATGCGTAACTTTGCGGCCGCCGCAAAAAGAGCCGCGGAAAGTAAAATCGCGTTCATCGCCTGCGCGTTTAATGTAAATTGATAATTCGATGCGACGCTTAACCCTGTGCCAAGTGATTTAAAATCCCCGAAAGTCAGTTCATTTCCCCGAAATTCATAGACAAAATAATTCACTCCCGCAAATACCAATATCAGCGTATGGGAAATAATAATTGTTCTGCCAATTTGATTCGCGCATATCTGTACGGCAAGATAAATGACCAGACAGCAGCAGACATTTAGAAGAAACGTTTCGTCCGACATCTTATCCCGCAAATCTTCTGTTAAAAGCAGGTACTGCACCAGCCAAGTCGTCAGTATGCTTCCCGCCCCGATTGCCAGCGTAAAGAATAAATGAAACTTTTCATGGATTTTAATATCCGTTGCCAGCGTGGCAAAATAGAGAACGATAAAAGCAAGCATATTAAAAACGGAAATTCCTGAAAGAAAGTGGGCTAAAACAGATGCCGCCGCAAAGACGGCAGTCCATATTAAGTTTTTTTTCGTTACGCGTATTTTTATTTCCATACGCAATATCTTAAAACAACCGGTGGAAAAAATCAACTTTTAAAATAGTAAGAAGCGTCGGGGAACTGAAAAAAACACTTTATTTTTTTTCTATTCAGGTTATAATGGGACTTAGAATAAATCTGATTCAGGAGGTAACATTATGCCCGGCTTTACTACCCATTATTTATTTGGGCAGCAGACGTACCAGCTTTTAGCGCCTTCCGCCCTCAAACGGATTATACAAAAGTACCACACGGTCTTTTCATTAGGCTTGCAGGGACCTGACATTTTCTTTTATGACGTCCTTTCTTTTCTGTCATCGAAAAAAAATCCGGGTTCCGTTGCGCATACGGCAGATACGAAGGAATTTCTCCAATATCTGTTTGAAAGCTTAAGGATTTTTCCTGAGAAAAAAGAACAGCAGACTGCGCACGCCTATATTTTAGGGTTTATCGGACATTATCTGTTGGACACCAAATGCCACCCGTATGTATATGCCATGACGCATTACAATAAAAAGCCAAAAGGCTATATCGGCCAGCATATCCGTCTGGAAACGGAAATTGACGCAATTTTGTTAAACCGCTGTTTGAATAAACAGCCCAGCGAATTTCACCAAAATGAGACCATCGCTTTGTCAAAAGAACAGCAGACGACTATTTCCGCCATGCTGTACTACGCGTTTTCAAAAGCATATCCAAGGCTTGGCATTACAAGACGGCGGATTGTGCAGGCAATTCATGCGATGCAGTTGTCCGCAAAATTGCTTTATGATCCGACCGGAAAGAAAAAAGCCGTGATAAGAAGAATAGAAACGGTTGTTCCTGGGTATCCCCTGTTATCCCCTCTGGTGCCGGCTGACCGCTCGCTTTCCCTAAAAGATCCGTGTAATGTCAGGCACCGCCTTTGGCAAAACCCATGGGAGCCGGAGTTGGAATCGACGGAAAGTTTTTTTGATTTGTTTGAACGTTCTCTTAGGGAGTATACAGTTATGTTAAACGTGATCGCCCGCTTTTTTTCGAGACAGCATACTGCAAAAGAAGAAGCGAAAGCCGTCTCAAGGCTGCTTGGGCTGTTAGGCAACCGGTGTTATCACAGCGGGCTTTCCGCTTCTCCTTATATCCCTTAAAAACAGGTGTCTAACAGCATCATGACTGCAAAACCGATTACTATGCCTGTTGTTGCAAAGTAGGGATGCGTTTTCTGGTTTCTCTGGCATTCGGGAATCAGTTCATGGACTGCCACTAAAATCATTGCGCCAGCGGCAAAAGAAAGAGAAAACGGCAGAATGGGCTTTGCATAGACGACGAGCAGCGCCCCGATTACTCCGGCGGCAGGCTCGACTATGCCAGAAGCCTGACCGATGAGAAAGCTTTGTTTCCTGGAACAGCCTTCTCTGCGCAGAGGCAGGGAGACGGCGGCGCCTTCCGGAAAATTCTGTAAGGCGATCCCCACGGCGATTGTAACAGCGCCCATCAGGCTTTCCGGCGAATAACCATCCTGCAGTACGCCAAAAGCAACGCCGACAGCCAGACCTTCAGGGATATTGTGCAGCGTAATGGAAAGAACCAGCATAATCATCCGGTTCATACACTCATCCGGCTTTTCCCGCGCATTATCTGCCCTGCGCCTGGCGCACGAAACAACTTTATCCGAACACCACATAAAAAAAGCCCCGGTTAAAAAACCGGCCGTTGCAACAAAACAAGGCGGCATGGCCGAAACAGCCTCCGCCTGTTCGATTGCCGGCTGCAGCAAAGACCAAAAGCTTGCGGCAACCATAACGCCTGCGGCAAACCCCAGCATCAGATTCAGTACTTTTGGATTCGGCGTTTTAAAAAAAACAACGGTTGCAGCGCCCAGAGCCGTTACAGACCATGTCCCGAGCGTTGCTATCAACGCCATCAACATAATTTCATTCATGTTCCGACCTCCCATATTACAGTATATTACATTCTGTTTGGAAGGTGAAACAACTTTACACCAAACGGATATAACGTGAAGAAACGTATCCTTTCACGAAACGTCCTTTCTGTTTAAACTGCACCAGGTACCATACCGATCCGTCAGAGGCTTTTTCCTGGCCTAAAATAATTACCTTCTGGCCTCTTTTCAGGGTTCCTATGATACGGCCTGTTTGACTGGCATTTGCACGCACGTTTAAACTGGATGCCGTCACTTTTCCGGTCTGTGTCACAAACTGCTGGCTTTGTTTTAACAGATTATTGTGAATATACCCTTTCACCGTACGCCCGTCTGCCGAACAGGACACATAACTCCATGCATCCCCGGATTTATCCCTTGCCGCGCAAATTACGGATACAACCGTATTGGCATTGACCGTGGATACAACCGGATGATTCGTCCCGGCATGTTTACGGATATTGGCCCGCGTACGGATCACTGCTTTGCGAGGAGAATTCATCTTGGTACGGGTACGCAGTTTTTTAGAAAATTTTCCGTATACCACTTCCCCGCCGCTTTTCGTATAAGCCCGCACTTTATAATAATATTCCTGCCCGCCCGGAAGATTCTTATTACAGAACGCATTCATCTGAGGATTGACTTCCAATATCTTTTTGTACTTGCCGTCATACGCCATGGAACGATAAATCTGATAACCGGAAACGCCTTCCTGACCCGACCAGGAAATGTTGACGCTTGTCGGCGTTATCACCCCGCATTTCATACCCTGTACTTTTTGGGGTACGGCAGCCGCCGAAATATATTCCGGCAAAAACAGCAGGCATACCAAGCAGCACATTGCAAATCCAAGCGATATTTTCTGTAACATTTTCATAACCGCATTCACTCCTTTAAACATATTTTATCTAATTTTATGCCTCCCAAAATAAAACGTCAAGACAATTGTCCTTCAATTCATATATTCTTAAACAACTTCCATAATTCTTAAAAAAACCGGGCTGCTTCTATTTGCAGCCCGGCTCTTTTATGCCCTATGCCCTGATATAATTCTTTAAAATCTGGATCAAACGGTTAATATCAATCGGCTTTGCAATATGCTCGTTCATCCCGCATTCCAGGCAGCGCTGGACATCTTCGGAAAATGCGTCTGCCGTCATGGCAATAATAGGAAGAGCTACATCATCCCGTTCCAATGCACGGATTGCTTTTGCCGCGTCGTATCCATTTAATACCGGCATCCGGATATCCATCAGAATAACGTTATAATATCCCGGTTTGGACTCTTTAAATTTATCCAGGCAAATCTGCCCGTTTTGCGCCCAATCCACTTCAAAACCAACGGATGTCAGGATTTCATTGGCGATTTCCCAGTTCAAGTCATTGTCTTCCGCCAGCAAGATACGCTGTCCGGCAAACTCTAATTCCCCTGCCTCTTCTTTCTGGCCTGGCTTTTCTTCGTTTAACATATAGGGGCTCAGCCCTAAAAACAGGTTGGATTTAAACAGCGGCTTTGAGATAAACCCGCTTACGCCGGCTGCTTTTGCATCCTCTTCAATGTCGCTCCAGTCATACGCGGATATAATCAAAATCGGGACATTGTCGCCAAGCTGCACCCTCAACTTATGCGCCGTTTCAAGGCCGTTCATCCCTGGCATTTTCCAGTCAAGCAATACAATCTGATAACCTTCGCCTGCATTGTGGCGCTTCTCCACCATATGGACCGCCTCTTCCCCGCTCAGCGTCCACTCCGCCTCAATGCCGATTTCCTTTAAGGAAGAAACGGCGCTCCTGCACAATTCTTCGTCATCATCCACAACCAGCATACGCCACGCAGGCAAAAGCATATCGTCTACCTGCACCGTCGCTTTTTCCAAATCCACCGTCACATGAAATTCACTGCCTTTGCCAGGCGCGCTTTTCACCTCAATGGTTCCCTTCATAGCGTCCACAACCGCTTTTGCAATGGCCATCCCCAGCCCGCTGCCCTCGGTCTTATGCACCATAGATTTTTCTTCCCTGGTAAATTTATCAAAAATATCCCTCTGAAATTCCGGCTTCATGCCAATCCCCGTATCCTTAACGCGGAAATGGCACCTGACGTATTTTTCTCCTAACGGAGAATTTTCCTGTTCCAGATAAAGGCTCACTTTGCCGTTTTCCGGCGTAAATTTTATAGCGTTTGACAACAGGTTTAAAAGCACCTGGTTAATGCGGACACTGTCGCAATAAACCTCCTCAGCCTGGATATTCTGGATAAAAATATTAAAATCCTGATTTTTGGCCTTGATTTGGGGCTGTGCAATGTTTACAATGCCGTCCATCGTTTCACGGAGTGAAATCTGGTACATATTCAATGTCATTTTACCGCTCTCGATTTTGGACATATCCAATACATCATTGATAAGTCCCAGCAAATGCCTGCTGGAAAGCGAAATTTTGGCCAGGCAGTCCGTTACCCTTGCCGTATCGTCAATATTGGCCTGCGCAATCGCAGTCATACCCACTATCCCGTTCATTGGCGTACGGATATCATGGCTCATACTTGAGAGAAATTCACTTTTTGCACGGTTGGCCCGATCCGCTTCCCGTTTGGCCTTTCCAAGTTCCCGCAGCTGCTCCTGGGACATCCGGAAATACAGCACAAATACAATAAAAATGCCAAATAGAATAATACCTCCCGCCAAAAGCATCATATGCTGCCGCTGTTCCCCAAGTTCAAGAACCGCCCGATCCAAGGTCCCATACGGCATAGCGGACAAAAGATACCACTTGGAGTGTTCCATCTGCGCACAGTAAATATACTGGTGGCTGCCATCCACCATGACGCAGTCATTATAAATCTGGCCGGCATCCATCGCCGCTTCCAGTTCTTTTATATACTGTTCCGGCGTTTTTCCCTTGTGTTCTTCGTATGCTTCCCGTATCCGTTCAAAATAACTCTCCCGAAACGCCTCGCCGCTGCGGATAATAAATGTCCCATCCTCACTGATTATATGCGACATAAGAACGGAATCCTCTTCGTCCAGCGCCAGGGCTTGTTCCATGGAGTCCATTGTCACCCCGATCACCAGGGCATCGCTCACGCGATCTCCTTCCATCGGATATTCCACGCGTACCACCAGCAAAAACAGTTTTTCCCCATTTTTGCTGTATGCGCTGCTGACCCAGACGTCTGACGTTCCGATTAAATCAGGAAATTCATCATGGTTATTTATTTCAATCCCCTCTCCGAACACAACGTCTTCGGCCCCGTCCTCCGTATAAAGCCCAACAAATTTGAAATTGCGGACTCGGGCGGAAAGCGAAAGTTCTTCCCTGATTGCTTCCCTTTTTGTAAAATCCTCTTCTGTAATGCGCATTACAACTCCTTCTACCTGTGAGAGCTGCATATCAATGAGCGCTTCAAATTTTTTCTGAAGCTGTCGGTTCATCTCCGACATAAATGTTTCACTTACCGCATTAATTGTTTCTTCACTTTTTCCGCTCATCACATTGCCAAGCCACCAAAAGACAAGTATACCCAAAATACTCAAACAAATAACACTGGTAACTAAAAAGCGAGTTGTCTTATTCTTCATCGTACTTTAACCTTTCCTTTTTACAAAATCTCTCCCCCGCCCCTGTCACTTCCCGGCAATCGTAAACTGATCCTCCAGCAAAACCCAGTTTGCACGGAACAGACGCATAATCTGCCAGTAACCGGCGCCATTTAATCCATATTCACTGATTAAATCGAATTTTGCCTGCATGCTCCTGACATCTTCAAACCAGACTTCATGCCGGACGCCCGCCTCCTCGTAATGAAAATACGGAGCCATAGAACGTTCATCAAAGAAAATCTCCGCTCCCTGCGCGACGGCAATCCGGACTGCTTCTACATTCCCAATGGTTCTGGCCTTTGTTACGCCTTGTTCAAACGGGAGCGGCCAGTCGTATCCGTAATTGGGAATCCCCAAACGGATTTTTTCCCTTGGGATTTCTGTAACAGCATAGTCCAAAACTTTCCTGACCTGAAAAATAGGAGCCACTGCCATTGGCGGGCCATAGGTATAACCCCATTCATAGGTCATCAGCAGCACGTAGTCCGCAGCTTCCCCCAGCCCTTTATAATCTTTTCCTTCATATAAAAGCCCTTTTTGATCTGCCGACTGTTTGGGCGCTAAAGCAACGGAAACCTGCCTTCCTATCCGGCGCATTGCATCCGCTACCCTCCCTACAAATGCGGTAAATGCATCCCTGTCTTCTGACAAGATATACTCAAAATCAATATCCACTCCGGCATAGCCCTTTTGGACCACGGTCTGCGTAAGTCCGTCTATTAAATTTTCCAAAGCTTCTTTTGACTGCACGACGCTGTGGATCAGATAGTTATTAAACTGTCCGTCCTCCCCAAACGGCGTCAGAGTCAAAATCGGCAGCGTCCCAAACGCTTCTGCCTGTTCAATCAGGAAAGTATCGTCCAATGCCGGAGGAATCAGCTCTCCTTCCGGCGTAAATCCATAAGAAAATACAGACAGTTCCGTTAAGTACGGCAGGGTCTGGGCAAGAACCCAATCGCTGATATACGGATACGCATAACCGTTTATCCTAACTTCACGGCCGGATTTTGCTTTCTTTTCCGCAGGAATTAAAAGCGCCTGCCCGACTGCCAGCGCATCCGGTTCTTTTAGCTGGTTGATAAAAATAATATCCTCTGCCGCCACAGTATACGCTTTGGCAATTCCGTATACGGTATCGCCGGCTTTTACAACATAAATTTCCATTGTTTTTTCCAGACTTTCTTTTTGTTACTATATGCTGTCTGCTAATCCATTGCATCTTCCAGAACCGAAAAAAAACTGTCTGTCATAATACTCCCGTCCGTTATTAACGTAATGTCATCCCATACTTTTTCATTCAGTCCCGAAGAAAGTCCCAAAACAAACGCTTCGTATACGTCGTCAAACGCCGCTTTTTCCCTTGCGGCCACAATTTTAGATTTATTTGCATCCGTCAGTTCTTCATTAAATTTGTTGATGCACTTGATAAAATAATATCCGCCCTCCACGGCAATACAGCCTGAAATCTCGTCATTATTTAATTCAAATGCCGCTTCTTCTGCCTCTTTGGGCAATTCTCCCCTGCCAAACGTAATTTCAATTTCCGGCTTTTGATTGTAATTGCTGGCTACCGCGGCGAAATCTTCCCCTGCGTTCAGCTTTGCAGCCACTGCGTCCGCCTCGTCTTTGCCCTTTACAAAAATCTGCATCGCTTCCATAATCCGGGCTTCGTCATCGCTGACCTCGTCGTCCACGCCCGCTGTAAGGGATTCATAAACCTTGTTGGCAAGCGCGTATTTCTCATACATTGCAGCAATACCGGTTTCGGATGCGCCTGTAAATTCCAATTCTTCTTCATTCAGGGATTTATAGTACTCTGCCGCCGCCGTCTTTGTGGTCTGCAGTTCATCCTCTGTCAGGGAAATATCCCTCTCCTGCGCCAGCAAATCCATACAGACAATTTTTGTCATCTCGGAAAGCGCGATATCCTTAACGTATTTTTTTAATTTATCCGTCAAAAATCCCTGTTTCCACAAATCTATCCCATAGATTTTCCCATAGATATTCTGGTAATTGGCCAGATATACTTTTGCGTCCGTCAATTTGCAGGAAGCGCTGCCAATCCGAAACACGTCCTGGCTGCCAAGCCCGCTAGTAATTATGACCTGCCTGCCGCCAAACAGGAGTACGGCCGCAAGCGCGCCAACCAGAGTTTTTTTCTTGTTTTTTTTCATAAGTGTCTTCCTCGTAGGCGCTTCTGCCCAAATATTTATCCTTCCACTACCAGGTACCGTCCGCCTGAAAGCGCGAACACCTCGCTTGATTCCTCAATTTCTGAATCGCTCATACCGGCGATATCCATCCCGGTTTCTTCAAAAAGTTCTTTTACCTCCTCCAAATTCCTGCATACAACTGCCATGCAGTCTTCTAAAAATGCTTCTGCCTCTTCAAAATTTGACGCCACCGTTTCACGGAACAGCTGCGACTGCTTCTTCAAAAAAACCTCCAGGCATTCATCATCGTATGTTCCCATAAATATTCCCTTTCGTTTTATTTGTATCGTAGGGCGGTTCCGCAAATATTCCAGGACATGAACGGGGTATATTTAGAATCCCTTAATCCCTGCACACGCTCCCTGCGGCATACCCTGCCCTCTGACCGACGGATCTTTGCCAGCCGTGTCTGCTGTAGTACTGATTATTATATTATGAACCGGCATAAACAGCGATGCCAAGCTTTTTCAATTCCTGATAAACCCTCGACACAGGAAGCCCCACAACATTATTGTAATCTCCGCGTATTTCCCGGATAAAAACCGCGCACCTGCCCTGGATCCCGTATCCGCCCGCTTTGTCTAAAGGTTCCCCGGTATTTATGTACCACTGCAGTTCCGCTTCATCCATCGGATACATCGCCACTTCCGTTTCTTCAAAAAAACTGTGCGGCGTGCACACGCCGTCCTCACAGCAAAGGATTGTAACGCCGGTATATACCATATGGCGCCGGCCCTGCAGCATGGAAAGCATGCGGCAGGCATCCTCCCTGTCCTTTGGCTTGCCAAGGATATGCCCCTCATAGGATACCACCGTATCCGCCCCAATAATTACATGCGGCTCTTCAGCCAGTTCCTGTTTGAGATTTAAGGATACGTCCTTTGCCTTCTGGCAGGATAAATCCATGACAACATCCGACGGTTTTGTAAAACGTATCTTTTCTTCGCCTCCGGCCGTAAAAATTTCAAATTCCAGGCCGATTTGCCTTAATAATTCTTTTCTCCGCGGAGACGCGGATGCCAATATTACTTTCATCTCTGCTCCTTTGTAATAAACTTCCTGTTCCTATTGTACCGCACGCCTGCCATTTACGCAAGCCTTGACCTAATGAAAAACGTATGGTAAAGTTTTGGGAAAAATACAGAAAGGCATCGGTTATGAACGAAAAAAAGAACCCCCCCAATCCCCTTGCAAAAGAAAAAACAGGAAGCCTCCTATGGAAATTCGCCCTTCCCAGCATTATCGCCATGCTGGTAAGTTCTCTATATAATATTGTAGATCAGTTTTTCATCGGCAGAAGCGTAGGGGAACTTGGCAACGCAGCAACCAATATTTCCTTCCCTCTGTCCATTTCCTGCGTAGCTACCGCCCTGCTTTTTGGGATCGGTGGAGCGTCTGCCTTTAATATTTCTTCCGGCAAAGGCAGCGAACAAAAGGATGAACAGGAAAAAGCCGTCTTTTACCTTGGAAATGCCGCCGCCCTGCTTTTCGGCTGCGGCGTCATTTTATGCCTGCTCACCCAGTTTGGCCTGGAACCTATGCTGCGTTTTTTTGGTTCCCCGGACGATGTGCTGCCGTATGCAAAAACATATACCCGTATCGTTTCTTTTGGCTTTCCTTTTTTTATCTTTGCCACAGGAGGCGGGCACCTAATCCGGGCCGACGGCAGGCCGAAATATACCATGCTCTGCAACCTGGCCGGAGCCGTTGTCAACACCGTTTTAGACGCCCTGTTCGTATTTGTTTTCCACTGGGGAATGGCCGGCGCCGCCTTGGCTACCGTAATCGGACAAGCTGTTTCTGGCTGCATGGCCATATGGCTTTTGGCGCGCTGCCAGACCGTCACGCTCAAAAAAGAACATTTCCTCTTAAAAAAAGCATACGTCCTGCGTATCGCTTCCCTTGGAACGGCTCCATGCATCAACCAGCTTGCCATGATGATCCTGCAAATCGTCATGAACCAGTCTCTCAGGCACTACGGCCCGCAATCCGTTTACGGGGAAGCAGTCCCCCTTGCCTGCGTCGGAATTATTACCAAAGTAAACCAAGTATTTCTGTCGTTTATCATCGGGATCTCACAGGGCTTACAGCCGATCGTCAGTTATAATTACGGCGCCGGCAAGTACCGCCGGGCTAAAGAAAGCTACCTGAAAGCCTGCGTTTGCGGATTTGTGATTTCAGCGGCGGCGTTTTTGCTGTTCCAGATTGCCCCGCGGCAGATAATCTCTATTTTCGGGGACGGTTCCGATAACTACTACCGGTTTGCTACAAATTATTTCCGGATTTTTTTGTTTTTTACGTTTCTTAACTTTTCCCAGAAGATTACTTCTAACTTTTTTACGGCAATCGGCAAACCCCGGGGCGGTATTTTCCTTTCCCTGACCCAGCAAATTCTCTTTTTACTGCCCCTGATCGTCATCCTGCCCCTTTTTGCAGGAATTGACGGCATCATGTATGCCGGGCCAGCCGCAGACTTAGCTTCCGCCGCTGTAGCGGTATGGATGGCGGCGCGTGAACTGAAACGGCCCGAATACCATTCGGCTTAGGCGTCCAGATAATGATACTGTTTTCTCTTGAATACGATAAAAAACGCAGAAACAAGAACCGCTAAAACCTCTGCTGCCATAACCGCCCACCAGATGCCGTCAATCCCAAGCAGAAGGGGCAGTATCAATACCGCGCCCGTCTGGAAGATCAGCGTCCTCATAAAGGAGATTGCCGCCGAGATACTGCCGTTGTTCAGCGCCGTAAAGAATGACGAAGCATAGATGTTCACGCCGGA
>OFGX01001324.1_pt1 | contig 15110 bp, 9 predicted proteins | sample 1521831 | NCBI WGS metagenome assembly OFGX01 (sample SAMEA3504080, study PRJEB24116) | mouse gut metagenome | biome: mouse gut; feature: mouse-associated habitat; material: faeces | place: Denmark | collected 2011 | reverse complement strand
CCTGCCGCACACCTTCCTGTCAGCCTTCTTACTGATCTTCATAGTTCACCGCGCCTCCTCTCACCTTCTTACGCTCCTTCTCACGCTCCCTCTGTGCATAGAACACAAACAAAAGAAGCAAGGTTCCCGTCACACATGCCACGATGATGAACGGTGTCAGGGTCATCTCATCCCCTGTCTTTACGATGTCGCCCCGTCTCCCCGGGTTCGGCGTATCCGTACCGCCTGTATTCAATTCCACCGCAAAATTCATCTGCAGGTCAGCCAATGTATCCTGGTAATCATTTCCCTGGGTATCACCGTCCAGGGCAATCTCAAGCACGACTTTGCCGCTCTGCCCCTTCTTAAGCGTATCCAGGAAGAAGTAATCGCTCAACGCGTCTGTCGCCTGATGCAAACCTTCCCCTGCCCCGCTTGCGCCTTCGCCTCCGACCGTGTCGCTGTCAAAAAGCGAAGTCACCGTGCCGTCAGGCGCCGTATACGCCAGTTTATAGGTATAAGCGCCGCCTCCGGTCGCCGAATTGGCGCTTCTGTCTTCCAGGGAATACAGGACCTCGTTGGTCATGTACCAGTTGGCCGCAGACGCATTGTCGTTTTTAAGGTTCAATGTAATCGTGATGTCGTCGCCGGGCTGCAGTTCGTAGACCGCGCTGTTCATGTCCGCCGCCGAACGGTCCTCCGACAGCTTGTTGTCGCTGGTGAAGGATATGTTCCTCTCCGAGGTCAGCGTCTCCGCCCGCGCCGCAGCCGGAGCACAGATGAGCGTCCCCGCCAGGAGGACCAACGTCAGTAATCTTTTCCTCATTGTCTCTCCCTCCTAGTTCAGGCTAAGCACGCCGTTGTCTATGGTCACCCTGCGGCCCCAGGCGCTCCAGATGGCATCCTGGGCGTTGTGCTCCTGCACGCCGTCCACCTTGGCCTCGATGCAGAACCGGGCCCCGTCATACTCGTAGGTCACGGTAATCGTCGTATATCCTCCGGAGGTCTCCCTGGTCTCCCCCACCCTGTCCGCTATGCTGCCGTCGATGGTCAGCTTATCCGCGAAGAGAGGGGTCTCGCTCTGGGAGGCCAGCAGCTTGTTGTAGTAGAGCACTGTGCGCTCCCTGGTGGAGGCCTCCTGGTCAATCAGCCAGTCCGTCCCCAGGTTCACCAGGTTCAGTCCGATCAGCTCAGGCGACAGGGTGCGGATCTTCTCCCCCTCCGAATCCACCCAATACTTGTGGATGCTGACCCGGACGTACTCGTTGATGACGCCGCTGTTGTATACGTTCAGTTGTTCCTGATAGGCCGTCCCCAGCTTCAGCTCCTCCCCTTCCGCCAGGAGGCCCTTCAGCAGCTCCCCTTCCACCGGGGCTCCGTTCTCCACCAGCGTGACGCCGATCTCGTGGAGCTGGATGTTGGCCGCATAGTCATCGGAGAAGTAGGTCAGCGCCGCCCTGGCCCCGCCTATGGAGCTGAACAGCAGCAGCCCTGCCGCAACGGCGAAAGCGGCTACGGTGGTGACCGGGGAGGCAATCATCTTCTTCAACTTCTTCATCAGTCATTCCCTCCTTCCGTGCTGCCGCTGACCAAAGGCACCGACCAGTCCGCAGCCTGAGGGGCCAGGGCGTTACCGTCCGCGTCATACTGCACCGAGATGGACTCATAGATGACGACTACATTGCACTCGTCGCCCTCTTCCGCGTCCGCCGGAAACTCTATCTGGACCAACAGCTCGCTGGTCCTGGCCCTGCTCACCGTGCCGTCCTCCGCTGTCACCGCCCCGGCCAGTGGTTCACTGAAATAGTAGTATCCGTCGTTTCCCGCCTGCCAGCGGCCGTCCTCGCTGCTGTAGGCCAGCGCGCACTGGCTGCCGCTGAAGGCCCTGGCCCTGACGTACACAGGCCGGGTGCCGTCATTGGTCACCACCAGGCGCTTGGTATGATTGGAATATTCCTCTACAATCTGCGTCTCATTGTTCAAATCAATGGTATAGCCTCCGGAAGCGCTGGTGTAGGTAGTGAAGTACGCCCAGGCCTCCCCCATCCCGGCGGTGAGGACAAGGCCCGCCGCAAGAGCAGCAGCGGCACATCCTGCTGCCGGAAGAATCTTCTTTCTTTTCATCTCGTCCCACCCCCTTAGTCAGCTACGCCCGGCGTCCGGCCCGGATTCTGCGTCCAGTTCCAGATCAGGCCTTCCCCGTCATCCATGTATTCAAAATGGTTCGTGATCGCCGCGCCCTCCCTGCCGGAGCCGTCGTAAACGTTCTGGAAGGATGCGATATTGGCAAAGTCCGCGCTCCCGGCATCCGCGTTCGCCATGGTCACGGTCTGCACCTGGGCGCTGCCCGCAGCCACCTGGTAAGCGGCTCCGGAGTAGACCTCCGTGACGGTGACCTGGGCTCCTACCGGAATCCTGTCCGCTATGAGCTCGCTCTGGATCCCCGGGCCGTCAAAGGTCATGGACACCGCGTTGCTGTATACTATGTTGTCATGGAGTACGGCTTCCACGGTGAAGACGAAGGTGGCCGGGCTGCCTGTGCGGAAGCTCAGCAATTCCTTGTCGATGCGCAGGTCGGCGAAGCGCCCGCTGAGCGCAGGTTTGGACTCGGCTGCATCCGTCCCCGTCAGTTCATATATCCACTCCCCCAAATCGGAGGTGGCGGCAGAGCCCTCCACACCCTTTCTCATCGGCAGCGCCACCAACTGAGGGCTGTAGGTAAAGGTATAGGAATCCGAATAGGCCACGGTCTGAATCGTCTCCGTGCCATCCTCCCCGCCTGTATCGCGGAAGAGATAATCCTCCTGTTCCAAATCCGCCCCTCTGGGAACCATCAGGTAAAGGCCCGGCTCCAGGTCTGCAAATCCTACCTCGCTGGCTTCATCCGCTTTCACGGCGGTGGCAGACGGCTCCATGGAATTTCCCTCTGCAAAAACAATGGACGCAGCCTGTCTTGCCTGCCCCATCCATACCTGCGCCGCATCCGCTTCGCCCACGGCGATATCCACGTCCAGACCGGCAAAGGAATCTATTGTCTCAAACCGATAGGCATCATAGCCCTCCAGCTTCACGGCATCCGCCACCTTGTACAGGTCTATGGCCACCTCCGGTGCCTCCGCCTCCCCGCCTTCTTCCATCGCCTTGGGCTCTACCTTCACCTGCAGCACGCATTTCCTGGCTAAGTCCAAAGGCTCGGCCGCATGGGCCGTCCCGCCAAGCGCCGCGATGATACAGGCCGCAGTCATTACGAATGCCAGCGCAATCCCCGTCAGGCGATTCCTGAACCGCTGGCGGCTCTTCCATCTCGTTTTCATGGGCGTTTCCTCCTTATTATACCGACACTTATTTATATCCATTGTTTTTCTTGAATTCCTCCAACAGCTCTTCGCCCGTTTTCTTCGGCCGCTTCCTGCCGGAGACTGTCAGCATGATAATCAGCGACACGAACAGGAGCGGTATCCCTACGGCGGGTATGACGTAATAAGTGGGGATCCTCCGGGCTTCCGCAGCAATAACTACAACCTTCTCTTCCTCGATATTGTCAATCCGGTGCCCCCGCACGAACATCCGATGACTGTTGATTCCATAAGGGGTACATGTCAGCAGGGTGCAATAGTCCCTTCCATCCGTCACATTCAGCGCCTCCATCTGGGTCGGCTCCACAATCAGTATCTGATCCACCTCATAGGTCAATATCCGGTTCAGCACCGTAACCGTAAAAATATCCCCCTTCTCCATTCGGTCCAAGTCCGTGAACAGCTTCGCCGAAGGCAAGCCTCTGTGGGCGGACAATACGCTGTGCCGCCCCTCCCCGCCTATGGGAAGGCTGGATCCTTCCAGGTGCCCCACTGCTATGTTCAGGACGGCATCGCTGGTACTATGATAGACAGGTAGGCTGACGTTGATCTTCGGAATAGCGATATGGCCTATGATTCCATTACCCGCCACATCCAGGACATCGTAGTACAGCTCTTCAATCTTTTCATGCTCCGAGAAGGGTGCACCCAGTTCACACAGTTTCTGATTGTACTCCTCGGCCGCGGCGAAGAGCGCTTCGTAGTCAGTATCATCCAACTCGGCCACAATCGCATCATAATCGGCAATGGCCCTGGTCTGGTGGAAGGAGTTCCAGTAGTCGCTGACCATGGGGTAGAGCATGACACCCAGCCCTGCCAACAGAATCATCATCAACAGGATGGTGGAGAGGGTGCCCTTCCTCTTCGCCTTTCGAATCTTTTCTTTCTTCTTCATCGGTTTCCCCATCAGTTGCATTCGAATCCCTGCCCCGGAAGGGAATCTTCCGCAGGCTCTTCGCTGAGCTTTGCCGGACACGCGCTGCATTCATCATACAACAGCGTTTCCGTTGCTCGCCGCACACCACGGGAAGGTGTCAGCTAAGTGCGGCATCCTCCGGGGCGGGAAGGTCGGATTTTTCCCCGCCCCAGAGGCTTTGGTTCTTATTTGGCGCTAATTCGGTTCTGTCTTATCGTCTTTGTCTTTTGTGGCTTATTTTTTGCCTTTAACCTGATTAGTCACGTCCGCTCATGCGCTTCTTGGTAATCAGAAGGATGCCTGCCGCTGCTACCAGGATGCCGCCTACTACGTAGAAGATCGTGGTGCCGATGCCGCCGGTGGAGGGAAGGATAGCACCTGTCAAGTTCACAATCACTGCAACCGAGGCCGCTAATGTGTCATTATCACAAATTACAGTATTTACTTTCTCGTCCTCCCCTACCTCATTTCCATCCGCATCCAGATAAACCGTCTTCGTTGTCGTCGTCTCAGATGTAACTGCCGCAGTAACCGGCTTTGTGCCCACCAGTTTGTTATACCCGGCGGGAGCTGCTTCCTCAGTAATCTGATATGTTCCACTGGCTACACCCTTTACAATCAGAACACCATTGTTATCTGTCGTCATCACAGTGTCTGTTCCGCCCTCAGCAGTCAGACCTGTTACGGTATATACACCGTTGCTTCCTTCAGTCTGCAAGCCACCCACACTGAAAGTTGCTCCTGTCAGATTTTTTCCGTTTTGATCCACTTTTTTGATGAGCAGCGCATAGGTTTTGATTACCTCTGTAGATTCAGACTGTGTCGGTGTTTTGTCAGTATCGTCATTTTCTACCTTATAGGTCAGGCTGAAAGTATTGCTGCTTCCCGCTCCTGCAATCTGAACCTTTTCATTTACTTTGGCCGTGTAAGTCACTTCCACAATCGCGCCATTCTTATACAGAGATTTGTTATCTGCATCAATCCAGGGAATGGTTATGGTTCCGGCACCTTCGCCATCTGTTCTCACGAATTGGGGCACCTGACCATCTACCTGATATTTCTGGTCTGCTTCACCATTCTGCTTAATGGTTATGTCCGTTACTGTTACATCAGACAGGTACTCCGGCAATGTGTCATGTACGGTATAGGACACGATTTTCTTTGCAGCCTCTCCGCTCCCGTCATAATTGGATGTTCCAAATGTCAGTTTATAAGATACAGTCTGGCCAATGTATACATCATCATCATTTACCTTCTTGCCTTCATCCGGGTCAACGGAGGGGGTAGATGCATTCTTGTCATAGACACTGGCATCAGGGTTCGTGCTGGTCACAGTCAATGCATTGCTGCCCTGAGATGTAGTCACGACATAGTAGCCATATTCGAGTCCTACGAAGTCCAATGCGGAGCCATCGGATACTGCTGTCGCTGTAGCAGTCTGGCCCTCTGCCCAAGCTGCCAAAGCATCCTGCAATCCCTCTGACGCGTTTCCAGAAGCGTCCTTAGCCGCAGCAGTCGCTGTAACATTGCCTGAAGCATCCTTTGTAAAATATGTGGCTAAAGAGTCGGGAATATCGCCTGTGTAAGCTATAGAGCCGTCTTCTGTTCCAGTTACAGAAGCGCTGAACAGCTTATATACCGCATATGTTTCACCCTTCGATGCGTTGTTGATTGTAATAGTGGCTGTATTATCAGCCCCTGTTCCTACTTGCTGTGCCGAAGCAGTCATGCCCATGGCCAGGACCATGATTGTTGCCAGCATAAAGGCAACCAGCTTTCTCATTTTACCTTTCATAAGTAAACCTTCCTTTCTTTCCCTCTAATGATTTGTTTTTAGTTACATAGATTTATTTGGTCTTGCAGTCGGCGCGTATCAGCGTCGAGCGGAGGCTTTATCTCAGAATCAGGTCCGACCTCCTTTCTCTTTTCTGCGCCTCATGCCCAGACCGTACATAAGACTGGCCGCGATTACCGCAAGCCCGCCCAATGTATACACTACAGTGCCGGAGCCACCTGTTTCGGGAAGCATGATTCCCTTTGAATTAAATATTTCCAGGACATATACTGTACTGCCTGTTCCTTTATCTGGTGTGACTGTTATCGCCTCGCCGGTTGTTCCTCTTTGAGCCGAGACGCCATTCCCGTTTACGGTAATCCTGATCGGCTCTGACAGCCGGTTGTACCCATCCGGCGCTTTCTCTTCATACAGATAATAAGTGCCGAACGCAAGGTCTCCTATCTCACATTTTCCATCTTGTCCAGAAACAATATCTTTTTTCACAATCGATGTCTTGTCGATATCAGCATAAAGGGTAAACTCTGCGCCAGCCAGAGCCTGCTGTCCATCATCGCCACGCTTCTGCAAGGCCACCGGCAACATGCCGCGCTCATTCTGCACTGTCAATTTGTAGCTGTACCTTGTTGCGGGAATATTGTCCCCATTCACATCCTGGGTGGTCTGTACTACGCTTGCATCGACAGCATATCTGCTCTTGTCAAAGTCCGGGACCTCCGCCCCATCTATCTCCACTTTCGTAACCACCATTCCATTATTGTAGTCACCGTCCGCAACCGGGTCGTTGATTTCAAAGTAAACTGTGGTTTTTCTATAGCCTGCAGGGACCTTAGTCTCTTCCAGCTTGTATCTGCCATAGGAAAGTTTTGAAATTTCTTTAAAGTCAAATACGCCCTTCGCATCAGATTCAGAACTTGTTCCTATTTCCTTATACTCACCCTCTTCTTCCCTCCACAGCGTGAACTGTGCACCGGCCAACGGCGCTCCAGTCTCATCCGTCTTTCTGAAAAAGACTTGTTGCAGAATCGCCTCATCCTTGATGGTAAAGCGGATATTGGCGATGCCTCCTGTACCCGATGTGCCGCCTCCTGTATATTGGGTTTCCAGCCACTCCGGGTTTTCGATTTCCTGGGCATTGGCATCCAAAATGGAGATAGACATCACTTCCTGCTGGATTGTCGCGTTCTCCTGTGTAGAAGCAACTACGACCGAAAAGTATATTTCATTCCGCTGTTCATAGCCATTCGGCGCATAGCTCTCTTCCAGGCAGTAATAGGTCTCATTCTCCAAATCATGAATCGCCAGTATGCCTCCTTCGCTGACCGCGCTGCCTCCTGGTGCTGTCAGCTCCCTGCCTTTTTGCAGCCTTCCGTCTGTCAAGGCGCATTCATACAGTTTGAACTTTGCGCCTTTTAGCGGATTGCCCTCTGTATCCGTCTTTGCTACCGTCAAAAGGTTCGTACCCTTGGCCCATTGCGGGTAGAGGATGACTTCATATATGCCATTGGCCTTTTTTGTAGCGAACAGGCCATCCACCTTTTCACCATTCTTATAGACCTGGCCTTTCCCGGCATCCTGGCCCTCTGCAATCACCTCTACGGTAATGGTATCATTGTCACTGAAATCAGTGTCCGCCGCGCCATTTTCCGACTGATATGTCCCTGCCGTGAACCAAGTTCCGCTGCCATCCGGGCTGGTATTCCATCCGGCGAAGTTGTATCCTGTCTTCTTCGGAGGGATATCGCTCTGTAAAAACGCATCTCCGCTGGCTGTCAAGGTATTGTGCACTGTCGCCAGGCCGCTTTGATTTCGGAACGCATACTGTGTGCCCGGAATGATGCTGTTCTTATCTGTTATTCCATTATCAGCGTATACCAGGTTCCATTGCTCCGTTTTCTTCAGCAGTACGCCATCGATATGCCAGCAGTCACCAAGCTGGTTTCCAGCGTCATCCATATCTCTTCCGTCTTTACATACGTACCAGGCGACATAATAGTTTTCTGTAAACTCTTCAACTGTCATCTGCGAGAAATCAACTGTCTGACCCGCTACCTTTATAAAACCGTTCTTCGCCTTAATTGCCTCCAACAAATCCTCATCTGTTGGCTTATATGCCAAATTGGCTTCAACGGCATCTCCATTCTGGACACCGTATATATGCATCCAATATTTGAGCGGCATTCTCTTTACCTGGCCCATGTCATCCTTCGCAAACACATGCCCTGTATAGTTGGCTCTGTTCAGTATCCCTTCCTGGCCCTTATTTGCCGGCTCGTTGGGAATCTGTCCGTCAAGCCTTACAAAGAACATTACTCCTCTTCCTTTGCGCTCCTCGTCCTTAGCAGAAGTGTTCAGTTCTTTATAGTTCGTGCCGTAATACTTAACACCATCGGATCCAGCGACATTACTGGGCGCAGCCCATATTGCATGTAAATCTATTCCACCTGTCCTACCTGTCACATCCATGGTAAGCATACCATCGGTCACATAGGTCGGAACAGTGCAGCCATTGATTTGAACCGGGGTTCCGCAATATATCAAATAATCAATGTCCGGCCTGTAATTGGAATTGCTTCGCAGGGACCAGCCGTAAAATTTGTAGGTATTGCCATTGAATGAATAATCTTCCAGAGCTCCGATGTCATTCTCCTCGCCGCCCTGCCCCGTCACGGTTCCTGTGAGAGGTATCCGGATAATATCCCTCCCGTCTATCTCCTCCACTGCCACCTGCATGCTTCCAAGCAAAGTCCCCTTCTCTGATTGATCTCCTGCTTCGGTCTGAAAGCGTGTAACGCTATTTTCGTTCTTATAGTAGTTCACCTTGATGGTTTTCTCGATTTCGAGGGTCTTAAACTTCCAGGTGGTTGGTTGAGGTATATTTTCGTCTGTGATGTGACCATTTGAATAACACAGGCTATAACCCTCTATACCGCTAATACTAATTGCATCGGTACTTGCCCCCCAAAAACTCAACACCCTAATTTCATTGTTTGTCACAAACCATGTTTTACTACCATACGGATCATTCGGATCATTCCGCAAATAATATGTTACATTGGCGCTGTCATACTTTAATGTAGCCCCATATCCATTATCCTCATACTCCCACACAAAGTCTGCCTGCGCATAGCCCGTAGGAACTACCACGCCACTGGCATCTACCTCAACCGCAATAGCTTCCAATTTATTATCTTTGTGGGACAATGCCACCGCATTGCCCCCACTTTCACAGTAAATCTGATACGACCTTCCGTTTTCCAGAAGGGAGCCGCCTTCTCCGCTTCTCCCAAGGGCATAGGGCGAAAAACTGCTCGCCTCGAAGCTGGTGGCCTTATTCCCCTCTTCGTCTGTCCTGATTTCAGAGGCATCCAGTTTCTCCGTGGCATCATCCCCAAAGTGGACTACGCTCATCTGCTCGCCGTCCTCATACTGGTCATCCAGCATCTGAATCGTGATGGAGACAGGTTTCTTTGGCTCAATCTCCGCACCGTCCGCATCGTAGAAGCCAATATTCAGGAGCATATCCATCTGGGCCCCCTGGCCTGCCTGCTCCAGATATTCCGCCTCACATTGGGCATAGTATTCGGGATTGCTTTCCGGTGTAATCGCTTCTGCTTTCAGCTCTGCTTCCTCTGGAATCTCAGCCTCCAGATCATATTCGGCAATTACGATGATGTTCAGAGCATCAATTCTGCACTCTTTCCTGACGCTGAAGTTCCTTGGTTCCGCCTTACCAACCGCATAAGTCGAAGGAATGCTCTCCCGGAATCCTGCGGACTGCTTTCCTGCCTCATCTGCCGAAACACAGTCCTCCATCTCTTCAGCCCCGTTTTCGTCAAAACGGACTACGTGAATCTCTTCGCCCTCTTCCGCGAAACCTTCTGGTATCTGAATCGTGATAGATACCGCTGCCTCCGGCTCTATCTTGACGCCTCCCACATAGAAGCCGATGTCAAAAAGCAAATCCATAGTGGCGCTTCCGGCAATCTGTCCAAGATACTCAGCCTCACGCTGTGCATAGTACGCAGCATCATTTTCTGCCGTAATCTGCCTTACCCGAAGCTCTGCCTCCTCAGGAATGTTCGCAGCGGCATCGTATTCCACAATCACAGATATATTGCCGTCCTGGGCCTCTTTGCGGAATTCATGCCGCACCTCTGCTACCGTTTTCCTGACAAGAGTTATCACCATGGCATCTTGGCTGTCGTCCTTATCGCATACCAGTATCACAGGTTGCCCTGCATCATTTCCATTTTCATCCAGGCCCTGTACGGTGAATGTCACTGTGCCCTCCGGCCGGATTTCTTCTCCATCGATAAGGAAGCGGAGCCTGTAGGATGCTTCTTCTGTCGCGGTCTCCATGCCATCCTCTCCCGGGACGGTCCCGGCATCTTTATCCTCTGCCTCCGGCGCGTCGGGAAGTTCCTGTCCGTCCCCTGCAGATTCCATGTCCTGTCCACCCGCCGCTTCATCCCCGTCTTCCTCCGCAGCCTCCGGTGCATCGCCCTCAGCCTCCGTGCCGATGCGTTCTGCCACAAGCTGCGCTTCCTCCGGGATGTTCGCGGACTTATGGTATTCCGCCACTACCCTGATTTCCGCGTCCTCATATGTCTTCCGGAAAAGCTCCTCTTCTCCCTCGCTGTCCTCTGGCTCTCCCTCACTGTCCTCTTCCGCTTCGCTGCTCTCTGCCCCGGACTCATCCGCAGCAGCATTCCCCTCCTGGGATTCCTCCGATGCTCCGCTTTCCTGATTGGATTCTTCGCTCTCCTCGCCGGAAGCGTCAGGCTCTATGATTTCGAAGCAGTCGTCCGCGTGCACATGCTCCAGGAGCTCGATCTCCTCGCAGATGAGGTTCCCCTCCTCGTCATAGCAGCCGTCCTCATGTGCATGCAGCTCCAGTTCGCCGCAGATGTAGTTTTCCTCTATGGTATAACAATCCTCCGTATGGGCATGTGCGTCCTCTCCCTCCGGTATCTCGCAGTTTAGCTCCTCGCTCCAGGCGTAGCAGTCGTCTGTATGCTCATGCGCCTCCTCGGCGAGCCCGCAGGCCAGCTCCTCGCTCCAGGCGTAACATTCGTCCGCGTGCTCATGAATCTCTTCCGCAAGCCCGCAGGTCAGCTCCTCGCTCCAGGCGTAACATCCCTCGTTGTGCTCATGGCCCTCCTCGGCGCTTGCGCAGGTCAGCTCACCCTGCACTTTTGCATAGCACTCCGGGCCGTGCCGATGCCCTGTCCCGTCTGTGCCGCAGATTGGCTCGCCCTGTACCTTCGTATAGCACTCCGGGCCGTGCCGGTGCCCCGCCCCGTCCTGGCCGCAGGTCAGCTCGCCCTGTACTTTTGTATAGCACGCCTCGTCATGCTGATGGCCATGGGTTTCCTCCAGGGTGCAGGTCAGTGTCTTCTGCTCCTCCAGGCATGCCGCGTCATGTACATGGGGCTTCCTCTCAGGCAGTGCGCACACCAGCGCGCCGTCCTCCCCATAGCAGTCGTCATTGTGGATATGGATCACATAGTCCGCCTGACCGCAGACAAGCTCCCCTTCGCTGTCCCGGCACTGTTCCGTATGCTCATGCACATCCAACCCGCAAATCAGCAGCTTCTCCTTGCGGTTCAGCGCCTGGCCGTTCATGGTCAGTGCCGCCACTGTTCCGGCTGTGACCAGTACAGCCATGCACAGGAATGCCGTCAGCCAGAGCTTATATTTCTTCTTCTCCCGCAATATCCTTGCAGCCTGCTTCCTCAATGATTCCATCATGCCGTCTCCTTCCTTGTATCTAAATCCGTCAATCTGTCAGCCTTATGCAGAACGCCCCTGTGCGTTTCCGGTATTTGTACGTTACCTCATAATAAACATTACGTGGTACCGCACAGCCGGAAATATATACTGCGCACTGGTTAAATTTGCAGCGCAACCCGACTACAGACCGCCAGCTAGGTACTTTCCCGGGGACACCACTGTAAATCCTGGCGGTCTGCTGTATAAGCTTTTGGTTGGAAAACCCATTTTTGCCGTAAATTTAGACGTATCTTTTGACTAATCATCTGTTATAGTGGATTTGCAGACAGCAAAAGAACAGCCACACCCCATCCGGGTGGCTGACAGAAAAGCTCTGGAAGGAAATTCTTTCGGAAATTCCCCCTCAGATATTGAAATATAGGGACCGGGAGAGTATAATAAGGTAAGATAGAATCATTTTCCGAATGTTACCGCATAATGTTTATTATGCGGTATTTGTGTCGATGAGCACCAGCCCCAGCCCGTCCAGGCGCTGTTCCTGCATCTCGCAGCTTATGAGGGTGTAGATGCGGGTGGTGTTCACATTGGAATGCCCCAGCAGATCCGCCAGGTGACAGATGTCTTTCTCTACATTATAATAAGTGACCGCGAACAGATGGCGGAGGTTGTGGGGGAACACCTTGCCCGCCGCCACGCCGGCCTCCTGACAGAGGGCCTTCATGGCATGGAGGATGTTGCTGCGGTCCATGGGCCTGCCGCCCCGGGTCACGAAGACGCTGCCGGACTGAATCCCGCTGGATTTCACATAGCGCTTCAGCTCCCGGCACAGCTCCATGGGCAGGATGACGGTGCGGGTCTTGCCTTTCAGGGAGACCCGCGCCCGTCTCGTATGGAGGGACTCCACGGTGACGAAGGGCAGCTCGCTGATGCGGATGCCGGTGGCGCAGATGGTCTGCATGACCAGGCACAGGCGCCGGTTCCCACGCCGCTTCGCCGTCTCCACCAGGCGCACATATTCGTTCCTGGACAGCTCCAGCTCTCCGGAGCGGAAGACGGCCTTCTGGACCTTGAAGGTGCGCACCACGCAGTCGGCGCATTCCAGGAAGCGCAGGAAGCTGTTCACGGCAGCCAGCATGGAGTTGGCGCTGGCCACCGCGTAGTTTTCCGACAGGTGGCTCTTGTATCGGATGACCGCGTCCTTTGTGACAGGGGCATCGCCCAGGAAAGCGGCAAAGGCTTTCGCGTCCCGCAGATATTTTTCGATGGTGGCCCTGCTCTTTTCCTCTTCCTTCAGTCTGCTCTCGAATCGCTCCATGATTGTCTTATCTGCTGTAAGTTCCATCTGCGTACCTCCCTGGGCTTTTTTGTCCTCCTGTATCCCCCGCAGGGTCTCTGCGGAAAATATTTTCCATCGTACCATATCCGCCCGGGGTTTGTCATCCTTATTTCAGAGATGGTGGATTCAGCTCCCTTTCACAATCAGCAGCTTCTGTCCCGCCTTCAGCTCATCGCTGTCCAGCCCGTTCAGCTCCCGGAGGGCGTCTACAGGCACGTAGTACTTCTTCCCGATGTTCCACAGGTTGTCGCCGTCCTTTACCATGTAGACCACCATGCCCGGAAGGCTGCTCATCTTCCCGCTGTCCAGCTCCGACACGTTGACGGCGCTGATCAGCTCCACGGGGATGGTCTTGAACACCACGGTGGAGAAGCTGAGCACGGCCTTGACGTCCATCTCCTCCCCGTCCAGCATGGTCACCTGGAGCTGTTCCACCTCCGCGCGCACCTCCCCCATGTCCTCGGGCGCGATGTCGGGCACCTCCAGGGTATACTGGTATGGGATATTGGCCTGGGCGCTGCCGTAGGGCGCCTCGTCCTCCCCTGTGACATACATCACCCGCACCTGCAGAGCCCCCTGGAGCAGGATGCCGTTCTCCACGGTGCTGCGCTGCTCCAGCGCCACAGACCCTTCGCTGTGCAGGAGCTGGAGCACTGTGCCGTCCGTGACATGGACATGGTCCGTGACCTTGGTCTTGCCGGTGACCCTGGACAGGAGCCTGCGCAGGTCTGCCTTGTGGGTCACGGTGCTGACTTCCTTGGTCACGCCGTAAAGGTCGGAGATGACCTCCAGCTTCTCCTCCTGGTAGATCCGGATGGCGATGTCCAGCACCAGCTCCAGGCCCACGCTGCGCTCTTCCCCGTCCAAATCCGGGCGCACGGACAGCTCCTGCTGGCCCAGGCGGTAGCGGATGTCCGGCAGCATCCCCTCCCTGCAGCCATGGCATTCCAGCGCGCCGCTGAAGGGAATGGTGGTCTCGAAACTGCGGCAGGGATGGTCCTCCCCCTCGCCCTCATATAGGAGGAACAGGTGGATGTCCCCGGAAATGGCCAGCTTCTCCTCCATGACCTTGAACTCCATATCCCCCAGGGAGATGTTGCTCCAGAGAATCTGGAAGATGTTGGGATAATTGGAGGGCAGCGCCACCTCCTCCTTCAGGCGGAAGATGTCGTTCTTCGCGATGGCGATCTGGGCCAGCTCCAGGGGCATGCGGCGGTATTCCACCTTTTCGTCCCCGTGGACGGCGATGGGGGCCTCCTCGTCGTAGAGCTCCTCCACCCTGGCCGTCAGGGTGATCAGGGACTGGATGCCCAGCTTGCGGGAGTTTATCATGTTCACGGAGAGGTCCTCCACCTCGCCGTCCACGGCCACCGTATCCGAGGGCACCACGCCCTGCATGTTGATTTTCTCCTCAAAGGGCATCCTGCCCTCCAGCACCACCAGGCTGCTCCCTTCCTCCATGGTGTGGTAGAGCGCCACAAAGGAGAGCCTGCCCCGGACAGTGACGGAGTCCGTCCCCGGCCTGATCTCGTCGATGACCAGTTCCCCCTTCTCCAGGTTCAGCGCAGCTACGTCCGGCTTGTTCTCCGGGATGTTCACATCGTCCTCCAGGGTGAACTGGGTGACGGCCTGGACTCTGACGCGGTCCATATGTATATTTCTCTTTAATAATTCCACGAAAAATACCTCCATATATACTCGTATAGGAATATATATGAAGGTATTCCGCAGGATATGACTGGGGCGATTCCCTCGCCCGGCATTCTTTCAAGGAGATTCGAACCTGCCCCGCTGTAAGGGCAGCCTGAAAAGGACTGAATCCGCTTGCGTACCTGGAACTTCAGCCCCGCACCGCTCCAATCAGGTCCGTCACGTCCTCCACATGGTACTGCTCCATGTAGCGCTCTATGCCCTCCACCACCTCGGTGCAGGTGTAGGGGTTCACGAAGTTCATGGCGCCTACGCTGACGGCAGTGGCCCCGGCCAGCAGGA
>OFGX01001320.1_pt1 | contig 15132 bp, 11 predicted proteins | sample 1521831 | NCBI WGS metagenome assembly OFGX01 (sample SAMEA3504080, study PRJEB24116) | mouse gut metagenome | biome: mouse gut; feature: mouse-associated habitat; material: faeces | place: Denmark | collected 2011 | reverse complement strand
CCGGCGACGAGGGCCATATCTTAGACACCAGCTATCAGGAGGTAGAGCTGGTCGCCGGTGGCGGGACCAAAGACCTGATCTTCTTCAATGACAACAAGCCCGGCATGAAGCTGGTGAAGGTGGACAGTTCCGACCTCTCCAAGGCCATCCCCGGCGCTAAATTCCGTATCCGGGCCATCGACGGCAGCTATGGCCCGGAGGAGCTCATCACCAACAACAGCGGCGAGATCGACCTGTCCATGCTCCCCGAGGGCTCCTATGAAGTCGTTGAGGTGGAGTGCGCCGGGTACGTCATTGACGAGGCCCAGCGGATTATTCATCTTCGGGCTAACGATACCGCCGAGTTTGTTTTCACCAACACGAAAAAGCCCGGTTTCAAGCTGATTAAAACCAGCGCAGACGGCACGCCCCTGGATGGTGTCACCTTTAAAATCACTCCCATTGAGGACGCCAGCCGGTCCATTGACCGCACCACGGCCAACGGCGGCGAAATCTTCGTGGAGGGCCTGGAACCGGGAGTGTACTCCGTCGTGGAAACAGCCACCCGCCCGGACCACATTCTGGACAAGACGGAGTATCATGTAGAACTGTCTCCCGGCAAGATGGCTGAGTTGCGGCTGAGCAACGATAAGCGGCCCAATCTTACGATCTGGAAGAAGGACGCAGACACCGGCGAGGTCGTACCCAACACTGTTTTCCTGGTCAAAGCCGCTGACGGCCACAGCGTCAATGAGGTCAAGACCGGCCCGGACGGGAAGGGAACGCTGGAAAATTTACTCCCCGGCGTATATGAAATTTCCGAGAAATCTGTCCCGGAGCCCTGGCTGAAAGACGCCGACAGTCAGCTTGTCACGCTTTACCCCAACAAAGACAGGGAAATCCTTTTTGAGAACCACAAGCGGCCGGAACTGACTATTTTCAAGGAGGACAGCGTGGCGGGCGCTCCCATCCAGGGGGCTAAGTTCCGTGTGACCTACACCAGCACCGGCGAGGCCACCGGCGCTCCCACCTCTATGGACTTTGGACTTTTCATTTCCGATTCTCACGGTGAGATTCGATTGCATGAGAAGGGGAAGAAGCTGTACCCCGGCGAGTACACCGTGACTGAGGTGGAGCCTGCCCCCGGTTTCCAGATGAAGGAGCCCACCACACAGAAGGTCATTCTTCACGGCGGCGAGAGCAAGACCCTCACTTTTCAGAATGAGCCATTAAATGGAATTGTCGTGGAGAAGTACGACAGCGTGACCCATGAGGCCCTGCCCGGCTGCACCTTCCAGCTGCGTTTCCTGGGCGGCACCAGCGGCACGGGCGGCACCGTCATCGGCCAGAAAACCACCGGACAGAACGGCACCTGTATCTGGACAGGGCTGACCGCAGGAACATACGTTGTGGAGGTGCGCCCGTAAGAGCGGCACAATTGCTGCTCGTGGGCGATAGAAATGCCGCTGTGAGCAAGCGGCAGGTAAAAGCATAATGCGGTCCTCAGACCGCAGCCTGTTGTCCCCCGACTTATCCGAAAAGGGAAACCTGACGGGGAGTGTAGCATGTCGGAGTATGCGGGGTATTTGAGCTTTCCAAATATCAGCGCAAAGGGACAAAAATCTGTATATAAGGATGAAAGCTGGATTGCTTGAACGTCAGCCGGAGGTCGGGCCTAACGTAGTTCCCTGCGTATGAAAGCTAAACTCGCAGGTGCCTTGGCAGTGGTGGCTCTTCGACACATCATTGCGATATGCTCAAGGCAGACCCAGCCACGGGACAGTGGAAAACGGCGAACGACGCATTCCGAGAATACAGAACGCTCATTTCTATCGTACTAAACGGGGATTGCCTAAAGCGGAACGCCGCCCATTCGCGGCTATGAGCGCTATGAAAAATGTGGCTCTGAATATCCGCCATGGCAACAGAGTTCCCATAGTAGTCAGAGGACGGGAAAGCCGTCCACAAGGCGAAGGGGAACAGTTTGTCTTTCAGTACAAAAAGAAGAAAGGTGTGTGAGACATCATGAGAAATCCAATTTCTGTGCTGAAAAATCTGGAAGAAAAAGCGACCCAAAAGGGATATGTGTTTGAGCGGTTATACCGCAATCTCTACAATCCCGAATTCTATCTGTTGGCCTACCAGAATATTGCCAAATCCCAGGGCAGTATGACAGCGGGCACAGATGGAATGACCCTCGACGACATGACGGTGGGACGCATTGAGCGTATCATTGCCAGCCTGAAAGACCGCTCGTACCAGCCGAACCCGGCCAGGCGTGAAAACATCCCCAAGAAAAGCAACCCAAGCAAAACACGTCCGCTGGGTATTCCGTCCACAGACGACAAACTGGTGCAGGAGGTCGTCCGTATGATTCTGGAAGCAATCTACGAACCTACATTCTCATGTTATTCCCACGGCTTCCGCCCAAAGCGCTCTTGCCACACGGCACTGTCCGAAATCAAGACAACCTTTTCTGGGGTCCAGTGGGTCATTGAAGGTGACATCAAGGCCTGCTTTGACAGCTTTGACCACCATGTTCTCATTGACATCCTGCGCCGCCGCATCAAAGACGAGCACTTTATTGCTCTTATGTGGAAAATGCTGAAGGCCGGGTACATGGAACAGTGGACCTATCACCATACCTACTCAGGCACTCCGCAAGGCTCAGGAGTCAGTCCCATTCTTGCCAATATCTATCTGAGCGAGCTGGACACTTACCTGGAAAATTACCAGAAGCAGTTCAAGGTAGGGACCAGTAAGCGAAAGGCAAGTAAGGAATATGGGCGGGCACGTTGGAACTATGTGACGCAAAAAGAGCTGCTGAGCCAACCCCACACGAAGGATGTGGTTCAGAGCTTTAAGGCAGCACAGCAAAATCTGTTGGCCACCTCATATTACACTCCATCCGACCCCGGTTACAAAAGCCTGCGCTTCAACCGCTACGCGGACGATTTTGTGGTGGGTATCATTGGCTCCCGCAAAGACGCAGAGCAGGTAAAGGCAGATGTCCGGGACTTCCTGGCAAACACTCTAAAGCTCACCCTGTCCGAAGAAAAGACAAAAGTCACCCATTCCAGCGGATTGATTGACTACCTGGGCTACCAGTTCACAGTTCGCAGAAGCAAGGATGCAAAGCGGGACAGCAGTGGAGTATTGCGCAGGATGTGGTATGGAAAAGTGGCGTTGTATGTACCTCATGACAAATGGGTTCAGAAGCTGAAAGAGTACCATGCGTTCAAAATCGTCACGGACGCTGACGGTAAGGAGCGGTGGAAACCGCTTCATCGAGGGAAACTTATGCACAAGGACGCAATCGCAATCATCAGCCAGTTCAACGCAGAAATTCGGGGACTGTACAACTTCTACTCCATGGCAGAAAACGTATCAGTACTCAACAACTTTGCGTTCATCATGAGAGGCAGTTTTCTCAAAACATTAGCTGCAAAGGGCAATACTACCCGCCGCAAAATCCGCCAAAAGTATGAACGGGATGGTGTGATTTCCATTCCCTACACGACCAAGGACGGCCCCAAGCAGTGCGAGTTTTATCATGATGGCTTCACTAAAAAGAAAGACCTTCCGTCTTTGACCGCCGATGTTCTTCCGCAGTATGTGAAATATGACAAGCCGAACAGCCTCGCAAGACGGCTGAAAGCTGGCATTTGTGAACTGTGCGGAGTTGAAACCAAGGAAATCCATATGCACCATGTACGGCGGCTGAAAGATTTGAAGGGCAAGAACGAACTGGAACTGAAAATGATGCAAATGCGGCGCAAGTCGATTGCGCTCTGTCCTGAGTGCTATGCAAAAACCAAGCAATAAAATCTTCCAGATTGATAGACAAATAGAGAGCCGGATACATCGAGAGGTGTAAGTCCGGTTCGGGAGGGGGTATCGCCAAGACCGCTTGCGGAAGCAAGTATGGCGTGGCGATGCCTACCTTATGAAATCGACCCGGCGGACGGCTACTCCATCATCAATGCCTCTGAAACGGTCTATATTTCCGACAAGGGTGAGCAGAACGTGGTCACCGTCTCCTTCGACAACGCCCCGGACGGCATCCTGCTCATTCGGAAGGTCTGCGCCACCAACCCCAGCGTGACCCTCCAGAACGCCGAGTTCAAGGTCATGTACGCGGACGGGACGGCATTCTCTTTAGGTAGAGAATTTTCAGCACAAGAAAAATCGCCGTCAGGCGTCAGGTCGATATCAGGCAGGCAGTTGCCGCCGGACGGTGAATCCTTGTCGGGGGGCGGGGTTCCGCCAGAGGGAGGCTCCCCGCCGCCGTCCTCGTCATCGTCAGTAATGTCGAGCCCGATGATAGGCGAATCATATCCGTCCCAATCCAGGGGGATCTTGAAACGGATTTTCTTCAGGACCAGACCGCTCGGCAGGGCCTTCGGGTGGATCTCGATATTGTCCACCAGAGCGTGGACAATGAGCCTTTCCTCCTCGGCAGGGACAATGTCCAGCATATCAAGGTATGCGCTCGTGACCTTGCGAACCTGCTCCGCCGTAAGGTTCTCCCTGCCCGCGTTGTAAATCGCCATGGAGACCTGCTCGATCTTGTCGTCGAGGTCGGCGATGGACTGGGCGCGCTGCCGCAGTACGGAATGTAAATCCTCGTACATGGAATCGTACAAATCATCATCGGCGTCGAGCTCCGCGATCTTGCCCAACAGCTTCGTCTTCTGGCGCAGCTCCTTCTTCCGGGCGGCCTGCAAGGCGTCCAGCTCGGCGTTCATCGCGTCCAGATTATCCGTGGTGCCCAAGGAAGCGATGATGCGATCCGTGAAGTCCCGGTTGCGCAGGGCCTCCTGAATCACTTGGCGGACCTGGGCATCCAGCACTTCCTGTCGGACCTGGTGGACGTAGCTACATTTCTTTCCGGAAGTCGTGAACCGGTTCTTACAGTAGTAATACCGCATAGGGGAGTAGAAGCCGCCGCCCTTCCTGGGCTTGCTGTAGACCCTGCCGAACATGGGGGACCCGCACTCCGGGCAGCGGATAAGCCCCGAAAGGATATGTACGTTCTTCGGTCCGTAGCGCGGCGCATGGTTGTCCGCGTACTCGCTGCGCTTCCGGCGTACCGCCTGCCATGTCTCGTCCGTGACGAGCGCGTCGTGCTTGCCCTCGAACAGGTCATACCCGTCCCGCAAGACGCGGTGGAACTCGTTCCGGGTGCCCTCGATTTTCTCGCTCTTACGCCGCCCATAAGCGATCATGCCGGTATAGACCGGGTTGTCCAGCACGGCCTTTACGAAAGACGCGGAGATACGGCTGTACAGATTGGTCTGGCGAGTGTTCTTTGTATAGCCGTTTGCGTTGAGCCACTTGGCGACGCCTGAGTAACCCAGGTCGGTGTTGGCAAACTTGTCGAAGATCATGCGGACCAGATCGGCTTCGGATTCCTCGACGGCGAGGGCCCCGTTTTCGATCTTGTAGCCATACGGGGCCGGTCCGCCGTTCCAGGCTCCCTCGCGGGCCTTCTGGATACGCCCGGCCATGGTCTGGGCCTGGATGTTCTCGCGTTCGATCTCGGCCACGGCAGCGAGGACCGCAATCATCAGCTTGCCCGCCGCGCCCGCGCTGTCGATACCGTCATCGACAGAGAGCAGGTTGACGCCGTAGTCCTCCATGAGTTGCAGATTGTTCAGCACGTCGGCGGTGTTGCGTCCGAACCGGGACAGCTTGAACACCAGGACGTAGGATACGCCGTCCGGGTTGCCGTTCTGGATGCGGTTCATCATCTCTGTGAACTGCGGACGGCCCGTGGTGTTCTTGCCGGACTTGCCCTCGTCGGAGAACTCGGCGGCCACGGCCATCTCCCGGTGCTTCGCTTCTTTGATGAGCCGGTCGCGCTGGGCGTCCAGCGAGTAGCCGTCCACCTGCATCTGGGTGGATACGCGGGTGTAGAGATAGCATTGCTGCTTCTTTTTGGGACTGGGCATAGCCTCTGTCTCCCTTCTGTAAAGATTTTGAGCTCAGGCTGTGAATGTTACGTCACACAGGCCGTCCCAATAAACCGTGGGGTGCTCGGTATCCAGGTACACGACCACGTTCCGTCCATCCAGCAGGATGCGGACGCCGTCCGCGTCAACGGTGATTTCCCCCATCGCCTCGTCGATGCGGAAGCTGCGGGATTCATAGCTGCCGCCCGGGGTTCTGATGGCTACACGGGCGGCGCTGCGGGGGTCCTGCCATGCATAGGGTAGGAGGTCCTCCTTCGGGGCGGGCCCGCTATTCATACGGGGCCGGAGAGGGGGCTCGACGGGGCAGAAAGCATCCATGGTCAGGTCGATGGGCTCACTGGCCGTACCAGCCTCCGAAGGGAAGATGCAGTTGGTGTTCTCCATAGCGATGTCCTCCTCGTAGTACGATGCTGCTCCGTTTATTATGATGGCTTCATCTTCTTTATCGCCCGCGCCCGGTTTCGAGCCGGGCGTATTTTGTTTCAAAGAGGGGCGGTTGATGGGGACATACCGCTTTGATGGAAGTCTTTTGCGCGAATCCACTCATTGGTGCTCATACAAACCCGTCAAAATCATCCAGTTCGATTTCATTTCCTATCTGCTCCCATGTTTCCCGGTTAATCAACAGCAAAGATATGGACGGCAACGAACCGCCATGACCGTAAGGTGTCCCAGCGAGTGTATCGGCCTGTGCCTTACGTTGGTCATATTCCTCAGCAAAAAGATTGCGGGTCGTTTCATCATCAAAAATGAGTACCGCAGAATCATTATAGCAGGAGCAAATTATATTTCCCATTATGTTTTCAACCATGGATTCGTCAGAACAATGACCAAGGCAAAAGAAAAAATGCCAAGGTAGGCTTTGCGGAGATCCATCTTCTCTTGTTCTTTTTAAAATGATATGGTCGGAATCATTAGGATCAAATTCCAAATACTGATATTCTGGCCCAGCATAACGCTTGAGAAAATCGAGACGACATTTTCGTTCTTTTTCTCGGATTTCGTTTTGAAGGAACAAATCAAGGTCGTGGATTTTCTGGCAGACAGCCGGTAAATCCATCTGCCGCGCCAAAACCGGGAAGTAGTCTGTCCAGTCGGAAGATACCGCATGCTCACTCCCAAAAAGGACTTCCTCCATATTTTCCGGGGAGATGTCCAGTTTAGCCGCCAGCTTTTCCTTGGTCATACCAGGGATTGACTGGATAGCCAGGGCCAGGAACAACGGAACATCTATACTTGCAGGAATGGCATTCAGAGAGGAACTCGGCTCCTGGGGCTTCACAGGGGAGTCCTCTTGCCCTGTTTTCAGCCACCAATAAGAGACGTCAGCCAAGCCAGCAATTTTGTGAAGCACTTTGTCAGATGGATTTTTCTCGCCCCGTTCTATCATGCTGATATAGTTGGCAGAAACGTCTACGGACTTTGACATTTGCACAAGGGTCAGGTTCATCGTCTTCCGGCAAGCACGAACCCGGCCACCGATTGCATCCATATTTACATCTTTCATATTGCACCCCCGTTCAAAAGATATTATATCATTTCTCATATGTTTTTACAAGCAGAAAATAAGAAATAGTTATAAAAAATAAATCTGTGCGAGCCAATGCGCTAAAATTAAATAAATAAATTTATAAAAAAGTGTTGACATAGGTTGATAATAGTGATAAAATACAAAATGTGACCAGCGCAGAAAAGCCAAGATTCATGACCGAATGCATGATGCCAAGGGCATCGGTGTGAAAACTGCGAATCCTGCGGTGTTCTGCACAAATATTTAATGGAAAGGAGTAAGCCATCATGAAGAAGATCATCAAAGGCAGGTTGTACAACACTGAGACAGCGAAGTATGTTGCGAACTACAGTTGGGGCGGCCCCAGTGATTTCCATCACGTCGATGAGGATCTCTATCGGAAGCAGACAGGGGAGTTTTTCCTCCACGGCGAGGGCGGGCCCTTGAGCAAGTACAGGAGTCCTGTCGATGGAGGGGGATGGACAAGCGGCGAGGATATTATTCCGATGAGTGATCTTGACGCCCAAGAATGGATTGAAGCTCATTGTGATGTTGACACCTACGTCAAACTGTTTGGAGATGTCAAAGAGTAAAGTGGCATGAACAAAGTAGCCTGCCAGAAGGTCTTCAGAGAAGAAGCGGTGCTATGGGCTGCGGGGCGGTGATCATCCACCGCCCCGCATCAGCAAAACATCAAAAAATGAAAAAATCGAGCCGAAGCGGCCCCCAGGGCCGTCGCCAGGAACTGCCCCACCTGGCCTGAAGATGGAAGGGCAAGTTCAAATCAAAGGAATGTTGACTATGAAGGACAAGGACACACCGCTGGGCCTTGTAAGGGCCGGGAAGGGATTTTACGATACGATGGACATTATGAAGGCCGCTAAAGGTTCTCACGGGTTAGATTGGCCAAATTTCTGTGATCTCCCTGTTAGTGCAGTGACTTCCCTACTTTCTAAGAGGGGCGCAGACCCGTTAATATGCGAGCTAATAGCGGCGGAACTGACTGCGTGCTATATATGGAGGAAAAACAAAGTCCTTTTCGCCTTCGACAAAGATTTGTCCCATGCACTTGCTGCACAGGCAGATGATATCAAGGATACCGATATCCTCCCGACAGAAATCCTGTTGCACCCGCCTTATCCGTGTACGTTTGTCAAAATCTCAAATGTCATTAGTGGATTGTCTGGTTTTTGGTACTGGATCGATTATGAAATCGGCACAGGCAGAATAGGCCTTCGTTTTCAATTTGTAGTACATGACATGAAATATTCATTCCCAGTCATCTTCCATCTTCTGCCTGGAAAGACAATCCGAGAGTGCTACAATGTTACAGTAACAGAATTTACGAAGCACATGCCATTACAGATTATAGAACTGTTCAGAGATTATTTTAACACGGAGCTGCACTATATATTGGTGGCCCTGCAATTCGTCCTCTACTTGTCCTCGGGGAACGCCGATGTCCAAGATGTCCCTCAACCGGCCTCGAAGGTTCGGAAGAAGCCCGGCCAGATTTTGGACAAGGCGAGCGAGGTCAAGGAGAAGGCTGTCGGCGTCCGGATTGGCAGCGCCATCAGGAAAGCTACGTCGCCCAGCCGTTCTTCGTCCCAGGGCGGGACGGGGACAACGGTGCGCCCGCACAGCAGACGTGGACACTGGCACCACTACTGGACCGGGCCTCGGAACGGCGACAGGGAGCTCATCTTGAGATGGACTGCGCCGACATTCATACATATGAACGAGTTCCGCAACGACACCGTGGTTATTCACCCGGTCAAGCAAGAAAGACACGCTTTATGAGGACATGACCGCTACCAGCACCGGGAGATCAGCAAGGCGGCTCTGGCGCGGGAACTGGGTGTCTCCCGGCCCACGCTGGACAGGCTGTTTGACGTACATGGAAAAAACGAAAAAATTAAGCCGAAACGCCCGTTTGGGCGTCGCCAGGAACTGCCCCACCTGGCCTGACAATGGCAGGGCAACAAGACCGCACCAATCAGCAACATCTTTTGCAGAAGGGCCTGAATCACTATTTTTTGACAAGGAGGATAAGAAATTTGAACCAAAAATTGAATAGGGGAGGTGGCTTCCATGGCATGGACCAAGAGCAAGATCTTCCGAATAGTCACTGACGACACCATAGCTAGGCTGCTTCCCACCGACACGCCGGAGAAAATCAGCGATGAGGCTACCCAGGATATCGAGGGCCTTACCATCCTGGTGAATAGGCTCCGGGGCAAGGGCCGCCACCTGCGCCCCCCGGAGGTCCTGCCCAACCTCGTCATTGCCAGGCTTATGGCGGCGATGTTCCCCATCCGGCGCGTTGCCTGCGCCGGACTGGAGGCGGACGAGAAGCTCGACCTCTTGTGCTTGTACCAGGAGGACGGCCCTGACGCCGGCACCTACATGGAGAGCGAAAACGAGCTTTACAAGCTCGCCATTCGCTACAACGTCCAGCTCACTGAGGAGGACTTCAAGGAGGTCTGCCACTACCTGCGGGACATCGTCCCCCGGGTGGCCCGCACCATGGACCCGGGCCTGGTCGCCGTCAACTAGCCGTCAACTATGTATATTGTTATACACGCAAAAAGTGATAAAAAATACCGGAATCAGGAAAAACCCAATTCCGGTACTCATGGACACCGAGGTCCTCAGTGGTCTTGTTGCCTATGGTCACCATCGGGGCGGGCGTACAGCCCGCCCTATCTGTCTGTGTCCCGTATCCTTGGGTGTAGCCCCTCCTAATTCTGGGTCCCACCCGTGTACCTCAGCCCAGCAGAAAGCCGACAAAGCGCTTCGCTCCAGTTACTACGGCGACCAGGGCCGCCAAGGCGATAATCACCGGAGCAATCGAGAGCAGCCGGGGGATCAGGACGATGGCGGCGGCACCGATGAGCACACCCTTGACAATGGGGCCGAGATATTCGGCGATGCAGGTAGCGGAAAGAGCCAGGAAGAACGTCCCGAGAATAGGGGCAGCACCGAGCAACAAAACGTAAAAAAGCATAGTAATACTCCTTTGTAACTTTCATTTGTTTCACGATTCCTCTGCGGTGGGCAGCCAGCCCGCCGCCTCCATGTCTGATTTTCCCGGCGTACCTGATCAGAGCCCCGACGTGCGGGTGCCAGCCCGTGCGGGGGCGCGTGCCATGCGTGGCGTCGGGATGCTCTGACTTCTCCTGATCGTCGCCCCCATCGCACGGGCATCAGCCCATGCGGGGGGCGTGTTGCTTTCCATGTCCACAGGTAGGTGGTCCGGCGGCAGCCGGGCCCCGCTTTTTCATTTTATGCGGACATGGGCAGGCGCGGCGGCTCCGCCGCGTGGAAGGACGCCGCAGGCGTCCGCGCTATGGGCACCCGAGCGTAGCGAGGGCAAGGGCGGGAGCGGCACGACCGGCGATAGCCGGGTCGGCCGGTTCCGCCCGCAGTAAGGGGCCCCGACCGAAGGGAGGGGTGGACCCGAAGGGTCCAGGGCTGTCGGCTGTGCCGACCACGCCCGCGCAAGCGGGCGTGACGCCCCCCCTTATGCCCTTTTGCATTTCGGGGCCGATTTTTCTATGTTGTGTCGAAAACACGCTCTTTGCCAAGGCGCTCATGGCTTTCCGATGGCCCACTCGTCGCTTTTTCAGTGGGCCATCGGTGGGCCACGTGGCCCACATACCCCTGGAACCGTTGTCGCTCTAAGGGGGGCGTGGCCCACGGGGAGAGGCCCTTGTGTCACGCGTGGCCCACACATCCCGACGGCGCTTTTGGCGCCGTCAGGGCGGCCCACGAGGCCTCTCCGCACAGTATAATGGGGGCGCTGGTAGCGCCCCCAGGCCGGCAAGTTCGACACGGGCCTGCACGTGTACGGCGTAGCCGGGGCCCCGGGCATTTGTGGTATACCCCGCCGGAGGCGAGGTCGCGGAGCTACGCATGGGCGGCATCTGGTATGCTGTCCCGACCTTTGGGAGGGACTGCCAGCGCCGCCCCAGCTCCCGCGCAATGGTCCGTAGCTCTCGCCTGCTCCCCCCTGCGGCGTACCGGCAGACAAACGCCAGAGCGGGCGTGTGGTTCGCTGCCGGTGCAAAGGCTCAAAAAACGAAGGAATTGGCTCTCTGGTAGTCCAATAAACGAGGAAATTGGCCCTCTGTGAGTCCAATAAACGAGGAAATTGGCCCTCTGGGAGTCCAATAAACCGAGAAATTGGCCCTCTGGAGGTCCAATAAACTGAGAAATTAGCCCTTTCGCAAAAACAAAAATAAGAAGAAAACACGCAAGAAACTCGCTAAAAATTTGAATTTTTCTCTTGATCTATTACATTTTCGTGATATAATTTATATGAAGCAGAATATAAGTTTTTTCGGTGCCAGTGAGGGATTATGTAATATTATTAAAAGTGAGGAGTGTTGCTCATGAGTGATACCGAAGGTTTGCAGTTAGATCCGGCGAATCTATCTGAGATCACGATTAACGGGACTATGGTACCGATGTTTAAGCAATTCGGAAAACAGTGGTATCAACTGATAACCCTGCTCAGAGCGTTGGAATTTCCGGAAACGGGTTTTGGCGGTCTGCCAACTAAAATCGGCAATCAGTTTTGGGATAGTGGAGAATTTTTGAAATACAAGGACATCTGGTATGGAACGGCTAAGGGCCTTTCCCTATATGCGGAAGATTTGCAAACATACCAGTATTCACCAACCGGCAGTCCCAAGGATAAACACACGGCCCGCATTCGACAGACCATCCTCAATCAATGGCTACCCCGCCTGGGTGGCGGCGGTGGTACGTCCGCTACGGCGGACAGAGCAATAGAGTATGAATCCATCACGGACGATGCTCCACTCCCAGCGAAAACGAACAACGAACAGGCCGCGACGAATGATGAGAAGCCGGCTGGAATCGACATGGGCCTGTTTGATCGAATGTACGACAATCTGTCAGCCAGGATTCCCTATTTGGCATCGTGTTTGTCCATATCCAATAGTGCATTGGCGGGAGAAAAAATGTTCGCCGTGTTGGCTATGGGCTATCTGCGTGGATCTGAGCCTATCATGCGGCCGCAGGACGATTCTGATGGCATGTGGGGACAGGATGAGCACCTGTGTGTGTCAGAGGCCATCCGCCGCAGCATGTTGTTCGGACAGTGACGCAATACTTTTGATATTTGGTTTAACACGGACATAGCGGCGGTGCGGTATCACCACTTATCTACCATGGGCCAGGGCAAAAAAATTCCCCTGGGAAGCCACATGCTTCCCAGGGGAATTTTTGATGGTCGTTGCCTTGCACAACAGGGCCTACGGGCGAATCGGTTCATGTGCGCTACATCCTAGCTCCGCTTTCTGTGGCGTTTGACAGCATCGTTCAACAGGTCCACAAGCGAGAAGCCGCATTCGAGTTTTTGGAAATCCTTTTCTTGCTGCAAGAGGCCCTCGTTCCAGTCCTTCAAGCGCGGAATCCAGGCCCGACAATCCGGGTTGCGCTGGCGGCACTGCTCGCCGGCCTTGTCATTGTCTACGGCTATGACGACCTGGCATCCGGCATCCGCCGCATAGTTCTTGATTCGGTCTATGCGTTGCTGGTTTGCTACGCCACCAATGGCGCAATACAAGCCCTGCTCCGCATGGTTGATCTTGGTTCCCGCACGCACCAAATAGAGAGAAATGGCGTCGATGGCACCCTCGCAGATATAGGCAACAGTGGGTATGGTATCCAGGCCGCGTGGCTTGAACCACCAAAATGCGGTTGGGTCGGAAAATGCGACCTGGTGAAATGGTTTGAAGCTGTTGGACCCACGTAGCTCGGCAAAGGTCCGGGACGGATTGATGAAAACCATGTTGTTGTGCTCTTTTTCCTGGTACAGGATGCCGTCATCGACAAGGATCTGCACCAGGGCGGGAGGTATGCCGCGTTGCTGCGTCAAATAGGCGGATAGCTGCCGATACGGACCTTGTACCGGCTCTGGGGGTATAAGCACCCTATGCGGCTCCTGCGGGCGCTTTGTGGCATTCATAAGAGCTTTCTCGGCTTGGTGCATCTTGGCAGGCTCGTGGCCGCTGGCAAACTCGCAGAGGGCGGCAACGGCATCCGGGAACTCATAGTCGAAGTAATTTGTCAGGCAGTCTACGGCGTTGCCGGTATCTTTGCTGGAGAAGTCCGTAAAGCCTGCATAGCCAGATTTTATAGAGACGCTGTGGTTCCAACGTAGGCGCAGGCTGTCTCCCTCCTGCTCTACGTCCCCTGGATGCCTGGAGAGTAGGAAGTCATATAGGCAGACGCGGCGGGCCCTCCTGCTGTCCGTCTTGGAGACCCATTGGCCCATGGTGTTTTCCCCCTTTCTATAATGGCTTTTGAGTTTGCTGTTTTAGCTTCCCGTACCTTGTCCCGCTTTTCCTTGATTTTGCCTTCTCGGCCAAACAGTTCCCAGGGGGTTATCACCATTGTTTCACCTTGCCTTGACTAGCGATAGGAGGGTTGCAAACGGGTTCAAATGTATCAGATGCCGGGAAGTAATTAAATTGAACAGTGTAGCTGGATGGTCCAAAGCGATTCTTCAGGCAAACAAGGTCGATGTTCCTCGGGGAGGCAAGTTTGGCTTTCCGCACCATGTCCCGTTTTTCCTTGATTTTGCCTTCCCGGCCAAACAATTCGTTGGACATGACGGAAAGTTGCAGCCCCCAGATGACATCGGCGGTGTACTCAATTCCGCCAGACTCCTTGAAGCTCTCAAAATCAATGGGAGTCAAATAGTTCTGGCGATTCAGGCTGGAGATGACGATTACGGTCAAATCGTATTGGCTCTGAAGAGCTTTAAGCCTGTGTACGATATGATCAACAGCCTCCCTGGTGTCCATCTTGCGCCTGCCATCCATGGACATGGACGGCGCTACAATTTGCAAGTAGTCCACGATGACGACGGGCTTGCATTTATGAGCGGTTATAAACTGCGTGACGACGTTTTCGATGTCTTCAACAGTCATTGAAAATATGCCATCAATGATGATCATGCGATTTCCGACAGTTTTGGTATAACGTTCGATTTGTTCAGCCAATTCATTCGGATATTTGGACGAAGCAATACCGCTTCGGATCTCAATGCTGCTGGGGGTTGGATAGCGGCTGTTATTTTCCTGTTGGGTCAGGAAGAAGCTCCGCGCGATAGATTTACTATACAGCTCGAATCGGTTCTGTTCTAAAGAGAAATACAAGACCGATTCACCGGAAGCGGCTATCTGATCGCCCATCTGATGAGCATTCGTTGTTTTGCCTAGACTGGATATGGCACCTAGAAGGTACAGCCCGGGATAGCGCGGCTGCTTATTGTCCAAAGAGACATAGCCGGTTTTGCAGTTAGCATATGCTTGATATGCAGCAATATCGCGGGCGAAACCGTTGGGCTGGAAGTAGTCGAGTGAGGACGTCAATCTGTAGGGAGGTGACTGCCCTGGTGGGGAAGCCTGGGGCTGCGTTCCAGACACATTGGGTTTGGCCTGGAAGGGAGGAATCGGTTCTTCAGGATAGCTGTCTGGGACCTCATCCGGCTGCAAGTCCTGCGCTTCTTTAGGGGGAATCGGTTCTTCAGGATAGCTGTCCAGGACCTCATCCGGCTGCAAATCCTGTGCTTCTTCAGGGGGAATCGGTTCTTCAGGATAGCTGTCCAGGACCTCATCCGGCTGCAAATCC
>OFGX01001317.1_pt1 | contig 15161 bp, 17 predicted proteins | sample 1521831 | NCBI WGS metagenome assembly OFGX01 (sample SAMEA3504080, study PRJEB24116) | mouse gut metagenome | biome: mouse gut; feature: mouse-associated habitat; material: faeces | place: Denmark | collected 2011 | reverse complement strand
GCGGGGCTTATTAAAGTGCCTCTATTCATAAGACTGCTGCTCTATATCTTTTCAAAATTCGGCAGATTGGTGCTTTGGGAGATTATATTCATTTTGGAATTACAATTTGCGGAAACTCAAGTGATATCATGTTTGGCTTTGAGCCACCAATCATTGCAAAGGAAAAGATAGAGTGTGTGGAGTATGGTGCAAGCCTTGCAATCAAAATCAAGGAATGTGTGGGAGCTGATGGCTACAGCATTGAAAACTTCCTGCCTAAAGCACAGATAGATGCAAAAGAAGGGTGGAAGAAGATTGTCAGTGAAACAAAGAGCATCAGGAAAGGGCTTAGCAGGGTTGTCTGCTCTGTACTTGCAGAGGACAAGACAAAGTTCCTCTCCCTCCCCTTAAACCCTACTGGTGCATTCTCCAGGCAGAGTGGCATCCTGGAGGCTACAGTGAAGCTGATGGAGGTTGCAAAGACAGTTGCCAGCCAGCAGAACCTTGATTCAGACCTGATGGTTGCTGCATCCATCCTTTATTACAATGGTGTCATTGACACTATAGATGATGGTTATAACTATACTGTGGCTGACTTAATGTATGGCCCATCCATCTGCTCCTATACAAAGGTGCAGAAGAAGGCAATGGAGCTTATGCAGAATGAGGAGGCAAGACAGGGCATTTCTGGTGAGGATGTGATGCTGCTTGCCCATACCATAGCTGTCAAGGGTGATGAGGTAGAGCCAGTCATTCCTGAGGCAACTGCCTTGAAGCTTTTGCACAGTGTGCTGGTTGAAACAGATGATATGAATGAAATGCTGAAAAAGGGAGATACCCAGATAGTGACAGATGTGAACAACATCCACAAGAGGTCATATTTTTCTCCTGTGCTGAAAGGGGAAAATAATGTATTTTGCCTTGGCTACTATATTCTCCAGGGGGACATACTCCTCCATCCAGTACCTGCTGTCATTTGAATTGTTCCTGTTGTCCCCAAGGAAAAAGTAATGCCCTGAAGGTACAATGTAGCTGCCATCCCCATCCCCATCCTGTGGCTCCTTAATGAAGGAGCTGTCTAATTTCACATCATCAGCATACACTTCACCATCAAACACTTCAATGGTTTCCCCAGGCAGGCCAATGACCCTTTTAATGTAAATTTCCTCTGGATTGTCTGGTGGGACAAAAATAAATATGTCATACCTTTTTATGTCTTCCTCACCAGTCTCTAGCCTTGATGCAATGACAAAATCACCTTCCCTGAGGGTGTTTTCCATGCTTTCAGAAGGGATGTAATTCAACATCCATACTGTATGGAAAAGGAATGAAATGACAGCACAGAACATGGCATAGAATAACAAAAATATGCAGCATTTTTTCTGGAATTTATCCATGGCTTTCTTCTTCTTTCTTCCATTCTTTATAGGAATCTTTCTTTCCCAACATAAGTATACCATTTTGTCGAATGCTGTCAACTGAGTGGTTAAAAATACCTTCCACCCCTTTTTTTATTCCTTAGCCCCTCCCTTCCCCCTGTCCCAAAGAAGAACCCCCATTAGTTTTTTGCAGGGAAGCTGGGAATTTTTTCATGATAGAATCCCCATAGGGCAAGTGCCTATGGAAAGGATGGTGGGAATGAAGAAGAAAAATTATAAGGGCAGCAGGTGTGAGAAGAGAAGCATGGGCAAGTGTGCTGATGGTGTGGCTAAGACTTTTAATGGCATTGAGTCCAGGTATGCTGACAGGCTGGAGGGGAACCCTGATGTGAAAGAGTTCAGATGCCAGGTGCTGCTGGAGGGGCTGGAACTGGGGGAATACTGCTCAGATTTTGTGGCAGTGAAAGTGGATGGGGAGCTGATGGTAAGGGAATGTGTGTTTAGGAAGCATCTGACAAAGCCAATGACTGCCAAGCTGCTGGATGCATCCAGGGAATATTGGGGAAAAAGAGGGGTTTTGGACTGGGGGATTGTTGTGGAGAAGGGGGATGGTGGGGATGTATGACTTAAGCAAGGTTTTTTTGCTATGTGTAAGGGAAATGAAGGAAGCAGGCATCCCAGTCCAGGAAGGCAGGGTTGCTGAAAAGGAGGCAGGGCATATAGAGGGATGCCTTTGGCTATGTAATGACCCTAACTGTTATGGGTTTGCCATTGTTGTCAGGGAAGGCCTGCTGCATGGGGGATGCCCCATCAGGGAGCTGAAAGAGGCTGTCATCCAGGGTCTGTTCCATGCCTGCCACAGATGCCAAGGGCATGGGGGAAAATGGGTGAAGTATGCCAGGATGATGGGTGATGCCTATGGGTATTCCCTGTTAGGAGGCAGGGATGGCAGTCCTGCCCCCTATAAGGGGAAGCCAGCCCCACAAAGGCATGTGTGCAGGGACTGTGGGAGTACCTTTAAGTCAAGAAGAAGGGACAGGCATGACTGTAAATGTGTGTTCTGTAACAAGTGGATGGACAAAGTGAATTAGTTTGGGAGGATTGGTGTGGAGAAAAACCAGTTGATTAAATTGGATGGAGTGATATACAGGGTTCTTGCTGTTGAGGAACAGAATGTCCTGCTTATTGATTGCATCCATAAGACAATGCCAAAGTGGTATGGGTTGGATGAAATTTCAGGGCATGAGATATGCCCTGAAGAGGAACTGGGGGAAGAAACAGAAATGGTGCTGGAAAAGGAAGAAGATTTAAAACCAAGGCAAAGGTGTGTGGCACATGAAAGATTTACTGTTATTGCTGGGATATTGCCATTCCTTGAGGATGATAACATGAGGGCAGTTGCTATAAGGAAGGTGGCAGGGATGAATGGGATTTCTGTGCAGACAGTGAGGAAGTACCTGTGCCAGTACCTGGTGTATCAGTCAATATCTGCCCTTATCCCTAAGGAAAGGGCTGTCCCAGAAAGGGGGCTGACAAAGGATGAAAAGAATTTCAGGTGGGCCTTGAACAAGTTCTATTTTACAAGGCATAAGAACAGCCTGAAGACTGCATACACCTACATGCTCAAAGAGAAATATTGTGATGGGGAGGGGAAGTTATTATCTGAATATCCATCATACAACCAGTTCAGGTATTTCTACAGCAAGTATAAGACCATGCAGAATGCATTGATTTCAAGGAATGGGATCAAGGACTACCAGAGGAACCACAGGCCATTGCTTGGGGATGGTGTCCAGGAATTTGCCCCCAATGTTGGCACAGGGATGGTGGATGCAACCATCTGTGACATCTATCTGGTGGATGGAGCAGGGAACCTGGTTGGGAGGCCTGTGCTTACAATCCTCACAGATTCTTTTTCCAATGGGTTTGTCATGGGATACTCACTCACATGGGAAGGGGGCACTTATTCTCTTAGAAACTTGATGTTGAATGTGATAGCAGACAAGGTAGAATGGTGCAGGGAATTTGGGATTTTTATTGAAAGGGAGCAGTGGGACTCAAGCCAGATGCCCTCTGTGGTTGTGTCAGACATGGGAAGTGAGTATAAATCTGAGACTTTTTCACAGATTACAGAGCTGGGGGTGACATTGATTAATTTGCCAGCCCTAAGGCCAGAACTGAAATCCATAGTAGAGAGGAGCTTCCAACTGCTGCAAGGCTCAACAAAACCATATTTAATGGATCATGGATATGTGGATAAGGATGCTGGAAAAAGATTGGCTCCAAATTATAGGAAGGGTGCAAGGCTTACCATAGAGGATTATGAGAAAGTAGTCATTCACTCTATCCTGTACCACAACTGCCAGAGGATTTTGGAGGACTACCCATATACAGAAACAATGCTGGAGGCACAGGTGAAGCCATACCCAAACAGTATTTTTGGATGGGGTAAGAAACAGGATGGATGCAACCTGATTGATGTTACACCAAGGGAGCTGATATTGACACTGCTGCCAAGAACCAAAGGAAAATTCACAAGGAGGGGGCTGGCTGTCCTGGGGCTTAGGTATGATTCCAAGGAAAAGGATTTCACAGAGGACTATTTGACAGGCAGGGATGCAGTGGCAGCATATAACCCAGAGTCTGCTGACAAGGTATACTTGCTGGAAGATGGAAAATTCATAGAGTTCTGTCTGATTGAATCCAGATTCCAGGGGAAGGGATTTGCAGAGGTAAAACAGATGCAGGATGCCCAGAAATCCATAGTGGACAAAGCAATCCACCAGAACCTGCAAGCCAGGGTGGATTTGGCATCACATATAGAGAAGATTGTGAATGCTAAAGAGGAAAGTGAGGATATCAATTTGAAAAATGTGAGGAAGACAAGGAAAAGAGCTGTGAAAGACAGGCACAGGGATTTCATGGAGGAGGTGTAGTGGATGGAAGATTTAATTGGCAAGATGCCAAAAATGATGATTGGGAAGGAGCTGGAAGATGCAATGCTGTCCCTGCCAGCCTATGACCCAGAAATATGCAAGGCTGATGCTGGGGCAAGGCTTGTGGCTCTGAATGATGTGGCAGATGTATATTTACCATCCCAAATGAGTTTTGAGATATACAGCAAGATTTACCTGTCAATGCTGCATTCCTTGAAGAAAAAGCAGACAAGGAAGGCAGTGGTGCAGGGGAACCAGAACCACAGGAGGTTGCAGGGGCTAAGCTACCATTCTGTCTTAGGTGGGGCAGACAGTTTCTCAATCATTGGGCCAAGTGGAATAGGGAAATCCACTGCACTGGCAAAGAGTATAGCACTTGCAGGTGGGGAGGAAATCATCATCACCAAAGAGCCATATGCAAAGATTATCCCTTGTGTGAATGTCCAATGTCCCCATGACTGCTCAGTGAAGGGACTGCTGCTTGCCATATTATCCCAAGTGGATATAGCTATAGGAACCAGTTACCAGCAGGTGGCTGTCAAGAACAGGGCATCCATTGATAATCTCATAGGAACTGTATCACAGGTGGCTTTGAATAACATCCTCTTAATTATCATAGATGAATGCCAGAATGTATGCAGGAATAAGGGAGGAGTGAACCTGGTGTCTGCCATGACACAGCTCATTAATTCAAGTGGGGTTGCCATCTGCATGGTAGGGCTGCCAGAGACAGAGCTGTTTTTCCAGAATGAAATGCAGCTTGCAAGGAGGAGTGTTGGCTTGACATACCATGCCCTGCCCTGCAATGAGTATTTCATGCAATTCTGTGGAACCTTGTTTTCCTACCAGTATGTGACCCATCCATCCAGAATCACACCTGGCTTGGTGGAACTGCTCTATGAATGCAGTGGAGGCATACTTGCCCTTGTGGTGTCTATCATCATGGAATCCCAGCAGATAGCAATACTGACAGGGAAGGAGAAGCTGGACAGGGAAACAATCCTGCTGGCATATGAAGATAGGCTTAAAAATGTGCAGGATTTTGTGAAGATGGATGTGAAGAAGGGGAAGCAGGCATCCCCTGCTGCAAAGAAAGGCAGGATGCATAAGGAAAGAGAAGTGGCTGAAAAAGCACCAAAGACAGGTAATTCAATTACAGGGATATTGAGTTGCCCAGATGCCAAAGGGATGGATGCAGTGGGGTTGCTGGCTGGCAAGGGGATTTTAATAGAAGAGGTGGCAGTGTGATTGGGTTCATGCCAGAAATCTACCCAGATGAGCTGGTGTACAGTTGGTTTGCAAGGTACTATGCCCACTCTGGGCATCCAGCCTATGTGTCTGCCCTGGGGGATTTGATGGAGAAGAAGAATACAAGGCCAGATGTGGAGTTTATCAGCAGGATTAATAAGGATGCCAAAGACATCATCCAAAAAATGATGCCAATGGAAGAAATGGTCTTAGGGCATACCATGTTCCCATACTACAGATTTGCAGGGAATGCAAGGATTTCCAATGCTTTGTGGGCAATGTCAGGAAATGGGGGGGATGCCCACCAGCTCCTGCCAGTGTTCAAAGGGAAGCATGGGGTGCAGGCAAGGCATATCAAATACTGCCCTGAGTGTGCATCAGAGTCGAGGGAGGCATATGGTGAGGCTTATTGGGACAGAAAGGCAACCATCAGGAATATTGGCATCTGCCCAAAGCATAAATGCAGGCTGGAAGAAACATCCATTGAAATCTCAGCAAAACAGTCCCCAAGGCTGTATGTGGCAGAGGGGGAAATAAAAGACACAATGCCAGAGCTGGCAGAAGATGGGCTGGGATTCCAACTGGCAGAGTACATGCTGGAAGTATTCCAAAGCCCTATTGATTTTAAAAATGGAGTCCCAGTGGGGGATTTCCTTAAATCAAGACTGCAAGGGACCAAGTATTTATCAGCCAGGGGAATGCAGATGTATATTAGCCTGCTGTTGGATGATATACAAGATTTTTATCAGGGATTACAGGGAACAGCAAATGGAAATGCAGGGAAGCAGGATGCCCAATATCAGGGAATTACAGAAAAACACCAGCTCCAGCATATATTTTCCAATAAGAATTCAGATTTTTATAAAATCTGTCAGTTAGCATTTTTTTTGGGGATCAGCCCTGGGGAATTAACTAACCCAAGGCTGCCAAAGAGGACACAGACAGAATTATACAATGAGAAAGTAGCACAGCTATATGCCAAAGGATTAGGCTGCCACAGGATTGCCAGGGAGGTTGGTGGCAGTCCTTCCACAGTGAGGGAAGCCAACAAAACCAAGGGGAAAAAACTACAGGGCTATCCTGCTGCAAGGCTGGGGAAACAGGCAGTGGATTGGGATGTGATGGACAAAGAAATGCTGCCAGAGGTGGGGAAGGCCATCAATGAAATATATGGTGGTGGTAAAACCAGGCCAAAGAGGGTGACTGGGTATGCTGTGACAAGACATATGGAATGGCCTGACAGGAGGCTGCAATATCTGCCCAAGTGCAGGGAATTAGTGGAAGCATATTATGAAGAGTTCCCTGTTTACTGGGCAAGGGAGGCAGTCTGGGCCTATAAGCTGCTGTTAAGGGATAAGGGAATGGAAGATATCCACTGGAGGGATATGAGGGTTATTACAAACCTTAGGAAAGATAACTTTGAGGCAGCATTCCCTTATCTGGAGAGATTTGCTGATAAAGGGACAGCAGAGGATATCAGGGGCCTCCTGCCCAAGTGAAGGGATAAAAACCCCATTCCCCTGCCACTTCCCAGGCAAGGTTCAGTGTGGGGGCTGTTTTCTGCCAAAAAGCCTGTGGGGATAAAGATGGTATCATGGAATTATGAAAGAACCCCCATCCAGCCATGCCCCTGAGGACACTGGGTAAGGGAGGGGAGCTATTTTCTCTAAAAACCAAGGGAAAATAGTGTTGCTATAATGAATAAGGAATAAGCCAAATTGAGCAGATACAGGGAATGGAGGTGGAACATGGGATTTAGGGAAGCTGCTATTAATATTGAGAAGTATTTTAAGGAGCATCTGCCATCTTATGAGGTGGTGGAGGCAAGGAGGAAATCAGGGCATGTGGAAGATGCACACCTTTTCATGGTGGCAGCCAGGAAGGATTCTGGGGAATATGCTGTATGGACTTGCTGGAATGAGAAGCTCCAGACTTTGAACCATGGGCATTATGACATTGGGGACTTGCAAACCTGCCACAAAATCATGGATGAATTTTACCATGGGAAAGGGTAAAACAGCCCCTGCACTTGGAAACTTGGGGATGGCCTGGCCCAGAAGGGGCTGGGGCATCCTCCCAGAGAGTGGTGGAATGCAGCCCAGATGTGGGAAATGCATGGCAAGTTGTTGTTGAGTTTAAACCTAAGAAGGGAGGATTATGGAAATGGGAGACAGTAATTTAATTACAAGCAGTGAATTAAGTGAGCTGAGGACAAAAGAGTTCCAAATGGAAACAGGGGACAGCCTGTTCATCATTGACAGGCTGGAGGAACAGGGGACTTTAGAAGCCCATGAATACATAGGTGGATGCCTGTGTGTGGGGCCAGGGTATTCATTGACTGGGAATGCCCCACTTGTGGCAGGGGTCTCCATAAAGAGGTCAGGCAAGTCCCTGAAGATTGACAAAGCCTTCCATGAGCATGGGCATGGTGATCTTATCCCATTATTGATAGGGAAGGTTGAGCATTTTGCAGAATTTTATGGATATGGCATGGAACCCCTGAATTTATGTGGGGAAGGGAACCACAACATCATGAATGACAGACTTATATAGAAGTACAGTTTCAAAAGCTGCCTGGGTATCAGTCCAGGCAGTTTTTTTATGTATCCAGGCAGGGCATGCCTGCTATGTGCATCCAGACAGCATAATGCTGGGCCTTGGATTAATCCCAATGGATGGAGGTGCTGTTGTGGTTACTTGCAGGGGGGCATGCTGCATGGCAAATCTGCTGGGTAATTCCCAATAGCCAAAAGCACTGTTACTCCTGTAATTAATGTGCCACCCAAAATTCCCTATACACCAAGAACCTCCAAACCTGCACAGGCTGGACAAGTTTTTTACTTTGGAGTCTCCCTCACAGCCTGGAGCAGCCAGGAGGTTCCAGGGGATGCCACAACTTAAATCCATACAGACATAGGGCATTATGCACCAGGGGGTTACTCCTGTTATACATTGGGCAAACCACAAGGGATAAATGTACTGTTATTCCTGTTATACTGTTATGGCTGTATCTACAAAAAGCCCCATCCACCAAAAACCTATAGGCTTGCACAGACTGGCAAGGGGTTTTTACTTTGCAGTTCCCCACAGCCTGGAGCAGCCAGAAAGTTCCAGGGGAAGCCACAACCTCAATGAATCCCAATGAGTGGAGGCAGTGTTATTCCTGTTATACTGTTATTGGTGTATAACCAAAAACCTACAGGCTTGCACAGACTGGACAAGGTTTTTTACTTTGGGTTCCTTACAGTCTGGAGCAGCCAGAAGATTCCAGGGGATGCCACAGCCTCAATGGGCAGGAACCACCAGGGGCTGGCAGGCTGCTGTATGGCAAATTTACTGGGATCACCTACAAGGGATAAATGTACTGTTACTACTGTTATGCTGTTATGGCTATACACCCCCATGCACCAGGAACTTACAAACCTACACAGCCTGACAAAGTTTTTTACTTTGGGGTTCCCCACAACTGTGAGCAGCCAGAAAGTTACAGGCCATGCCACAGCCTAAATCCATACAGACATAGGGCATTATGCACCAGAGGGTTGCTCATGTTATGTATTGGACAAACCACCAGAGGTAAATATACTGTTATTCCTGTTATACTGTTATGGCTGTACAGCCCCAAACCTCCATGCACCAGAAACTTTCAAACCTACACAGCCTGACAAAGTTTTTTACTTTGGAGTTCCTCACAACTTGCAGAAGCCAGAATGTTCCCTGGGAAGCCACAACCTAAACCCAAACAGGGAATGCCTGGTTTGGGTGTTTCAACATGTTGAAGGTTATCAAATGCTGTCTATGTTGGGGATGGCATAACATCAATAACACCAATAACATAAACTTTCCCTATATGCCAATGTGTGTAGGGATGCACATGGATTTTCTATCACCAAAAACCTACAGGCTTGCACAGACTGGACAAGTTTTTTACTTTGGGGTTCCCTACAACTTGCAGAAGCCAGAATACTCCCTGGGAAGCCATAACCTAAACCCAAACAGGGAATGTCTGGTTTGGGTGTTGCCAATAACATCAATAACACCAATAACATAAACTTTCCCTATATGCCAATGTGTGGGAGGCTGCACATGGATTTCCCATACATCAGGAATCCCCAAGCCTGCACAGACTGGAAAGGTATTTACTTTGCAGTTGGGGAGCCTGCCCCCTCACAGCCTGGAACAGTTAGGGATGCATAGGTGTGCTGTACTTTCTATATAAGCAATGTACATACAGCCTGTGCAGCATGCATGTCCAGGCACATCCTTATTAATGGGGGATTCCACAATAACTGTAGCTGGTGTAATTTCTGCAATAACAGCAATAACAGCAATAACACTAAGTTTATCTGCCTGCACAGGATATCAGTATACACATGTTTTGGGCATGGATACAAGCCCAGCATGCCAGCAGCATGTAGGGACATACCTACAGCTTTGGGTAGCCTGTAACAGAAATAACACCAATAACATATGTTTTGCTCCCATGCCCTGGGCAGCAGGCATCCAGCATATGATGCCCAAGGCATGTACCTGTCATGCTTTAGGATGCTGCACATACTAGGGGTGGCAGCCTGTATTAACCATGGCAAGGGTGGCAGGGTGGCTTTATGGCATAAAGCAAGGCATTGGTGGCTCCCCCACAGCCTTGGAATTTTTGCCTTGGTGCAAGGGCATGCCCATAGTTTAGAACAGCCAGGACAGTGTAGGGTTGCCACAGCCTATAGCCTGTGTGTCCCCAGCATGAGAAAGCTGACAGGTGAGCCAAGGACATTCAGTTTTCCACAACCCAAAAGGTTTTTTACTTTGCAGGCTGAACACAAGATGGAATAGCCAATGCAGTGTGGGGTTGCCACAGCTTATAGCCTGTGTGACACATCCCCAGCATGAATTGGTGTCCCAACAGCCTTGGAGGTTTTTGTCTTGCAGCAAGGTCATGCCCATAGCCTGGAACAGCCAGGGCAGTCCATGATTGAAACTACCTATAGCCTGTGACATATCCCCAGCATGAGAAAGCTGACAGGTGAGCCAGGGACATTCAACTTTCCACAACCTGAAAGGTTTTTTACTTTGCAGGCTACACACAGCTTGGAACAGCCAATGCAGTGTGGGGTTGCTACAGCCTATAGCCTGTGTGACACATCCCCAGCATGAGAAAGCTGACAGGTGAGCCAGGAAGATTCAACTTTCCACAACCTGAAAGGTTTTTTACTTTGCAGTAATGGGGAGCTTTGCTCCCCTCCACACATCCTAAGGCAGGGAAGTCCATGGGCTGGCACAGCATCCAGCCCTGGAAGATGCCCCCCTTGGCATGGGAAAGGCTGTATGCTTTGCCAACCCATGGAAGTTTTTTATCTTATTCCCCCCAGCTTCCTTTTATCCTTTTATGGAAAAAGAAAAGGAAATGGAGGGGAAAAAGCTATACATTGGCTACTTATTAATTAGATATAGAGACATTTCCAGTGTGGGCAGGCTCAAATGCCCAATTTACAAGGGTTCCAGGGGTTTTGGCAGTGGACATATATGGCTTATAGGTTAGCCAGATATGTCTGTTAACCAGACAGACAGGCAGAAAAATTCTGTATATTGTAAGCTGGTTTCAAAAAATGTATTGACTTCCCTGGAAAAATATGCCATAATAGGGAAACCTTGCAGAGGCAGGGCAATTCAATAATGCACTATCTAAGGGATATGCTGATGACCAGACATATCACCATCCTTAGCCTAGCATTATTTACTTCTAATAATTTAACAGGACAACCAAATGGGCCATCTATCATGTGTTTTTTGGCTGTCCTTTTATTGGAAAAATAAGGGCTGGGCAGGCTGGTTTTCTGGTTTCATGGCATATTTTTTTCTATGTTTCCAGGGATTTCCCACAGCCATGGCAATAAAAGGCTCCTTTTTCCAATTTCAGTGACTATGGTACAGACAGGGCAGGCAAGGCAGCAGATAAGCCAGCCATGCATGTCTGGAAAGAATTGGCAGTTAGTTGTAAATTTGGAAAGGAAGGGTTGAGGATATGGGCAAGGATGATAAGAAGGATATGGAAGGGGCAGCAGGGACAAGGGACATAGTGAAAGAGACAAAGGGGATGATGTTCCAGGAGGCCATGTCCAAGTTCATGGATGAAGGGAAGGCAAAAGGCAGGAAAATACAGAATATATTTGAGGAAATCGACAAGCTGGGGATGACAGAGGATGAGTGCTGGAAGGAAGCCATGGAGACAGGGCTGGGAAAAGACCTCCAAGGAAAGAGGGATAAGAGGGCCCAGGAGGACAGGCAGGTTTTAAAGAACCTGATGGAGTCTGGCAAGGAGCCAAAACAAAAACTACAGGAATGGATGAGGTACTTAAGCGGCCAGGCAGCAATGGAGGGGATGAAGGAAGTTTTACAGAAAAAGAAAAACAGCACATATAGGAACTGGGGGCAGTGGAATTACAACAGGACAAAGGACTTTGAGAAGGTTGCAGCAAAGAATGGGCTGGCTGCTGCAATATTCATGTACATGGCAAGGAAGTCAGACAAATATAACAAGCTCACCTGCCCATACAAGGTGTTCGAGGAGGAGTTTGGGGTGTCTGGCAGGTCAGTTGGGAGGGCAATCAGGTTATTGGAGGAGAACAGCCTGGTCACCATATACAAGAGTGGGCCATCCAATGTTTATGTCCTTGATGACAAAGTGACATGGAAATCAGAAGGGTGGAGGCATGACTATTGTGAATTTGACTCCAGGGTAGTCAAGGCAAGGAGTGAGCAGAGGGAGGAGAGGAGGAAGAAATGGGAAGGGAAGAACCCTGGGAAGGCTCCAGAGGAGGGGCCTGGAGTGGGGGATGGTGGGCATCCAGAAGGATAGGCATGCAAAGGCAGCACAGGGGGATGGTGCATATGTGTGGACTACAGCCAGGGTTCCCTGGCTGGGAGGCCCACCAAAAAGAAAATTGTGTAATAAGTTATACACAATTCAGAAAACCCACATAAGGAATAAAAATAATGTCTGGGCCAGGAAAGCTTTCCTGGCATGGAAGGCCATCAGGAACTTTATAGGGAAGAAAAAACAGAGGGCTTTATTAATCAGGGCTGGCTGCAATGGGAAGAAACAGGAAGAATCATTGCCCCCATTGAAAACCACTGATATTTTAAAGGAATATCAGAAATGCAGGCCTCCATGTGCCAGTGGGCAGGCCAGGCATAAGCCTGCTGCAAGGTTTCCAGCCAATGTGGGAACCAGGCAGAAGGGAAGCCATGCTTTGTGGATATGCCTGGGGATTGTGCCCAGACCAATGGGCATGGAAAATTCCACTGTATACTAAGCATCAGTTAAATATGATGCACAGACAGGAAACCACTCTGGTTCCAAGTAAATGTGGTGTATAAGCAGGTAATTATCTTGAGTCTCTTTATCATGTAAAGGTGGTGCATAAAACAAGTGTTTGCCATGATTTTATTGTCATGTAAATGTGATGCATGAAAGAATAAATAATCTTAATTTTTACCATCAACTAAAGGTGGTGTATAAAATGCCTGCCCTGTGGAATTTTAATGCCAGCTAAAGGTGATGCATGGCAATCCATCCATCTTTTTCCCCTGCTGCATCCATCCCTCATCCTAATTTCTGCAAATTTTCCCCCCATTCATAACTTGCTATAATATACCTGTAAACAAAACAGATTTAGGAGAAAGTAAAGGAGGAATGCAACTTGGAAAGAAATTTGGAGAACTATTTAACAGCACAGGAAAAGAAAAAGATGGATGAGATCATATCCAGGGCAATGAAGAGGAGGGAGGAAAATGGATGGAAAGAAGATGGGATGCAGCCATTTGAGTTTGTAGTTGTTAACTGTCAGTGCCAGGAAGCAGAGGAAGAACAGGAGGTACAGGATGAAAAAGATAATCTTAATCAAATGCTTGGAAGGGTGTGCAAATGCATCAGGGCCTGTGGGCACTGCCCCAGAGAGGATGAGGCCCTGCCCTTTTAGGGATATGCAGGATGGATATGACCCAGAGGAGGAGAAGAGGGAGACAGAGCTTAAGATCTCTTACCAGAAAGGAAGGAAGGATGCCCTGCTCCAGTTAGTGATGGATGGCACCATCACATTGGATGGTGTCTATCCAGATATAAACAGGGCAATAGAGGAGCTGAATGAGTTGTACAAATATCAATCCAATTTAATGTTTGGGCTGGAAGGAATTTAGGGGGGAGGTGTCTGGAAAAGAATGGGCTGCTTTCCAGGGGTGCATGGCACTTTTGGGAAGCAGGTACATAGTGTTGGTGTTCCCCCATTTCCTTCCAGCAATGCAAAATCCCATATTTATAGTAGAAATTAAAATAAGGAAGGGGTTTGCTTATGGAAGAGAAAGGCATTAGGGTTTGCCAGATGCTGGAGGAAATGCTGGAAAACCAGGAAATATCCCAGGAAGAGGAAGGGAAAATAAGAAAATTATTTGAAGAGAGGGAGGACAGGAGGGCTGAGGTAAGGATTGCCTATGACTTACTGAACTTACTCCAGAAAGAAGTCAGAAATGAGGCTGCCCCAGTCAGGATGCCAGGAAACCAATATGGGGCAGATTTATGTAATGGTTTTGGAACTTCCTTGTATCAGGCAAGGCTCCAGGCTAGGATTACCCAGCAGCAGTTGGAAGATGTGACAGGGATAAACCAGGCTGACATCAGCAGGATTGAGAGGGGGATATCCAACCCATCCCTGGCCACTATCCAAAGGCTGGCTGATGGTCTGGGCATGGGCCTGAGCATTGAGTTTGTATGACAGTCAAGGCACTGCTTAAAATGCAGTGCCTTGTATTATGGGCAGGGCTTCATGGGGCAATGCCATGCTCAGCTTCATACCTGTGGGCCAGCTTATAAAATGAATTGGTCTTCAGCCCCAGGGACTTCATGGCAGAGGTTGCAGTGATCTCCTTGTCCTTCCATTTCCTATAGTAAAACTCAAAATGCTCTGGGAACTGGATGGGGGGCCTGCCAATGCACCTGCCAGTCCTCCTGCTGGTCCTTTTCCCAGTTTTCCCATCAATGGGCATGGCAGCAATCCCCTCAGCTTGTCTGGCATTTATCATTGACCTCTCATTTTCAGCAATGGAAGTCAGCACCTCAATTAAAATGTTGTTTGTCATGTCCAATATCCATTCCTGCCCTTCAGATATTTCTGCCATGGTGGAAGGGATGTCTAAAACCTTAACCCTGATGCCATTTTCAGAAAAATATTGCAGTTCCTTTTTTGCTGCATTTTTATCCCTGCTGAACCTGTCCAGGGATTTAATGTATAAAGTGTCCCCTTTTTCCAGCTTGCCAATCCCATGTTTCAGTGACTGGTATCCAGCCCTGTTGAAATCTTTCCCACTGGCCCTGTCTGTGACAATCATGTCTTCTGGCACATATTCCCTCAGGGCTATGAGCTGCCTGTCCAGGTTCTGCTCCCTGCTGCTGACCCTTGCATAACCAACTGTCTTCCCTATTTTCCTTCCTCCTTCCTTTCTAAACCTCCTCCTGTTTTTAAAGGTTTGTAAAACCTTGAGCTTGGTGGTTTGTAAATAAATATTGTATATCATTTTGGGTGTTGCTTTTATTATACTTTTACAAAGAGTATAGCAGTGGGATGCCTGG
>OFGX01001304.1_pt1 | contig 15284 bp, 16 predicted proteins | sample 1521831 | NCBI WGS metagenome assembly OFGX01 (sample SAMEA3504080, study PRJEB24116) | mouse gut metagenome | biome: mouse gut; feature: mouse-associated habitat; material: faeces | place: Denmark | collected 2011 | reverse complement strand
ATAACAGGAGCCAGCCGTCCCCTTCCCATACAAGTCCCTTGATGCGGTCTGTGCGTCTCCCGCAGAAAAGATAGAGTGTATCCGGGATATATGGCCGCTTCCCGGTCTGTGTTTCCACGAGTGCCGCCAGCCGGTCCATGCCGGCACGCAGATCGGTGTAGCCGCAGACAATGTAGACGGCTTTAAAGCAGGTGGCGTCATTAAACATCCCGCACCACCCCCAGGACTGCCGCAAGCAGCGGCATTGGTGTGGATTCCGTTACGTAAATGGAAAAACCATTTGCAGAAACGGAAAGCCCCTGCTGTATGCCGCTGCCGCTTTGTGTTTCCTGCTGTAGCAGACAGGTATTTACCGGCACAATCTGCTGCATCAGGGCCTCTGGCGCAAGGGATTCCAGACACGCTTCCCTTACGCGGCGCAGTCTGTAATAATAGTTTGCTTTCGTAATGCCGTGACCGGCACACCAATCGACGATGCTCATGCCTGCGGGACGGTTCTGGCATTCCCTGATCTGTGCGGCCCATTCTTGTAAACGGTACTGTACAGCCACTGCCGTTGTTTCTGAACTCATAGACTTACCTCCGTATAGCGGTATCAAAAGTTGAGACTTAACTTTTAATGCCCATGATAGAAATATAGTCTATTGTCACACATTTTGCCGCCATAGTCGAGGTACGCACTATCTACCGTTTACGCTTTTTCAATGTAGTATGGCATTCTATAGCCGATAATATCTCTTCATCCAATATATTGAAATATTCGACAGCACATATTTTAGATAACCGCTGATGGAGCAAAAAGGGATATTTTCTCTCAGCTTCGCAAATAGCAAAACCATTTTCATATGCATATTCAAGCATATCCGCTGGCTTGATTATAGCGCTTATATCATGCAGAAGCCCCGCAATAACACATTTATCATGATCTAAATTATACGTTTTTGCGATAAGCGCATTTCGTTCTGCGACATTTGATACATGAACATATGTATTATATTTTCCGTTACTGAAAAGGAGATTTTTGATATCCGCCCGGATATCTCCGCTACATGTTTCCGTTTTTATATAGCTGAAATGATCTAATATCACTTTGCGCCCTCCGATATTTGTCAAAAATGATTAAAACCAAGCTCAGTTACTGGCTTGCCTTACGTCATACAAAAACTTTTTTATATAGGATATCTTCATTATACAAAAAGCTTCTCCGGTTTACAATGAAATTCCCCAAAATTATGTCAGTAGTGTAAAAGAGGGAATGCACTAATGCATCCCCCGCTCTCGTATTCCCGAAAACCTCTTCCAGTCTTGTCATAACCGGCTTCGGCTTGTCCTTTGTTTTTCTTAACTATATTTATTTAAGTTTTCTATCAAAATACTTACTAAACAAGGCATTCACAAGGGCTAAAATGTAACAATCCATTAGCCAAACACTGATTTTTTCTTAGCCACCCTTATTACATGGTGCTAGCACCAAGTCTTTTATATCGCTAAAATAAAATCTGATAATCATTCAATTACTGTTTGCCATTTCCTATTTTTTGATAATTGGCACCCACATACGAAATCCATCCGGAACTCCACCATTTTGAAACCATCTTTCCGAGAAAATATGTTCTTCATAAAAGATGCCCGCCGGACAATCAAACTCATATCCTGCAGTATTTTTCATAAATTCAACAAAAGCCTCAGAAGCCTTCACTAGACAAAGTGCTATATCCATATTTTCATTTTCGTCAAACTGATTAAGTGTAACATCACTTACCAGAAACAGACCCGACGGAGCATCCTCAACTTTCAACCCACAGAATTCTTCTCGGCTGCACTCATCACCTATGAGATACATCATTGCTTTGTAAGGATGCCTTACATGTTCAGATGCATTTTGATGTTCCACGCCTTGAGGATGATGACCAGATGATGCCACCCCTACATACCTTCTGGCAGTACGATCAGGCACATTCTCTTTACACCATTCCGACATCTGATGCCATGCTTCATTTTCCGGGTCAACACAATCGACTGTGAAACAGACAACTTTTTCGTTTCTATGCTCTTCAATTTTTACAATAGCAGTTTCATTCATAATCATCTCTCCTTCTCTTACTTGGATTCGGAAATTCAGTTTAGGAAAACATACAGAAGAGCCTTCTTTTCTAATTTTACTTGGGGTATTCCCTGTAAAACTATGCACGGCACGCGATTTTCTTCCGCTAAAACTGACAATTATATTCAAAGCAACACCCCGTTTTGCAGATTCTCCCTACTTCCAGAACATGGAAAGGAGAAAACTTATGGCATCAACTACTATATCGTTTATTCAAATATCGATACAGCCTTGTTCAATTTCTGTTAAATGATGCGTTGGAAACCCACTGAAAAATCCTAATAATTGAGCATTCATCAATACTTTCTCCCATACTTAATAACACTGCACTCATTATAGTGAACTCCTAAAAATCTTCTATTTGACAATCCCTTCCTATCAGAAACAATCCTCTACCAACACCCTTCCTCTTTTCCATAGTGAAATTTATGATTGGTGCTAAGTATTTTTTTAGCCAATATCTTATCGCCCAAACCTAATATCATAACATCGTCTATGACTTTTTCAACACCTAATGAATCGAAATAGTACGCTTCTCTATTCAAATATGCAAACCCGAATTTCTCATATAGTTTATATACTGTTTCACCAGGGTCAGTAAATAAGCAGGCAATATCGACCCCAACTTCAGATGCTAAATGTAGTGATTTTTTGACCAGTTGACGAGCATATCCATTTCCACGATAATCAGGTAAAATTCCTAACCCGCCAAATCCCCCTATATAAAAAGGCTGACCATCATATTCCGAAAGCTTTTTGTACAAATAGCTTACCCCAACAATTTTCGTATCATCCAATAACAAATATGCGCCGAATTCTACAGCAAACATATTCCCTTCCTTCTCATCAATTTCAGTCTCATCAAATCCAAAACACGTTTTGTTGACAACATTTATCATTATTTGTTGTGCTTCCGTTATTTCATTTTTAAAAACAAATTTTATATCCATCATGCCTTTCACCTCCCAAATATAAGTTTCTCAGATTTTGTATCAAAAAATGAGCCTATTTTCCAGGCTCATAAACCGCATTTTGTACGTACAATAGAATACACACTCCGCCAGAATCCTATTGTCAAGAATCCAAAAATCGGGGTGACAGGATTCGAACCTGCGACCTCCTGGTCCCAAACCAGGCGCTCTAGCCAAACTGAGCCACACCCCGAAACGCCGCAAGTCCCAGACCCTCCGCAACCAAAAGGCCAAATTCCTACGACTTGCCCATTATAGCGCATTTTCTGCCCCGCTGTCAAGGGCTTTACAGATATTCGATGACAAAATCCGCCTTTTCCCCCTCCACCTCCATGACAATATAAGAAGGCCTGCGCCCCTCCTGCCTGGGATAGGACAGGCTCCCCGGATTCACTGCGATGATGCCCTCCTGTCTGTTCACCACCGGCTTATGGGTATGGCCGTACATCACAATGTCAAAGCCCCTGGCCCTGGCCTCCCGGGCGATGATCTCGCTCCCCATGGACACATAATAATTGTGCCCGTGGGTCACCCATACCTTGAAGGGGCCGATCTGCAGTTCCAGCTCCTTTGGCAGATAGGAGAAAAAGTCATTGTTCCCCAGCACAATCTGCACCGGGCAGTCCGTCGCATTGGTCAGGATATGCTCACTGCCCTCCGCGTCTCCGCAGTGGATGAGCAAATCTGGTTTCACGCGCTCCACCGCCCTGAAATAATTCTCGTTTCTTCTGTGGGTATCGCTGACTATCAACACTTTCATAGCTTCTTCAGCTCCTCTTTCATCAGCCGAAGCGCCTTCCCCCTGTGGCTGACCTGGTTCTTCTCCTCCTCCGTCAGTTCCGCCGTGGTCTTGCCGAACTCCGGCACGTAAAAAATAGGGTCGTACCCAAATCCATTGCTCCCTTTCTCCTCATAGCCGATCCGCCCCTCTATGGCAGCCCGCACGGTAATCTCCCTGCCGTCCGGCAATACGGCGGCGATGGCGCATACGAACCTGGCGGTGCGCTCCTCCTCCGGCACGCCCTCCAGGCGGCGGATCAGCTCCGCGTTCTTGATGCTGTAAGGGGTGTCCTCCCCCAGATACCTGGCGGAATAGACTCCCGGTTCCTTCCCCAGATAGTCGATTTCCAGTCCCGAATCGTCCGCCAGCACCAGCTCTCCCGCTGCCGCAGCCACCCCCCTGGCTTTGATCAGGGCATTCTCCTCGTAGGTCTTCCCGTCTTCCACTGTGTCCGTCTCGATTCCGGCTTCCTTCATGGACAGAATCTCCGGATATGTATCTGCCAGGATGGCACGGATTTCCCGCATCTTGCCCTCATTGCCCGTGGCAAAAATCACTCGCTCCATTTTTCCCCTTTTCTGTTGGCCCCGGCAAAACAGGCCAATCTCTTATCTGTCGCCTATATATCATTTCCGTTCCGACATTGCACCCAAATCCGCAGATTCCGCTTTCCTCCAAAGATCCCGATTCATCCCGTCTTCCGCGCGAACCCGCTCCATGCTTATCCAGAAGTCCCTTATCCTCTGGACTTGGGCGGCTTCGGTCCCAGGAACTGATAATAGTAGGCCTTCATCATCCCATTGTAGATTTTGCGGTTCTTGTCCGCCTTGCGCCCGATGTCCTTCTCCGCGTTCTCATAAGCGGATATCAGGTACATGCTCCAGGTGTCCAGCAGCCGGAACCGCTCCCCAATCGTCCGGTACAGGGCCGGCATCTCCTCCTTATCATGAAGCCGCTCCCCGTAGGGCGGGTTCGTGATCAGGAAACCGTACTTCTTCGGGTGGCTCAGTTCTTTCACGTCCCGTCTCTGGAAATGAATCAGCTTCTCCACCCCGGCGCGCCTGGCATTGTCCCGGGCAATCTCCACCATATGGTCATCGATGTCGTAGCCCTGGATATCCGTCTCCACATGGAGGTCCACCATGTCCTCCGCTTCCTCCTGGGCCGCCTGCCACAGCCCCTTCCCAATCACATGCCTCCAGTCCTCCGCCGTGAAGTCCCTGTCGATGCCCGGCGCCATATGAGCCGCCATCATGGCCGCCTCGATGGGGATGGTGCCGCTGCCGCAGAAAGGATCCACCAATATCCGCTCCCCGTTCCAGGGCGTCAGCATGATCATGGCCGCCGCCAGGTTCTCCGCGATGGGGGCCTGGGCCACCAGCTTGCGGTAGCCCCTCTTGTGCAGGGACACGCCTGTGCTGTCCAGGCCCACCGTCACCTGGTCTTTCATCAGGAACACCCTGACAGGATAGTCTGCTCCATCCTCGGGGAACCAGTCGGTGTGGCAGGATTCTTTCAAACGCTCTACCATCGCTTTTTTTACGATAGACTGGATATCCGAAGGGCTGAACAGCTTGGACTTGACGCTGGCGGCCTTGGTCACCCAGAACCTTCCGTCCGCCGGTATGTACTCCTCCCAGGGGAGATGCTTCGTCCCCTCGAACAGCTCTTCAAAAGTTTCCGCCGGGAAACTCCCCACCTTGATCAGGACCCGCTCCGCAGACCGTAGGAAAATGTTCGCCCGGCACAGAGCCGCCTCGTCCCCCGCGAACGTCACCCTCCCGTCCACCACTTCCGTGATTTCATAGCCCAGGTCGTTGATTTCCCGTTTCAGTACCGCCTCCATGCCAAAATGGCAGGGGACGATCAATTCAAATTTCCGCATCCTTCCACCCGCTCCCTCATGCCGATAAGGCCCACTCGAACCTTCTGTCCCATGTTTTCGCTGTTTCATGGTTTCGCTGCCCCATCGGTCCTGTATCTTCCATGCAATGTGCATTCTATGTAAATAGGGGCACTTTGGCAGTGTCCCTATCACCAGAAAAAACTTAGTAGTTGTTGTTCTGGTTGTTCTGGTTCTTGCTCTGATTGTTGTTCTGGTTCTTGCTCTGATTCTGGTTGTTCTGGTTCTTGTTCTGGTTCTGGTTGCTGCTGTTCTGGCTGTTCTTGCAGTTCTCAGAGTTGTTGGTGCTGTTGTTGTACTTATTGTTGTCCATTTTCTTTCCTCACATCCTGCCGTCTCACGCGGCACTTCTGCCAGGAACCGCTTACCTGTCAGTTCCCAGGACCATCCGCTCACGGCCCTGAGAACTGTGGCTTTCACAGATTCTGAGAACCGTCATTTTCATAGCCCCTGGAACTGCTTTTCTGCAGTCCCCTGTTTTCGGTTACAGGAGTAGTATGGGAGGAATGTGAAAAAAATATGCCTGGCTTTTTTAGTACTTTCGTACTATGCCTTGTGCCAAGCCGTCAGTTGATCCAGTCCCGGAACACTTTCACCAAAAACAGCACAATCAATATGGGCAGAAGTATGGGCAGCAGCGCCGCGATTATGGAAAATATCGCGCTCAGGATAAGCACCACCACCAGCAGGGCGAGAATCAGCCATGCCCACCAGGGCACCCGTGCAAGCAGGGAAAGACGCCCCCGCCCCAGCGGTCCCTGAGGGCGGTCTCCCTTCCCCTGGGGGCCATACCATTCATTGCCCGAATAGTCCATGAACGGTTCGCCCTCCGGCTCGTCCTCCATGGTCTGCCATCCATCCATGGAACGGTCACTCTCCCTGGAATACCCTCTTTCCCTGGAACGCCCTCTTTCCATGGAACGCCCTCTTTCCATGGAACGCCCTCCTTCCATGGAGCCGCCCCCAGTCTCCACAATGGTGCGGGCAATCAGCCTGGGGTCGCCCAGCCCCGCCAACACTTCCTCCTCGCTTCTTCCCTTCCGGATCTCCGTGTTGATATAGTCCTCGTAGTAATCCAGGTTCTCCGTAAGCAGCCTGGAACTCACCTTGCCGTTCAGCGCCAGACGGAGCCTTTCCATAAAATCCTGTTTTGTCATCCTTTTACCATTTCTCCCTGGGACAGATATTCTTCTCTATCACCGCCCGCAGCTCCACGTAACACCCGCAGCTGCGGCACATCCCGTCCAGCAGCATGTCGCACTCCTTGCAGACTGCAAGCCTGTCTTCATACAGGGGCTCCGAAGCCTTGATGTCCGGATCCAGGTTCGCGATATACTCCCGCAGCGAACGGAAATACTCCTCCTGGCCTATCATGTCCCTGGTCAGGCATTTTCTGCAATAGCGCCGATTTCCTGTCTCCTGTTCCATATTCCCCCCTGTATTTCCGTTGACTTATGACATTATACTTTGTTTATTTTATAAAATCAATCCTTATCGCTTGTTTTCCCCATTCTCAGTCAAGATGCTCTGGTAAAATCAATCTTTATATCCTTTCAAATTAACAGGACTCTCAAACGCGTGGCGGAATAGGTAGACGCTTAAGGCAGCTTTGCACCCTTTCAAATTAACAAGACTCTCAAACATCGTAGCCAATCCGGTTATCCTTGTTTTGGCTTTGCACCCTTTCAAATTAACAAGACTCTCAAACTCTATGTATTATGAAGACCGCCGCTCTTTGGGCTTTGCACCCTTTCAAATTAACAAGACTCTCAAACAGTTCTGTGAACATATATATGGTCTTCTCTGCTTTGCACCCTTTCAAATTAACAAGACTCTCAAACATACCAAGACCAATAATGCCCCAATCTGTAGCTTTGCACCCTTTCAAATTAACAAGACTCTCAAACATACAATCAGGGCTGGAAAGTCGCAAGGGCGCTTTGCACCCTTTCAAATTAACAAGACTCTCAAACCGTTATCAACTTGCGATATCGGGGGTTTATAGCTTTGCACCCTTTCAAATTAACAAGACTCTCAAACTCTCAAGGCCTAAAATATTTTTAATCTTTTGCTTTGCACCCTTTCAAATTAACAAGACTCTCAAACGATACCTCATATGCACCACCTATCCGGCAAGCTTTGCACCCTTTCAAATTAACAAGACTCTCAAACAAGTGTGTCGATAGCGGCTTTTCGGTCAAGGCTTTGCACCCTTTCAAATTAACAAGACTCTCAAACTCTGGAGGACAAAACTGCCCAAGTGTTGAAGCTTTGCACCCTTTCAAATTAACAAGACTCTCAAACGGAATTAAGAGGGGGCGGAGGCATGGGGCTGCTTTGCACCCTTTCAAATTAACAAGACTCTCAAACAAACTTGACCCTGGCCATGCGTGTGCTGGCGCTTTGCACCCTTTCAAATTAACAAGACTCTCAAACCCCAAATAAAGAGATTCTCCCCAAGTCCGCCGCTCTGCGAAAGCGGTGTTAATTTGTCATAAATCAATTATACACAAGTCTCTATCCAAAATCCAGCCTTTTTCACCACTTATTGGTGCTGAATGAATATACTCAATAATTATGAGATTAATCTTCTCACAAAAAACAAATTCATATAATTGCTTTAATTCCTCAACTGTTAAACATTGTTTCAGTCCAACAAATACATAATTTTTCATCCCACAAACATGGCTCATTACACGCAAGTACTCCACTATCTTTTCCAACAGGCATTCCCCAAAACACTCCATTTTGACATTATATAATTTCATCAACCCAACAATATCAAAATCCAAAGCATATTCCAAAGCATATGGCACTTGTCTCGACAATTCATCAAGATATGCCACAATGCTCCCATTTAATGATATGCTCTCATTCATAAGAGATGTATTTGCCTGTTCCTGTAATTCCTGATACAGCCTGTTGATAACGCGCTTTCCATTGAAGTCTAGCGCAAACGGATTAAAGATACAATCCACTTCTTTTGCTATATTCCTGAGTTCCCCTTCTTTAGACAGTATGAACCCGCCTTCCCCTCCCTGTGTCTGATTCCAAATATCACACAGGATTGAAGAATATGCTTTCGGGTTTTCTACCGAAAGAACCGTAATCTGGTTTTCCGAAAGTGCCATACCCAAATTATAAGCTTTATATATCAGCTTCATATGATTACCAACTTCTCATCAGAGTCCAAAATATCAGAAACTTTATTTCCAACTATATATTCTATACTGGAATACTGCTTCTCAGTTATTTTAAGCAACTGTACTATACCAGCATTTGGCCTGTGCTTCTTTATATTATCAATAACAGCATCAGCCGCTGTACTGTTTTGGACCAATTTACAATATACAGATTCCTGCATCATCATGAATCCCAATTTTATCAGAACCTTCCTGAACTCACGATAATCCTTTCTGTTTCTCTCCGTCAGAACAGGTAAATCAAAAAACACAATCACTCTCATATACCTATAACTCATTTCGATAAAATTTAATCAATGATACATCACTCTCATTAAGCGCATCAAAAACACTGCGGCAATAAAGTTTGATTGCATTATCGACACATTCCTTTCTCCCTGATATTAGTACTTCCTGTTGTAATATTTTCAGGATTCTCATCTTCTCTTCGTGCCCAAAACTTTGTGGATTCATATCTTTCACAGCGCAATCCACCATAGGCCGAAGCGGTTCCATGATATCAGACCCCAGATTGAATGGATTGAACACATTATCATGAAACAATCCAATCTGGGTCATGTAACCATTTGCCGCAATCTCACGGTTGCAAGCCGACAAAATAATAGCATATCCATAATTAAGCGCTGCGTTAATACTATCCTCATTCGTCCTTGCAAAGTCCTTTCCAAAAAGGGCATTAAAATACACCTTTGCCGCATGGCCTTCCCGGTTTGACTCATCTGCGAATTTAATTTCATCGACATATTGCCACAGCATATCCGCTTCACGCAAATGACATCTCTCCAGATATTCTGCCTGTTTCCGTATTTTCTCTTTTACGATTTCCGTCCAGACAGCATCTTTCATCTCCTTAGTCCAGCCCATCTGTTTTCTGATTTTCATGCTGGTATCATGACATCCGTAATACGGTATCAATTCTGAAGACGGATTCCTCTTTTCATCACAAAAGATGACCTTGACCTTCTTCTTAACTAACTCGCTCAATAATGCCGCTGTAAGGGAAGCAGATGTCGTCTCAATAATCAGTGTCGATATTTCACTAATATGTATTTTTACGACATCCGACTTCCTGATTACCAAAAAGCCTAATTGATAATCCAGCTTCGCACTACTCGCAATAACCACTGTGCGCCAGCTCATACTGTCAACAAGTCAATACGACTTTCAAAAATCCCTGTGACAGACTGGTTCACTAATAAAAGTTCCCCTCCCTCATTCAATTTCTTGGGCATCAACATTACTCCACATTTTGGCGCTTCATTCAGCAATGACAAATCTGCACACGGAATGCCAATTGCCGTCAGCTGCAGTAATTGCACCAAAACACCACATTGCTCCCCTACATCTAATTGCCTAAATCTATCGCTTCGCTTCAATAGTTTCTCACCCATAGGATTAGGGCGTTTTGCATAAATCCCGGTTTGATGCTTTTGCAATAAAAGCATATACAACTCTATATTCTGCTCTTTCGACAATCCCTCTCCAACTATCTTTGTCTCACTGTATTTTTCTAACTTTTTCACATACTGAAACCACTCCGGCTTCAAACAAAGATTAACTGCATTTCTTAACGCAATTCGATTTCCAGTCTTACCTGAAATATACATAAAATATCCATCCCTTTTTATCAACGACTGTATCTTTATTTTAGGAAGCCTGATGCTGGGATTGACTAATCCTAATACATTCTCACAATACTCCAAGAGCGCTTTTTCATTTCCATCCAGCTTTTCTTTCAAATAAATCGGCATCGCTTCCAATGTCCGAATCCGCTTATTCATGCCCCCATGTTCTACCAGGAAAAAGTATGCGACAGCCATACTTGTATATCCCCCATATTTAGTCACATCTGCAAGCTTCTTGTCTGAGGCTTTTAAAGCCATATAATTATCAACTTTCGCCTTTTTTGCACTGTATAATGTTTCATTAGCTATTCCGCCATGGCCTTCAAAGTTCCTCCTGGTCATAATCGGGGTATTTTTCTTTAGCATCTCTTTTACTGTTGCTATTGTGCCAGGTGCCCCATTTTCCACAGGCCCAACCCATGCCGTTTCCTTTCCCCTGACCACATCCCAGTCAAACATTCTGCTCAGGTGATACTTATATTTCTGAGAATCCCTTTTATACTCTTTTTGTATGAAGTTAAGCGGATTCTGCGTAAACTTAACATAATAGACATTGCCTACCACAATATTCAAATACGCATCCTGAGCATGATGGAACTCATTTACACTCCTACATTTGACAAGCTTGCTCCTCTGTCTGAATTCCGCCACATTCGCCGCTTTAGAATACACAATCGTAGTCTTTTCTGGCGGCAATACCTGCTTTAAGACATCAATGACCCCTTTCGTCCCCTGACTTGTTTCCACAAGCTGTCTGGCAATGAATCCAGCCTGCTGCTCTTCCGTAAATGCTGTTCTTCCTGTAAGTCTCTTGTATTTTTCCTCCGTAATCAGCCCCATGAGCAGAAGTTCTTTCCACATCCTCCACTGGTTTTCATAAATTGATTCTTCCAATGGATAAGCATCGCTTTTATGAGCGTTCACCTGCTTTTTGACCAGTACCAGATTATTATCGATATTATCATCCTTTACAAAATGTCTTGGATAAATATGATCGATATCATAAAGATTATCATTGAAAAGCTTTTCAATCTCTATCTTTTCTCCTGTATACATACAACGGCCTTTTTGCGTGAAATAGAGATACATCTTTTTACTTTTTAACGTACCATCTGCGTCTGCCCTTTCAATCTCACCAACCCAGTCTTTTGCTTCTTTTTGAAGATTCTTATACAAATCTAAGAACTTCTGTTTTCTTGTGACTGTTCTTTTCTTCTTTTCATCAGGTTTCCGTGTCATTTCCACAAATAGCCTTTTGGGCGGATTTCCTAGTACCTCTTCCAATTCTTTCATAATCAACAGAGTCTGCCATACCATTCTCTTTACCGGAGCCGAAAAATAGTAATCATCCAAATCCTCCGGTTGTATTTCTACCAAAGTCTTCAACATAGCCCCCTGTCTGCTTTCCAGTTCCTCTTTGTAGGTATACTGTGGACTGTTCAATAATTCCATCAGATTCAGGTTCGTTTCCCACATCATTCTAATCAGAGAAACGCTCTCGCCTGTAGCCTTATCACATCCCTGCATTTCCAAAAACTCTTTTGACAGATTACCCCAGTCTTTAAATTTTAATCCTGTAATCCTTTTTATCTGTTCGGAAGACAGATGTTCCGCATATCGTTCTTCAAGTCTCTCTTTCAAAAATTTCTTTGAATCCCCATATATCGTGCACCAAAGCACAATCTCCTCCACCATTTTCCTGATATTATCTTCTTCCATGCGCTCTCCGAATATAGCAGTAAATCTCCCATAAGTAGAAAGCGAATTATAGATTGACTCATCTATACCGGTAAGCTGTGTTTCATCCTCTAAAACTCCCTGCGCCCGCAAGTAATTCACCAACTGTTTTCTGGTAACTTTTTTCCCCTTTTTATACAGCACATTATAAATCTCCTGCTTCAAAGAAACAGGAATCCGTTCTCCATCAATCGCAATATTATTTATCTCATTTAACACACAGAAACTTTCATATTCCAAAGAAGTCTTTGGCAGCACTTTCTCCCCATTTAAGTAAGAGCACCTTCTGACCATTCGGGAAATAAATTCCTCCGAAGTTGCTTTTACATCGATTTTATCTTCGATGTTCCATGGTAAAACAGTTCCCTTCTCTTTCCTGATTACCCATCCTGTCTTACTTTTTTCTGAAAGCGGCCCAACATAATAGGGAATCTGAAATGAAAACAATTGCAGAATCCTCTCGCTTACGGTCAAACCATATTCGTCACATTTTGACAAAAATGGTAAATAGCTTTCCGCATTTGCAAGTATTCTCCTCATTTCTTTGACATGGACCTGATTGGGAATGACACCATTGGAAGCAGTCAACTGCTTGGGAAGAAAATTCTCTTTCTCAAGTTCTTCCTGAATATACTTAACATCCGCATCATCTTCCGGCATGGTTTTCAGCAACTTCCTGACCGCCTTATACAAGTCCTCCTGACCGCGCTCTTTCATCTCTCTTCTGCGCTTTATTCCTGAATTCAGCGATTTTACATATGCAGAATATGTTCCTGCAGAATCGCTCCTGAAAAAATAATTGTATTCTTTTGCCATTCCATAGCGTTTCAGCACTCTTTTTAATATTTTTAAATCATTTCCGTGCTTATCATATTCAGCAACCCTTGCTTCAGATAAATAGGAATAGCCTTTCATGATATTTGCCAGCACGCCAATATCATAAATTTCTTTCATCATTTCGATTATAGCATAGTATTTTTCACCTAATGTTTCCGAAATCTCCGGAATCTTCTCTTCATATCCAAATTCCGAAAAACAAATTTCTATCTTCTTGTCTTTATCCGCAGCAATATCTCCAAACAAAAGTTTCGCATCCACTTTCAATCCACAGACAGCTTTTACAAATCCTGTCCTCTTTTTATCTTTCACATCTATCTGAAACGCTTTCGCCAATTCCTCTGCCTTTTTCGTTCGAGAATATTCTCTGCAAGATAATATTTCCTCTATGGTTTCTCCGCTGATGTCCATCGGGAATGATATCTCCGCTTCTTCCATAAGCGCACAGCAGAACTGCTGATATACACTATATATCCCTTTCTCATTCCCCTCTCCTGAAATACCGGCATTCAAGAAATGTCCTCTGTGCTTGAACATATTGAGCAATGCTAAATAAACTAATCTTACATCATGCTCCGCCGGATTCAGAATCAACTCTTTCCGAAGATGAAATATAGTCGGATACTGTCTAAAATAGTCCTTATCTTGATAATCTGAGTCATTAAAAATACCATTTTTATATTGAACCTTCTCGTCTTTATCTTCTAAATGGTATTTGCTATTTTCCAATCTCTGATAAAATGCTGAATCCTTTGCCATTATGGCATCGTGAAAATATTCCTTTAAGAGACCTATTCGCGCCACCTCTCTCTGACGTCTTCTTCTGCTAATACGCTTGCTCCGTCTCTCTGCCGCTGTCTGAGCTTCTTCAAATTCTCTTATTCCCCACAAATCTTTTCCTTTTACCCTTAGAAGTTTATAGTTTTCATCCGTGACAGCCCAACCAACCGAGGAAGTACCCATATCCAACCCTAAATAATATTCTTTCTGCATCATTCGTGTTCCCCTTTCCATATCCTTCTTTATTTTCTATGCTTTTTATCATTCGACCTATTGACATTTCCTTCAAACAAGTGCTATTATAATTTTGAATTGACAAGACGAGTGCAAATAAGGTTAAACCGGAATCGTCGCAAGACTCTGCATGGTGCAGAATAAAAAAGCCTGCAAAAGGGCTTTTTTAATTTGATATCCTGTCATAGCTGACCCCGATATGCCCAATCGGCATGCTATAACCTTGATGCTATACTCCGTAACAGGCACATCAAATTTAAGCACAGAGCAGTCTATGAAATCTCCACACCGGAACAAATCTCTCTGCTCCCTTCTGAACATTTTTGTATCATTGGCACCAAATCCAAGGCTCATATTCAGATTCGCTTCTATGGCTTGCTTTTTGTATGCGAATGCTGTTCTCTTATCTATGCCGATTGATGGCGACTGGAGCGCGATGCTGGTATTTTCACAGCCGGTATCTATCTTCGCATTTCCCGACAAGACAAGATTATGTGTCAGCAAGCCTAGCTCAAACTCGATGATAAACGCATTTCTGCGGACTTCGCCCAGTTTCGACAGGATAAAATCATTATTCATCATAGGTCACATCCTCGTCCATGTCCAAACTATCGTTATAGATGCAGCGGCAGCCGGACAGTACCCTCTCCTCAGTGACATACGCTGTATCTCCCGCCAGTTTGTTCAGGCTGCCTGATGCATAGGATAAAATGATATATATGAAAACCTGCCTTTCACTGCTGCTATCCCAGATGTCAGCAGCCATCAAAATTTCCATCTGCTATGTCCTTATTCTATCATAGTCTTACTTTGCTTACAATCTAAACATTTCCCAACAGCTCTGTCAGGAACTTCCTCTCCTTCTTCTTTTAAAAGATAAAAAATTAAAAAGGAATCACAACGAAATCCGTAGGATAGCAGAACATGAGAAGCATGGAAATACAGCCGTGTCTCAACAAAAAAGAAATAGCGGGAACGCCTCTTATAAAGACTTTCTCGCCACTCACACAACAATGTGCATGACGCGCGCTCTAACGTACACCAATGCACACAATAACGTGCGTTAGAGGATTCGAACCCCCGACCTTTTGGTCCGTAGCCAAACGCTC
>OFGX01001302.1_pt1 | contig 15319 bp, 10 predicted proteins | sample 1521831 | NCBI WGS metagenome assembly OFGX01 (sample SAMEA3504080, study PRJEB24116) | mouse gut metagenome | biome: mouse gut; feature: mouse-associated habitat; material: faeces | place: Denmark | collected 2011 | reverse complement strand
GCCCTTGCCCACCGGAGAATTTACGATCAGATCGATCTGCCCGTTTGTGATCATATCCAGGATATTCGGGCGTCCTTCGTATAGCTTCTTTACCTTCTCGGCTTCGATTCCGGCTTCGCGGCGCTGCCCGCTGCTTCGCTGGCCCGTCTCTGTGCCTCACGCTCTGCATCTATAATCCACTGATCCCTACCATCCCTCTGCTCTGCGCTTCCATAGGTCTGGTAGTGGTGCCACAGGGCCAGCACATCGTCACCGAACGCCTCCTTCAGGTCGGCGTAGCGGTCCGCGTACTCCAGGGCGTCGAACCCTGTCCCCGTGTCCCTGCCCTCCTTCGCCCCATAGGCCAGGTAGTGGTTCAGGTATGCGCCCCAGTCGTCTCCGAAAACCGCCTCCAAATCGGCGTACTGTGCCCTGTACTTCGCCACATCGAAGAACATGTTCATGTTCCGCCCTTCCTTCATGCCGAAGTTCCTGAAATGGTTCCACAGCGCTTCCCTGTCGTAGCCGTATGCCTCCTTCACGTCCCCGTAGCTGTCCGCATAATAGTGCTCGTCGAACACATCCTTCAACGAAGCAGCAAGCGCCTCGCTCCCTATGCCGAAGAACATGCACCCCGCCAATGCCAATGCCGCAAGCTTCTTCACTATTCCCATCCTCTTCGTTTTTCTTACCGCCATCTGGCCGCCCTCCTGTTTGCACCCCGCCCTTGCTGGGGTCTTTATGTTTTGTATAGAGACATATTACCCCCCGGTTCGGTTTGTCAATAGCCTTTCTCGAATTACGTGCAAAATTTTACGGCCACAAGCGCGGGCATTGGATGGCAAGGCATATATTTTAATACTGTCAGCCGTCTGCTCCCAAACCGTTCATCCCATACACCTTAAGCCCCTGGGAGACCAGGTTTTCGTCCAGGATCTCTCCAATCCATACCGCCCCCTCTCCCATGGCTATGCCCTGATAATTCACGAACATGTTCCCGCAGGGCTCCTTTTGCAGCGCGTCCAGAAAGGCCGGATTCGGATCCTGAATGAAATCCGCCCCCAAAAAGGCCTCCCGATCCTGATATACTGTACCGTCTACGGTAATCGGAAAGGCAATCTCCTCACACAGGCCCCTGAAATCCCCGGCCAGAATCTGCCGCTTCACCTTCCTGGCGAACCGCTCCACCTCCCAGGCGGACTTGTCCGTGGCCACGGCATAGATTCCGGCGTAAGCATCCAGTCCCTCATATACCTGTTCCATGCTGTCGGCATAGGAGCCCAGATACTCCGACACCGGCCTGTCCAGATAAAAGTCTTTGCTTCCCTCCTCCTGGGCATAGGCCCGCACCATGCGAAACGGCACGTCTATGTTCGCCCCCTGCACCCCGGCGTATTCCAGGAGCACCAGGATGTCCGTCCTGCCGTCCTCATTGTAATCCTGGAAGGCTACGGACAGCACCTCCTTGAACTGCTGGCCGTAGAATATGTTCTCCTCGTTCTCGCCGGGCAGGACAGCGACCGTCTTCCCGTCCTGGAACAGAGCGAAGCGCACATCCCCGAAGCAGACATGGCCGTTTTCATCCTCCATGAGGTCTCCCGGCGCAAAGGGCGCGAAGACCACCCCTCCCCAGCCGTCCAGCGTCACAGGGAAGGACTGATCCAAAATCTGCCCCCCGGCCAGAGCCTCCGAGCCGCCGGTGCTGCCAGATTCTGCACCGCTGTCCGTGGCATTTCCGGCAGCATTGCCATTTCCATCAGCGCCGCCACCCGCAGCGCTTCCGTTTCCCACAGCGCCGCCACCCGCAGCGCTGCCATTCGTTATGGCATAGATATTGTCCGTCGTCAGGTTTACGTAAGGAACCTGTATGGGCTCCGCCCCTTTCAGGCAGGAATCCCGCCACTGGTCGTATTCCGCGCCGTCCATAGGGGCCTCCGGCTCATTTCCCTCTGTGGCCACATAGTACACCACGCCGTCCCCGTCTGCGTCCACCTCCTGGGGGAAGGGGTTCCCGTCATAGTCCTCCTCCCGGAAGCCCCTGCTCCAGGCGTCCACGCTGGCCAGCGATACATAGGCATCCGTCTCAGGGTCATAGCGGTACAGGCTGTAAGGCCAGAAATTCCCGTCAGCGCCGCCATCGCTGGCCAAGCCCTGATTGTGGGATGCCTCCACCTCTACTATGCCATTGTCATAATAGGTCCGCATCGGGTATGCCAGGAACTCCTCCCGCACGTCTCCCGCGCCGCTGTCGTAGTCATATATGATCTCCACCATCCCGGCTGTATAGGTGGTGGTATAGAAGACAATCAGTTCTTCCCTGCCATCGGCATCGATGTCGTATACCGCGAACATATTGTCGGAGATGTCGGCGCTGGCCGGCTGAAGGCCGTGCTCCGTACCGTCCGGGAATTTCTGGTCGAAATAGATGTCCTCCAGAACCTTCACATAGGCCTCATACATGGCCGCTCTGCCGCTGCCGTCTTCCGCCGGAGCCTGGGAGCTGTCCTGTCCGCCGCTTTCCTGCCCGTCCGCGTTTCCGCCCGATCCATCGGTCAGCGATACCCCCATGTCCTCCAGCCCGTTCCCTGTGCCGTCACTGCCGCAGCCTCCCAGCACGGCTGCCGCAAGGCACAGCGCCGCCCATTTACACAATGCTTTCTTCATATCTTCCTCCCGCCCGCCTAACGGGCCACAATCAACAACCCGCCGCCAACCGGAAAAATGCCCACGCATTGGGCATTCCTCCGCTTAGAGCTTGAAAATTCCTTCACGCTCAGTCCGGCCGTTCCTCATATGGGCCATACATGGCGCTCATCTCCCTGGTGGCTCCATTCAAATATATCTGATAGAAATTCCCCGATTCCGCCAGGATGTTCAGGATGCTATAGGTATCGTAGCCTATTCCTTCACCGATTCCCTCCACGCTGACCAGCTTCTCGCCCTCCGCCAGCGGGGCCCTCTCGAAATACCATTCCGCCAGTTCATGATCCGTCATCCCGTCCGGGTTCTCCGGCTTGTTCCACTGTATCACAGGGGAGAACCACACCGTCCGCTCCGTAGCCACGCCCATCTGTTTCACGCAGCTCTCGAACCCGGCATCCTCTCCATACACACGGTCATAGTATATCAAAGACGATTGTAATTCTTCCGGCGTGTTTGCGAAGCAAAAGTCTCCAAAGCGGGTTACCGTGAAGCACGCCTTGTCTATCTTCGTGCCGCTCCACTCGTACAGCTCCGTCAGCGCCTCCTTCGCCCAGTAGACGAACCGCTCCGTCAGCGCGCCGCCGTAGCGGGTGCCGTAATCCCATTCGTCCACCGCTGGCAGTGCATAGTACGGCTCACAGTAGGTCAGGTCCAGCGTGGGGAAGACCGCGTCCGGGGACTGGTTCTCCTCCACGTACCGCACCATGTGCAGGATATTCGCCTCGTCAAAACGGTAATATTTCACAGAATGCTGCCCGTTGCCATCATCGGTAGCGCTCTTTATCAGCTGCGCCTCCGAATCCACCTCCACATTGGGAATCATATAGCCGGGCTCGAACCTTTCCCCCTGTGGATTCCACAGATAACAATAGTACGGAATATTGACAGTCCCCGTCCCACCCTGGAGATAAAAATCCTCATAACCGTCAAAGTTCAGATCCGTCACCACCAGCCCTCCGTCCAGCGCATCTGCATAAATCTGTCCGTTCTCGTCCGCCAGGAATTTTCCCAGCTCACGGGCGGGCAGATCCTCCGCCCTGCACAGGGGCTTGGCGTACAGGGGCTCCTCCTCCGATGTGAAAGAATACATCTGCCCTACGCCGCCACGGATATCCTCTAAAGCCCTGGTATACAGAACCCTCACGTCCTCCGGGCGGATGGTCTGCAGGGGCTCCTCCCTCCTTCCCTGGACCCTGTTCAGCGCAATCTGATCGATTCGATACTGGCCGCTGCCCGGAACAGCCCGGCCGATGATTTTCAGGAGATGTTCTTCCCCGGGCATCTCTTCCTTCCCCTCTCCCAGGCTCACGGGTACGATGGCCGTGCTCTCGGCACCGTCCGCAGCGAGGGCGCCGGCCTTTCCGCTCCCTGTGCGGACAAAGGCCGCATCCCCCGGAGCCGTGTCCTTCATCTCCTCCCGGGCGGCATCCTCCTCCGTCTCCTGGCCGCTGACCCTGCCGGTGAAGGTGACTGCCATGCACAGCGCCGTCAGGAGCATCACCCCGGCAAGCGCCTCCGCATGTCTCCTGGGCTCTCCAACGATGACCATCAGCCGCTCCTTCAGCAGCTTCTTGCCGCTGGACATGGCGGTGGAAAGCTTCCAGCCCCTCTGCCATGGGCTGCCCTGGGCGCTGAAGTCCAGCAGGGCCCTGCCGTAGGGTATCCTATCCTGCTGGCCCAGGATCTCCAGCGTCCTCTCGTCACAGGCCAGCTCGCCGTCCTGCTCGGACAGGGCCGCGGCAGCCCACACCAGGGGGTTGTACCAGTGCAGGCACAGACATGCCATGCGCACTACTACCCAGAGATTGTCCCGATGGCTGTAGTGGACGTTCTCATGACACAGCACGTACCTGAGGGCCTCCGGCTTACGCGCCGCCTCTCTGCTCAGGTATACCGCCGGGCGGGCCAGGCCGAACATGCATGGGCTTTCCACCACTGGGGATATATAGACGGGAAGCCTACTGGATATGCCTGTCTGGCAGCGCTTTCTGGATATGCGCACCCTTCTGCGGTATCTGCCGTTCATCATCAGGATGCAGCAGGCGAAAAAGGCTGCCCCCAGAAGCCAGATGTACCAGAAAAGGGAATGTTCCCGCTCTTTGGCCTGAATCCCGGCATCGGCTGCGGAGGGCGGAATGGGGGACTCCGGCTCCTGTAGCCTTCCAGATACAGAAGCTGACGGTTTTCCGACATCCGATTTATATCCTTTGCTTTCTCCCGCCAATGATCCTGTACCGTCTGCTGTCGCCGCGGACGCTCCAATCGGATCTGAATCTGCGCTTCCATTCAATGCTTCCATGTCCGGCCCGGTCTGACCTTCTGACATGCCGGACGGATTCTGCAATCCTGTGGCCATCTCAGGCCCTTTCTGGCCAGGCAGCCCGGCAATTACCTCCTGCTCTGTCCGGTTCTGCTGCCGCTCTGCCTCCGGCTCCGAACCATTCTGGCCCTCCGGCTGCTTTGCTGCCATATCTGTCCTGTCCTGCCTCTCCTCAGGCCAATCCCCAGTTCCCTGCCCCTCTCCGCTCTCCTGTAGCGCAAAAAGGTTCAGGACGCTGAGGCCGCTCTCCATAAAGGATACCGGCACCAGCAGCCGCAGGGCCACCACCAGCCACAGGGCGTACCAGGCCCGCATGGGGAGCCTGCGCCGGAAGAAATACCGCATGGCCATCACAAGCACGATCAATACGCTCGAAGAAATCATCCACTCAACCATTCCGCTCTTCCTCTGCCTTATCCAAAATCTGCCGAAGCTCCGAAAGCTCCTCGGCAGACAGCCTCTGTCTCTTGATGAAGCTGCTCACCAGCATGCTGGCGCTGCCGTTGTAGACCCTTTTCAGGAAATTGTCCGTCTCCTTCTTCACGGCAGCCTCCCGCTCCACTAACGGCGCATAGACCCGCATGCGCCCATTGTCCTCGCAGGCGATCAGCCCCTTTTCCGCCATCCGCTTCAGCATGGTCAGCGTGGTGCTCCGGCTCCACCCTACCCGGCCCGCCATGTCCGCCACGATTCTGCTGCCCACCTTCGGGCACTCCTCCCACAGGCTCTCCATGATATTCCATTCCGCTTCGCTCAGTGCCTTCATGCAATTCGCCTTTCTTTTGGCAGATGTCCTGCCTTCCCGCTGCAGGAGCCCGCCTCTGTCCTTTTCTGAATCCGCTTTGGTGTCTACATTGTAAACATATAGTACCATAGACTGTCTACAATGTCAACAGCCTCTGACAAGGATAGCGAAAAAGCAAAAAAAATGCCGCAGCGGCAGGGAATCCCATTCCAAATTCCCTGCTGCCGCGGCATCAATCCGCTCTGTCGTCCCTCAGTCGTTAGGCCTCTGGTAGAACCGCCCCGACAGGTTCTCCGTGCGGATCATGTTCACGAAGGCCGTGGGATCCGTCTCCCGCACACGGTTCAGGACCTTGCGCACCTCGTCCCGGCCTACCACGGAGTAGAGGATGTTGCACTCCTGCTTCATGTAGCAGCCCTCCCCCTTGATCAGCGTGGCGTCGTGATTGGTCATCTCTTTGATCACCTCATAGACCTCCTCCGGCTTCTTCGTCACGATCAGCAGCGTCTGCTTCTGGTAGCGCCTGTGGAGGGTGTGCAGCACCTGGGTGGATGTGAACTGGAAAATGATGGAGTAAAGCGCCTTCTCCCAGCCGAACAGCGCTCCTGCGATGCACAGTATCACCACGTTCCCGGCAAAGATATAGTTCCAGGAATCGATGTCCATCTTCTCGGACAGGAAAATGGCGATGAAGTCCGTGCCCCCCGCCGTGGCCCCCGCCGCCAGGCAGATGCCTATGGCCACCGCGTTGAACAGTCCGCCGAACACCGCCACCAGCAGCGTGTCCGTGGTCACCGCGTAGCTGGGAATCAGGTCAGTGATCAGGCCGGATACCACGATCATCAGGCAGGAAAACATGGTGAACTTCTTTCCGATGAACTTGTAGCTGACCACGGCGGGAACCACGTTCAGGGTCAGGTTGATGACGGAGAAGGGAGGCTCGAACCCCCACACCATGTCGCAGATCTCCTGCAGGAGCCTGGTCAGTCCCGTGAACCCCCCGGGAATCAGTCCCCCCGTACGCACAAAGGTCTTCAGGTTCACGGCCGTGATGACTGCCGCCACCAGGACCATGGCTGTTCTTTTCGCGGTGTCCATTACCGCATTTTCCACTTTTGTCTTCATTTCTTTTTCTTTTCTCCTCCTATTATCATTCCCCTTGGGGGGATTGATCCCTCGTGAAGAACCCTTCCTCTCAGCCCCGGCGCTCTGCGGCCCTCGCGCTCCGGGCCCCTTTTTCTCCTGCCGCTCTTATGTGTCCTCCCTGCCTGTGCCCTCTTTCGCCTCTGCCCCGCAAGCCGCCGCCCGGTCATTCCGCTCCGTCTCCACAGGTTTCTGCGGCCTTCCCCGCCGCCTGCGCAATGCCGTAATCCCGCAGAATGCCGCGATGCTCATGATGCTCACCATGATTCCTGCGCCGGAGCCCTCCGGCACGTACTTCATCTCGAAGCGGTACTCCCCCGGCTCTAAGTCGAAGGCCATGAGGCAGCCGCCGAACAGCTCCCCCCGGGCCTCCTCCCCGTTCACCCTCACCTGCCACCCGGCCTCATAGGGCACGGAGAGGATTACCCGCCCCGCTTCCGCAAGCCCCAGGCTGCCTGTCAGGGTGTCGTTCTTCCACTCCACATCCTCCATATGCCGGGCCGACAGCAGCTCCAAGGCCTCCCACAGCACCGCCTGGTCCATCCGGTAGATATCCGCCTGGACCTTCGGTGTCTCGTCATCCTCATCCCCATTGGTCAGGGTGACGGTCTGTTCCTTTTCCAGATATCCCAGGTACAGAATCGACCCGTCCTTCAGGTCTTTGTACTTCTCCTCCACCGTGCTGCCGCCGATACAGTCCACCTTGCCCGTGCCGGAGGCCGTGAGGATGGCGTAATAGTACCCGCCCTCCTGAGGAGTGAATTCCACATTGTCCCCCCGCTGCTCGCCCTCCTCCTTCCGGAACAGAACCCCCTCCACTCCCAGGTCATTCACCATCTGGTTCTGGAGCTTCAGCCCCTGGTCCTCATACCCCTCCGGCAAATCGTATCCCACAGGGGCCACATAGCCGAAGGGCAGCGCGGCATTGCACTGATAGAGGAAAATGTCCCCGCTGTGCCCAATCAGGGTGTAAAGGCCGTTCTCATAGTCCGCCGACTCCCCGAACATGTATGCCACGTTCAGCATGGCGGAGGTGAGCGCCGTGGCACCGTCAAAACCGTAGTACACCTTGCTGTGGCGCATGCCCAGCCTTTCGTACATGTCCATGACCTGGGAGTTCAGCGTGGAGGAGAACAGGCTGGCCGTGGGGTAGCCTGTGAGGGTTCCGTCGTTCTTCGTCTTCCTGGTGAACTTCTCCAGCCGGTAGAACCCCTCTTCCCGGCCTTTCGTCTCCTGGTACAGCGCCTTATAGTCCTCCTGCTGCCCCAGGTAGGCGCTGCGGCTCACCGTGCCCAGGCTGGTGACATAAGTATTGACGGTGCATTCCGCCACCACGATCGTCAGCGCCATTACGGCCAGCCCTCTGTGCAGCGTGCCGTCCTCTTTGGTCCGGTACAGGTAGAGGAGCACCGCGTAAAGGCTGACGAAAGCAAGGGTCAGCAGCTTCACGCCCCACTCGAAGTCCTCATGGTCCACGAACTTCTCGCAGAACAGGAAAAAGCCCGCCGCCCACAGATATCCGTACAGAATCTGCTGCCCCTCCAGCTCCCGCACATGCCGGTACGCGTCATGGCACATGGTCAGCACCAGGAGGATATAGACAAAGGACTGTCTCGCCGGCAGGGAATCCGGATAGTTCAGGCCATGCCAGATGAAGTCCAGCATATTGGTGCCGAAGCTAAGCAGCAGGAATCCTGCCAGCCCCATGCGGCAGAATTTCTCCCGGATGGAGATGCGCCTGTTCATCAGGTACAGCGGTATCATCAGCAGCACCGCGCTGCCGCAGTAGATATTGGGCCAGTGGTCCAGCCCCCGCTCCGTATAGACGCACACGCAGTGCCTGGCCAGCATATCCAGGATGGAGAAATAGGACTCTATCTTCTCCGGGAAGTCCATGTCCCCGAAATCCGTCCGCAGGATGGCGCAGACCTCGGGGACCAGCAGCATCGCCGCCATGCCTCCCGCCAGAAGGGAGTACAGGGCAAAGCGAGGGACGTCCCGCCTGCAGATGTCCCTCATGCCGCGCCTCTCCGTCACCAGGAGCAGCCCGAAGTATAGCACCAGGAAGATGCAGATCATGATGGAGATGTAATAATTCGTGAAGATGGACAGGGCCAATGTGACGCAGTACAGCCCGCAGCGCCCCTCCCGCACCAGCCGTTCCAGCCCCAGGACGATCAAAGGCAGCAATACCACGCAGTCCACCCACATGATATTGTAGTTGTAAGCGGCCATGAAGCCGGACAGCGCGTAGAAACAGGAGAAGAACAGCGCGCCCATTTCCCCTCCTGCTCCGGAACCGGCGGACAGAGCGTCCCCTTTGCCTGCCCCGGACAACCCGGAACGCCTCCTGAGATAGAGATACGAGGTCAGCCCCGCCAGCCCAATCTTGAGCACGATCAGGTAACTCATGAATTCCATCAGGTAGCTCTCCGGCACCAGCAGGGAAAATATGTGGAAAGGACTTGCCAGGTAATATACAAAAAGCGCAAGAAAATTAGAGCCTATCCCCACGTTGAAGGAGAAGCTCAGATTCTCCCCTCCCCTCACCTTGTGGAGCAGCTCACTGAAAAAAGGCATGTATTGGTGGTACATATCGGAAAACAGGAAGCTCCTGTCCCCAAAGGGGTAGATCCGGTTCACCACGAACAATGCCAGCATGACCATGGACGGAATCAGAAACGAGAGGACAAGGGCTGCCCTCTGCCGATTTCCTGTTAAATTTATCTTCTTATTCTTCATCACTGTCAGTTATCAAATCCGGCTCCCGGGCCGGCAATTGCCTCCTTCGGCCCCTCCACCGCAGCGGGTCTGCTCCAACAGGCAATCCTGCAGCGGACTCTCCTGCGATGGTTTTGAAGTTTGCCTTCATGCCAACGTCATTATATCTCAATCAGGCGGAAATGTCCACTATCATTATCCGTTTTCGAATTGTATCTTATACGTGGAGGGTATATAATGAAAAAGTCGATAATAGAATCAAAGAGATGATCCTATCATGGTGCAGGGCCCGGGGCCCGGAAGGCAGGAAAACTTTTATGAAGATAGCCATCGCAGGAAAGCCGGAGAAGGCAACGAATTATGTCAGATATGTGGAATCCATCGGGGCCGTGCCCGTGGTGACATTACTCGCGTCAGAGATAGTCGAGTGCCGCGGGCTGCTGCTTCCGGGCGGAGGCGACATCACTCCCGCCTTCTACGGAGAGCGCAATCACGGCTCCGCCGACATCGACACAGAGCTGGACATCCTGCAGCTCCAGGCCTTCGACCTGGCGGTGCAGACCGGCATGCCTGTCCTGGGCATCTGCAAGGGGCTGCAGATCATCAATGTGGGGCTGGGAGGGACATTGGTGCAGGATCTGGAGCCGGACATGGGGGAGCGGCATCGGTATGAGGAAGGGGATAAGTATCACGGTTCCGTAATCGAACAGGAATCCTGGCTGTACGGCCTGTACGGCGGTGAAGCCACTGTGAACAGTGCCCACCATCAGGCGGTCGCCAGGCTGGGAAAGGGGCTGTCGGTGGCATCGCGCTGTCCGTTGGATGGGTGCATCGAGGCCATAGGCCATGGGAGCCTGCCTGTCGTGGGGGTACAGTGGCATCCGGAGAGGATTGATTTTGAGAGGTCGGGGACGGACGGGAGGCGGGTGCTGGAGTATTTTGTTTCGTTGATTTATACTGCATAAAGCTGACTGCCTAATGTAATCATGCGCTTGAACCGGTCAGCGTTATGCAGTCTGGTTTCACGGCAAGTGAAACCGTTAAGCAGTATATACTGCATGTCAACGAAAATCGGAGTGGTATGCAGCGAAAAACCGTCAGTCATATATGCTTACCATGGACAGCTTTAGACAGCTTTATAAATTCTGGCGGCCCAAAGCATAACTGTCATGACGAACTTTTCACTCGACTGCTCAGCCAAACCTGTACTCCGCCACAAAAATATACATATGTTCAGCAGCCAAGTATATCCCCTAGCAGCAGCCCGCCCGCAATATTCCGGATTTCCAAAATATGTGCTGAATCCCGTTCTTCAAAGCATTGTCTATCTCTGTTCACCGTTAAGGAAACCTCTTTGCCGTTCAGATGACCGCCATGATTTTTACATAATCCTCCGATTTGTCCCGCATGATGTGCAGGCCTTTTTCCATTTCTTCCAGGGAAAACCTGTGCGAAATAAGCCGACTTGGCATCAAGTCCTTTCGGGAAAGCCGCTCCAGCGCATAATGCCAGTCATCCGACGCTTTATGGGAAAAGGAAGAATTCCAAGTACCCGTGACGGTAAGCTGATTCCGCAGGATTTTCCAGTAGACCTCCCTCTCCAGCGCCATGTCCGAGGCCGGATTCCCCACCAGGCAGATTCTCCCCGCCGGGGCAGCGCTGTCCACCGCCTGGCGCAGGGTCTCATTCCTCCCTACACACTCGAAGATGACATCCCCTCCCCGGCCGCCTGTCCGCTCCAGAATCCATCGGCCCGCGTCCTGTACCCTGCTGTCGCAGTAGGCTTCTGCGGACAGGCCCAGCTCCAGAATCTTCTGTCTCTGGAAGTCCTTGTTGCCGATTACCAGAACCCTGCCACCGGAACTTCCTGATTTCCTCCGGGATTTCCCTCTCTCCAGCAGCAGCGCCGTGAGCAGAAGCCCTATGGTTCCCAGGCCAAAGACCACAATTGTCTCCTCCACGCCTGTCCCGGCGGGCAAAATCCCTCCGACAGCCTGGGGAGCTACCACATCCGTCTGTGGCTGATTCATACTCTGTCCTATGCCATCCGTTTCCGCTGGCAGCGCCTGTTCAGGCTTTCTCGATTCTCCATGTGTTGTCTGCCCTGATGCGTTCACAGCTCCTGTCGGCCCGGACTCCGCTCGAGATTCCTCCGGCAGCACCCGCCTCACGGCATGGACTGCCACCGCCATAGGCTCCAGCATAGCTGCCTCTTCAAAGGATACATTGTCCGGCAGTTCTATCAGGTTCTCTGCAGGCACAGCCACATACTCCGCAAAGCCCCCGTCCCTGCGGGAGCCCAGATAACCGTAATTCCGGCACATTTCATACTGTCCCTTTATACAAGGCCCGCAAGCCCCGCAGGGAATCAGCGGGAACACGCCTACCCGCTTCCCCAGCCAGGCGGAATCCGTCTCTTTCCCCACAGACTCCACCACGCCGGAGAATTCATGCCCCGGAATCAGCGGATGCCTGTGAGCCCCCGTCCGGTAAATCCTTGGGATATCTGAACCGCAGATGCCCGCAGCCTTTACCGCCACAAGCGCCTGGCCGCTTTCCAGGGCGGGCAGCTCCACTGTTTCCAGCCGTATCTCATTTATGCCGTGCAAGACCCATGCTTTCATCTTTTCATGACTCCTCTCTGGATATCCTGTTGTGTTTACTTCTGTCTGCCGCCGACTGACATTCTATATGCAGACCGCATTTCTTTTTGTGCCTGGTTGTTCCGTGGCTGCCATAGATTTGATGCCGTTTCAATGCCTGGTACAGCGTTTTGCAATCACCTTTTCAGGCAAATATATGGTGTACCCGAATCCGTGAAGTCCAAGTTGGTATGATTACCTTTAAACCCATATTTTACAAGATTTCTCCGCTTTTTGTCTTACATGGCAGATGCGCTCACTGGTTATGCATTTTCTTCGGCGGATTTTTCACGGCTCTGCCCACGCCGGCGATTATCCTGCGGAACCGCTCCAGGTCTTCCTTAGTGGTTATCTTGAAGTTGCCCTCGTCCCCCGGTATCATGGCGATATCCATCCCGTCCATGATCGCCGGTTCCGTGGAGCCGTTAATGCGCAGGATTGCGTCCGGAAGCAATCGTCTGCTGGCCTGCAGATATCTTCCGAGCAGAAATACTTCCGGTGCCTGTCCTGCGAAGACCGTGCTCCTGTCCAACAGGGACGTGATTGAACGGCCATCCTCGCTGCAGTAGACCGTATCCTTCATGGGAAGCACCGGAAGGACACCGTCATGCCCTCTCACGGCCTCCAGGCAGTCCGAAATCAGTTCAGCCGAGAGCAGCGGCCGCGCCGCGTCGTGAATCAGTACATAGTCTGTATCCATCGCGTATTCTGCTATGTCCTCCAGGCCATACAGGATGGAAAGCTGCCTGTTCCTGCCAGCCTGAGAGAAGCCCTTGAATTTCCTCCCCCTGTCCGCCTTTTCCAGCCACCTTGAAATCTGCGGTCTCCAGCAAGGCTCGGCCACGATTTGGATGGCGTCTATGCCGGCATGGAGGGACAATGTCTCCAGGCAATAGGAAAGCACAGGCCTGCCGCCCTCCTCCAGATATTGTTTCGGAATCTCCGTGCCCAGCCTGGCACCAGTGCCGCCGGACAGAATCAACGCAATGTTCATAGCTTCCTATCCCCTCGTCCAATCAGACATTTCTTTCCTTCAAAGGCAAGGCCGTATTTCCGGATATTCTCCCGGAGGATGCCGGATGCCAGCAATTCCGCTTCATACTGCTTTTCCTCTATCTGGGCCAGCGCTCTGGCCACCGTGTCCTCCAGCGTCTTTTCCCCGTCATCTTTGTCAAAGACCTTGAATTCGAACAGGAACGCCTTTTCCTCTTTGTCAAAAGGTTCTATTATGACATCATACCTGCCGTATCCACTCTCACGGTTCGACCTTACCCGGTAGCTGTCCGCCAGATCCACCACCAGCCCCAGCACGAAACCATGGAAGAAACGTTCCGGCTCAGCCTCCTGGGACGGCTTTTTTCCGCTGTCAAAGGAGCTGAAGGTATTCAGCGCCACCTTGTTCATGAAAGTGTTCATCCGCTTCACATCGTCCCTCAGCAAGGCTTTGATGAACTCATTGTATTCCGCTGCGGTACTTTCGAACCATCCCTCTACCATTCCGGCGAACATGCTCTCTATCTCCATATTCGTCAGCCGCAGGGTGTAGATTTTCTTCTGGAGCCGCCCCCGCCTTCCCACCTTTTCCACCCGCAGATATCCTGTGGCAAGCAGCAGGCTCCAGACAGCGTTTTCATTCTGTGCAAGCTGGTCGAAGACAACCTGTTCGTCAATCTCCGTGTCAAAGCTTTTACCCTGCAGCAGCTGTTCCATAATCTTTTTCATGTCGGCCGAGCCCTGCTTTATCAAAGAATTCACGAGCCCATTCCCGCTGCTGTCCGCCCAGTATGCGCCGTATTCTCCCTTTTGTTTCATGAAATTGATAATAGACCAGGGATTGTAGATATCCCTGACGCTCCCGAAGGTAAAGCCGTCATACCATTCCTTTACCCCCTGCTTCTCCGTCCCCAGTCCCACATTGTCCAGCGCCTGGAAGACCTCTTCCTCCGTAAAGCCAAAATGGGCCGCATACGCTTCGGAAGTAGTAGTCACCACCTCCAGGTTGTTCAAATCAGAGAAAATAGATTCTTTCGAAATCCGTGTGATTCCGGTAATGAGCCCCCGCAGCAGATAGGGATTGGTCTTGAACGTGGCATTGAAGAAACTCCTGAAAAAACGCACAGCCTCATCCCAGTATCCAGACAGCCAGGCCTCCTGCATAGGGGTGTCATACTCGTCCAGGAGGATGAGAACCTTTCTGCCATAATAGCGGCTCAGGTAGAACGACAGGTTATAGATCGCATCCACTGCCACTTTTCCGTCCATGCCCGGCTTCACGCTGTTGAAGTATTCCTTTTCATTTTCGCTTAGGCAATCCCCTTCCAGTAAAACTAAGTTTTTCTGATAAGCATGGAACAGGATGCTTGATATGGCATATTCCATATCTTCATAGTTCGTCGCCTTGATCTTCGCAAGGCTGAGAAAGATGACGGGCCAGGTTCCCTGCAGTTCCCGGAAGCGTTCCTCCTTCCATATGGAAAGCCCCTCAAAGAGATCCGCCCTGTGGGCATACTGGTTCGAGAAGAAGCATTCTGTCATGCTCAGATTCAATGTCTTGCCAAAACGGCGGGGGCGGGTAATCAGCGTCACGCTGTCCTCATTATCCCACCACTGCCTGATGAAGTCCGTCTTGTCCACGTAGAAAATATTTCTGGTTCTGACCGTCTCAAAGTCCTGCAGGCCGATTGCCACTTTTCCTGTCATGTACCTTCCTCCACATTGTCCGTGGCAGCGTCTGTGCGTCTGCCGCTATTGCGGGAAATTGGTGTCCTTCACTTTCCTTTTCTACATTATACACCTTATTGGGAGGTTTGATAATGGGTAAAATGAAAAATCCTGATGTCAGGTTCCCGGGGCGTGCGTCCGGGCTTGTATCAGGATTTTGGGGGCAGTATTGGTTTTGATGCTTTTATTGGTGGCATGTTTGCTGCGGTTAGGTGTTTCTTTTTGGTTGTTTCTTTTTGGGTCTTTGGTTTTGAGCCTTTGTTTTCGGGTCTTTGTTTTTGGGTTTTTGATTTTCCTCCCTTAAAAAATACAGAAATTATTTCCGGCAACGAAAAAATCCTGATA
>OFGX01001301.1_pt1 | contig 15322 bp, 25 predicted proteins | sample 1521831 | NCBI WGS metagenome assembly OFGX01 (sample SAMEA3504080, study PRJEB24116) | mouse gut metagenome | biome: mouse gut; feature: mouse-associated habitat; material: faeces | place: Denmark | collected 2011 | reverse complement strand
TGAGAAGGATCATATGCCCGCCGGTCAGCCCGTCCTTTTTGTACAGCTTCGCATAGTAAGCCGCGTCCAGCTCCGAAGCAAAATTGGTCTCAGCCTGATCCCCCTGGTCGTTCAGGCTGCCCCCTACGATTTGTTTTACCTTTCCGTTATGTATGTCAATACAGGGTCTGAACTTCATGTGTTTCTCCCATCTATGGAAAAAGGAGCCGTCCTGCATCCCCGGCTCCCCTGCCATTGTTTACAATTCTTATCTGTCTCTGACGTCATCTGCCATATCGTCCACACCGTCCCGCACATCGTCGATAGCGTCCTCAATCACGCCGTCTCCGTTGTTTCTGTCGGTGGTTCCGTTATCTGTACCGGTTCCGTTATTGCCGTTGGTTCCGTTATTCCTGTCCGTTCCGTTGGTGGTATTCTGATCGTCACCGTCATTCTTGTCTGTCCCGTTAATCGTGTCGTCTCGGTTGGTGTTGTTCTTGTTCCCGCCGGTGGCATCATTCATATTTTCGTCCCGGTTGGTATTGCCCACGTTCTCTGTATCTGTCTGATCCGCGCCGTCGGTATCCTTATTCCTTCCGCAGGCAGTCATACTGCCGATTACACCGGTACATACCATTAATAATAGAAGCTTCTTATATTTTTTCATCCTTTTTTCTCCCTTTCAAAAAATATTTTTCATACATGTAATATCTGCAAAACCCTTCATATTATGTATGGAAAATTTTTCCAGGGATCAATTATCATGTGGAAAGAAAAAATCAAAAACAATCAGCGCTTCTCTTTGATCTCACCGCTCCGGTACGCCGCGAGCAGCACCTCCAGATCCGTGATCCGCTCCCGCAGCTCCTTTCCGGCGTCCGTATCTCCTACAAGGCGTCGTTCCATGACCCGCTTGATGATCACACTCTCGGAGTGGATGTCGCTTTCCCGCTGGATCGCTCCTTCCGTGGATTCAAACGGCTCGTGGGCCACCAGGCGCAGCCCGTAGGAATTGTAGATCAGCGTATAGCCCGCGATTCCGGTCTCCTTCTGATAAGCCTTGGAAAATCCGCCGTCAATGACCATCACCTTTCCGTTGCATTTGACCGGATTCTCCCCGTTTTTGCTCTTCACCGGAACATGGCCGTTGACAATGTAGGCGCTATCCGGCGAAAGACCAAATTCCCGCATCACTTGGTCGATCACCTCTTCATCTTCCAGAAGCTTATAGTATGGATTCTTCTTTTCCACATGGGTTTCCTTTTCCGCCAGAAAATACCGCTCGAAGGTGGCCATCTTGTCTTTGCCGAACAGCGGGGAATCCGGGCTCAGCCAGATATACCACATGATATCCTTTCCGTTCTCCCGCTCCTGCTCATCCAGTGAAAAAAATCCCTTGCGCACGTAGCGGTCCAGCGCGTCATACAGAGATTGCCCCCGGAAGGTATGTCCGAACAGGGTCACCTCCCGCAGGCTTCCGTCCTCGTTGAGGGGCACACAGCCATGGTACAGCAGGTTGTTGTTGTGCACCTTGTACAGATTGCCCTTTCTGAGCAGCAGCCGCATGTGCTCCTGCAGCTTCTCGCATCCCGTAAACGCCCGTTCCAGACGTTCCATGACTTCCTCTTCCTCCCCGGACAGTGCATACGGGTCCTTGGGATCAATGGTTGGGAAATTCATATCCAGCATTTGGTATTCCTTCCCATCCAGCGTGATGGTCCCCTTCTCATAATCAATCCGGTGGAGCATCCCCCGGTCTTCCATATGAAAGTCCTTATGACGCCGGACGATCTGTCCCTCCACCTTGAACTGGATCACGGAGATCGCCTTGTGAATCCGCAGGTTCATCTCCATCTCCGCCCTGCTGATGGTGTCGTCCTGGCCTTTCAGCGCAAAGCAGGTGCATGGGTCGGTCTCATACATCCGGATGGCAAACGAAGCCAGAGGCAGAAGGTTGATGCCGTACCCGTCCTCCAGGATGTCCAACTCCTCCAGAAATTTCCCGCTTCTCCTGTTCACGCAGACATGAAGGCGTTTCCCGTCATTGTCCGTCAGTACTATATCGTGCACGCACCATAAGCATTTTTTATTCATCTGTTTGTCCCTTCCTGTTCCGTTCTTCCCTTACCCTCCAGTTCCGCCCGTCTCGCATACCTCATGTAGAGCCACCTGTTAAACCCAAGCTCTGTTTTCCCATGCTTTTTCTCATCCGTCCATTCCAGGTAATCCATGAACACGTTTATTTCAGCCTGGCACAAGTCCTGCTGGTACTTTTTCCCCAGTTCGGAAGCCCTTGCAATGGCATCCTGCCAATACCCGTCCCCCTCTTCGACAACCCATACGGATTTCTTAAACTCCCAGTAGTCCTGCATGAAACATGCAATCTCCGGGATGTCTGTTTTCTTTACTGCCGCCATTCCCATTTCCCCCGCTGTTCAGTGAACGTGTTCTATTTTTCCCATATGGCAATCTCCTGCTCTGATTCCACCCATTCAAGGTTGTCCGCCCTGTGGTGTCGGTTATCGCCGTCAATAAACCGTACATGCTCATAATTGTTCGGATTGTCAACAAATGCATTTGCAACCAACATATACAGATAATGTGTTTTGCGTACTCCATTCAGATACAAGACCACATTCGGCGGTTGTTTTCCGTAGTTAGCCGCTATCTCACGTCCCGTCTTATTGTTGATGACCATTCCGTAATTACTGACCGAATATCTGCCAAGATACCCGTCTATTTCTCTGAAAACCTCTTTAAATTCCAATATATCACCTCCAAGTAACACATTTTTATGACTTGTAACATTGCGTAACACAATAAAGTAACACTTAGAAACCCAGTGTTTATGCGGTTGTAACACCAATAACACCATTTTGTAATGTGTTTCAAAAAAAAAATTATTTTGCATAATATACACACAAATATATGATTATTTTTAAATACCCTTTTTCGGGAAGAAAAAAGTGTTACAAGTGTTATAAAGTGTCACGATTAATCAAATGGCAGCTTCATTTGTTCGTCCATATGAATGAATCCGTTTTCGTCTGTCTCAAATTCTTGCGCTTCTTCGATTTTCAACCAAACACAGCGAACAACATTGCCACCAATCCTTGTAGCCTTTGTGTTTTTCCCCCCAGATTGCACAATAATTTTCTTTTTTGCCGCCCATGACAAGAAAGATTTCTTTGAAAATCCTCCTGATTTGCAAAGTTCATCAAATGATTGATTATAAAAAACCGCATATCCGTTTTCGATAATACCCCACTTCTCGCAGTTGGTGTCAGCATCAAACCTCATGCCATTCATGGCAACCTTGTCCATTATGTACCGATAGCACCGCTCATTGTCAGACAGCTCATTCCGGTCAACAAGCACCTTTTTCGCCTCATCCATAGAAATATACTGCCCATCCTTAAAAAGCGCGTCTGTGGCGATTTTATCCGCTGTCAGAACGATGGAAAGCGATATACTCTGCTTCTGCATCTTTTCATCGTCAAAAAGCTGCTGCTGAAAGTCTCTCTGAATCTCCCGGACCTGGTCCGCCCCCATAGCCTTAATTACTTCCACAAAATCCTTTCCGGCAAAACCATAGTTCTGCTTAAGCGTGTCGGCGGTAAGCTGTGGGTCTGCGTATACCTTTTCACCACATTCAATCTCCAGAATACGGTTAATAGCGCCGCCCTGGTTGACGTAGGAAGTCAGCGGCCGCTCGCCATTCGTCAGTATACAGTTATTCCAATGGCTTTCCGTATTGATGCCTATATCCCGGTTAGACCGTGTCTTTCCCTTGCCAGAGCACAGGTCATATACAACACCCTCAAAGTTTTCCTCAATGCGCCGGTTCTTCTTGCTGGTATCGTCCAAAATCATAGGCAGATGGTTCAGCATATTGGCTTTCGCCTCTAAAGCTACATCCGTTGTTTTAAAATCCCCGATATAGGCACTCTCTGCCGGGTTCGCCCAGACGGATGCCGCAAGCATCAGCGTTACAGTCTTCCCCCCTTCCGTTTCCCCCCAAAGGTCAACAAAAAACGGCAGCGCCCCTATTTGATGGATTAACACACTTGCGAACGATGCCGCAAGCATCAGCTTGGTTTCCATTCTGCCGGACTTCCGCAGATTTTTGACATGTTCATACCATTTATCCCGGTTCCCATGTTCCCCTATGTTCTCAAACAGCTGCCGGAAGCGGCTGTCGCCATCAAACGTGATTTCCGTATCATAGGGCAGAAATTCTTTCTTTATCCACCCTAATTTTGAGCTGGAATACTGCACCGCTATTTGGCTTGTATTGCGGTTTTCCACGTCAGAGAGGTATCTCACCAGCAGCTTCGCATTTTCGCTCGTTACGGCCACGCCACGGCCTGACAGGGCCACTATTTTACTGGCAGAGGTTATCATGGTTTTTGGTATGATGATTTCCTCCCACCGCCTATTGCGCTTGAAAGCAAGCTTGATCTGCTCTTCCCCTGTCTCAAGGTTCTTCAGACGCTCTATTGGCAGGATTGGGTGGTAACAGGCTATCTGCTCCACCGTAGCCATATTCTGTGCGTATATACCCGTTTCCCCGGCAATCCACGAACCGCAGTACATATTCTCATATGGCCCCTCAAAATCCGTATAATTGTTCATTCCAGCTGCCTGCTGCTGTTTCTTGCGCTGCCTGGTTTCCCGGTCAACACGGTTGTAAGCTTTCACCATCTGGTCAAACTTACCCTTGACACGGAACCGTTCCGCCACTTCCTGTGCCGACAGCAGCAGGCGCGCCTTGTATATTTCATCTTCCTGTGAAAATATTTCCTCAAAAACTTCATCCGAAAGGATTGTCTTTTCATTCAATTTGGTTAAATCCATAGTTCCCTCCGGTTATCTTAATTGTTTAATTACTTCATAACATTCATTTGGGTCGTTCAGCACTTCCCATAGATATTCCTGGTACTGTAGTGCGTTATAAGTATCTGCCCAAGCGTCAGAAAGCGGTTCCAGCCTGTCAAGCCACTTGCGGTAAACTTCCATCAGCAGATAGTTTAATTCTCTTTTCCGCTTTAGCTTTTCCTCAATCTTCCGCTGCATTTCACGCTTTTTTTGCGCCTGATAAATCTTAAGCCTGGTAGAGAAACTATTGTCAGTTTCTCCACCAAGTTCCTTAAATGCTTCCTTGAAGGTCAGTCCGTCCATCAGCATTACAAAGGTAAAAATGTCACCATTTGCGCCGCATCCGAAGCAATGAAAATCTTTTTTATATATCTTCATGCTCGCCGTCTTTTCCTTGTGGAACGGGCAGCATATAAACCCTGCCCTGTTCGGCTGCGGCAGTCCGTACCGTTCAAGAATATCTTTCATGGAATAGATGTCTTTTATTTCTTCCTTAGTCATGTCTTTTGTTCCATGATTCAATAGATTGTTTCTCCGACCAACACAGACCAGTACTTGCACAACAGCTATCGCAAACCACTGTATACGCCCATTTCTTTCCATCTGGTTGTTCCGTTCCGTCGGGGTCATACACTTTGCTTGCACTTCCACCACAAAACGGACAAGGCTTTAATTTCACATTATCCATATATGTTCCCTCCAAGAATATCTATGATTTTCTGCCCTGTTTCTTCTTTTTGACAGAAAACAAAATCAACATTGTATCTGTCACGAATCGTACACAGCGACTTGTAAAGCTGATTCCCGTCAACTGCCTTTGCTGATATTACGTCCTTCACACGCTTTCCGTTGACCGTTTTCCATCGTATCTGATACTTGCGGGGGTTTTTCCAAAAGAACACGTCCTCTAATGTCTTTATATCTGCTCCATGCTCGCAGAGGATAACCAATTTTATCCCCTGCTCTTTTGCACGAAGCAATTCAGCTTTAAAGCGTTCGTGCTGTTTGCTGCTCACATTCCCGCATATCTCCTGCAAGTCCTTTTTGCGGTCAATTACCAGTCTCGGATTGTCCAAAGACTGATAATCTCCCACATACATTTTTGAGCGGAAATACTGCACTCCAAGCGCGTCAAACTGCCCTTTTATACGCTCCCATTCTTTAGCGTGTTCTCTAGTATCGACCTGCACCTGCATACTCACACCGCCTTATCAGCTTCTATGACTTCAAAAAATGATTTAGGGCGGCAATATGTACCAGTGTCGCACTTTAACTCATATACCGTGTCATACTCAAAAATCACATCATAGATTTTACCCTCTGTCAGGTCAAATCCACTGACTAATGCTTTTACTTTCATACTGTCCGCCCTCCTAGTTAAACGGTAATTCTTCGTCAATACCGTCCGGAATATTCATAAACCCATCACTTCCCGGCTCTCCATAGTTCGGCATACTGCCACCCTGCTTGTACTCCTTATATGCCTTTGTCTCACTCATATCAGGAATGGCAGCATCCGCAACCTTGTCAAGCGATACAAACCACCGTAGGACACGCTTTTTCTTTTCCTCGCCATTGTAGTAGTCCATCTGTTCCCCGAACACGCCGCCGATTTTCTTACCTTTGAAGCATTGGCAGAACTTATCCCCCCACTGTACAGAGAAGCCGGCGTTTGAGTGTTCCACGCACGTTGTAAATGTCTTGAAATTGCGTGTGCATTTACCGTCTGCGTCCTCTGTCAGTATGTACTGTGTTGCCTGATTAGGCCACTTCTTATCCGGCCGGATGTCGTTCTGGAACTGCTCCATAAAGTACCCCGGCTGTTTATCGTCCTCCGCAAAGTCAAACAGCACAACAATCATATCTTTTCCAGTCTTTGATTTTGTTTCATTGACTTGCTTAATTACCAGCCTATGCCCTCCAAGTTCCACGGGGATAAATCCTCCCCCGGCCTGCGTCTCTTCATAATTATTAGGCTTCTGCATATCCTACCTCCATGTGGTTTCTTTCTTCTTTTCTACACTCTTTTCTCCATACTTCAATTCTACAGCCTTTACTTCTCCGTCATCATCTGTATGCACTTTCATATCCACAAGATTTAATTCCTGTAATACTTCCTGCAAAGGCCTACTATAAAGTTCACCTAATTTCATCCTTTTCTAATCCTCCTTGTAATAATCCCTGATTGCCTTTTCCACCAAAAGCAAATCATTGTCAATTGTCAGCGTTTCAAACATTCCAATGGGGGACTTGCTCACAGCCCCGTCCGATGCCTGCGTCACAAATAAATGTTTGCCGGATTCCTCAATACACCGCAGGACGATGGTAAACATGCCCTCCAAGCAAACTTTGTCATCAATCAATTTCCCGATTGTTTTGGCTTTAACATCTCCGAAATCGTTTTTATCCTCATGCATCAGAACATAGACTATTTTATCCTGCTGCACTTTTTCCGTAATAAAAGTAATGAGATTCCAAAAATGGTCTCCAATCTTATTGTAAAAGACAAAAGTATCATTGCCTTTTCCTGCGCTTGAATGTCCCCTCATGAACATATTTGTAAGAAGATACCCTGCATCATCAATTACAATGTTTCCGGCCTTTGAACCGATAAGGCACTTCATAATCGTCTGATAATCGTCCGTTTTCCACCCGTCCACCTTTCCCTTGAATGGCAAAGGCTTATTTATTACCCTGATAAGATTCCAGTCAGGATTGCCCGAACAGTTCCGCAGGCTTGTGCTTTTGCCGGAACCCGATTTTCCAATAATCAATACTGGCGTTGCCATATTTCCCTAATCCTCCAATCTCCTAATTATCGGTAATTCCCAATTCCTCACAGACATCTTCACAGTATGCACAAAAATCCGATTCCATAAAGAATCTCTTTGCAATACTGGAATTGCCCTCGCTTAAATCCAAATAATGCTGATAAAGCTGTACTGCTTTTATGGTTTTTCCTTTATCTTCCCTGATTTTCAAAAGAGCATACTCAAAATCAACTAATGGCTGAATGTGTTCCCACCGCATTTTATCAATTTCTTCATCTGTAAGGTCTTTTGCCCTCTTTACTTTTCCTCTTAATTCTGGTTTCATATTCATTTATTTTCCTCCTAATTCAGCAGGACAGCTTTTAAACTGCCCCGCCTTTCCCATAGTTACAGTTCAATCACAGTCAATTCCTTACTATCTGTGGTTCTGGTAGATATGAACTGCAACCCTTTTTCCTTACACTTGCTGTACAGCCGCTCACGCATTTCTGTAGACAACTTTTCCACTCCATCAATAAGGATAATCTGCAAGCCTGCCGGGTTCTGGATTGCCACATCAATACACAAATCCAGCTTCTCACCCTCTGACAGATTGCTCACCGGCAACCCATTGATAAGCGGAATACCATCCTTGACAGACAATCCCTCAATCGGAATCGTGGCTTTCTCCAAAATCTCACCGGGCAGATTCCGGGCTTTCTCAATCTTCTCCGTGTAGGAAGTGGACTTCTTTGTCAGTTCTTCAATATCTTTCTGTAAAGACAGCATCCGGTGCCACTCGTTGATATGAGACTTCATCTTCTCGGTATCTTCTGCCTTTTTCAGCAGCGCATCAACCGGCTGCAGCTCCATATCAACATACTCTGAATATGACATTACCATTGATTCATGCTTTGCCACGTTCTCCCGATATTCGCTCTGAATGACCTTCTCTCGGTCTGCTCTAACAGAAGATAAGCCGGATTTCTCTTTTTCAAGGGAATTAATCTGCTCTTTCAGTGTGGCAAGCTGCGTCTCAATGTTACGCTCCTTTGCTGCCATTTCGCTGTTCAGGGCAGACAAGGCAATATCTCTGTCGGCTTCAATCGCCCGGAGTTTGTTCTCATATCCGTCTTTCAGCCGCTTTGCTTTCTCAATTTGTTCATTAGATTTGCGGATTTTCTCAATCTGCGTGTACAGCTCACCGACATTTACATTTTCCCACTGGCTGCCATCATAATCCTGCGGCAATGCTGCCTTGATGTCATTTACAACGGATTTCTTCGACTTTATGTCCCGGTTCACGTCCTGCCGGCTACGGAAATATGTACCGTTCTCTGCCTGAATGTCATTCAAAACAGCCAGAATGTTCTGCTCATAATTCACATCTGCCGGAATCTCCCCGAACCATCCCCGGATTGTCTCCATGTTCCACGGAAAATCAATCATATTAAGGATTGTGGCGTTCTGCTCTTTCTTTCCCATCCGCATGAACTCCATCGGCTGTAACTGTAACGGCGTGATAATGTCACGCAGGAACGCTTCCGGACTGGGAACGATATTTCCATTCTGTTTGACAGACTTATAATCCGTCTGTGTTGTCCTGGATTTCCTGTTGATGCTCAAGCCGGTATCCGTTTCAATGATAATTTCGCCCTCCGTCTCGCCGTTCCGCACGATGTAGTCCCGGTCTGATTTGTTAGTCAGCGCATACTTGATAGCGTCAATCACGGACGTTTTTCCGGTTCCGTTCTCGCCAATCAGCTCCACGCTACGGCTGTCCAATTCCTGCTCTGTTATTCCGAACAGATTCTTGATAATGATTTTTGATACTTTCATTTTCCCTATCCTCCTATGATTTTTTATCTGATAACCAAATGGTCGCCCCGCTCTTTCAGCACTGCAAAAGGCAATTCTGCGCCTTTCTTGAGTGCTTCACGGATTTTGGTGTTGTCCGGCTCTTTCCGGCAGTATTCGTCCGGGATTGCCGCATCTGGCACAATCTCCATAGGCTGTAATCCACCGTTTTTCTGGATGCCGAAGCTGAACAAATCCGTCTTGAATTTCGTCTTGCCAGTGGCTTTCATGCTCTCATACAAGTGCTGTTTGAGCATCTTACTACGGTTATTGAGGGAATCCCGTCTTGCTGTCATGCGCTGAATTTCAGCGTCATACTTTCCAGCTTCTGCCACCAGATCTTTCAGTACCCTTGCATACCCATCAGCCTTAATCTCAAACTCTCCCTCAATCCCCTCCAAGGTGTCCTTGAAAGCCTGCGGGTCAAGGTTATCCTCTTCCTCCAACATTTCCAACAAGCGGAGATAATCCCCTGTGATTTCATATAATGTACTCATTCTTTCCTGATCCTCCTGATAAAATTATCCTTCTTTCACTTCAATATGTACCATCTCATCATCATAAACATCGCCGGCGGAAGCATTCCTGCACCATTCTTCTGCCCTGGCTGACTTCTCGTCATGGTCACCAATCTCATTCTCAATCTAAAACCTGATTTCTTCCGGCTTTCTCATGGTACATTCAAAATCCCACAATGTTAAATGGTATATCATTTTCCCTATCCTCTCTTTCTCCCTGTTCGTAAGCATGTGCCAGTCGGTTTCTCATTTTCCGCGTCCTCTCCATTTCTGCCTCATGTTTTTCAAATTCATCGTAATTGTCTGGTATCCTCTCAAACATCATCCCACCTCAAATCCAAGGAACTTCCCGCACATCTCCCTATCTATTGGGTATTCCTCATTTTTTACGTAATCTTCAAAGATTCTAGCCCTGATATTTTTTTCTATTTCCTGCTCCATTCCATCCAGGGACTTCAATAAAAATTCAAGCTTTTGGGAATCCATTATTAGCTTCTCAAATTTTTCTACCGAAATCGTAATTGTATCCATTTCATACCTCCAACTCCATCTGCCAAAAGCTGCTGCCTTCCAACTTTTCCAAAAGTGCAGCATTTTCTTTCCTTTTCCGTTCTTCTTCCAGGCACTCTGGGCAAACCCCCTGCACAAGTTCCCCATGGTCGCAGTTCCCGCCGCAGGATTCACATACCACCATCAGAACCCTCCTCTGTATCGCCAGCGGAAACTTTCCCGTCATTGATAATGATGGTTTTCCCATTCCGCTCATAATCCTCACTGCACTCATGCGCCGTCTTTTTGCTGTAGTCCAAGCAAATCCCTCCTTTCATTTCCCGGCCGCCATCCACTTTGCCAGCCCCTCCGTATCAAACAGTATGGCACTGTTTTTCTTGGGGCTAATCTTCCAAGAAATCCCATTTCCTTTCGTCCTGAAAATCCTCATTAGGTAGGATTCTGACAGGCCATAATCCCGCACCAGAACTGTTTTTTTCATAACTTTTTCTGGGAACTTCATAAACCTTCACCTCCCCATGTAATAAATAATCATGTACAGGGCTATGAAGCCCATCACCATTGCCACCATCCCGGCAATGAAGTAGCAGATAAATTTGAACTTTTCAAAGCTCATAGGCTCCCGGTCTTTCTTTCCGTGCCTTAAAATAATTTCATCCATAATTTTCCTCCATTTTGTAAACAAATGTTCTATTTGCACTTGCCATCACGGGAAATTTATGGTAATATTAATCCTGTAATGACTACGTACACTAGTTCGTTACCATGCTCCAGGGTGATGCTCCACCGCTGGGGCTTTTACCTGCACTCCGTTATCCCAACCTGCTCCATGTCTTTGTCAGCCTTGCACCACGGGCAGTACATGGTTTTAATATGCCCGTCGCCAGTAGGCCTTTTTAATTTTGTGGCAAATACTTTATTGCCGCAGCCCGGGCACTGGAATGTACGGATGCAGAATTTTCTTCTTTTCCTCATTTCTTTTTCTTCCTGTTTTCCTCATTTCCCAAATACCAAAGGACTGAAAGGAAAACCTCTGCAAGCAGCGTGAAGCCGATTCCGCAGACAAATTCACTGATATACAACTTTCCTCACCTCCTTACACCGCCGCTGTTCTTTCTGGCTGGTTCTCTTTTATATGGAGCAGTTCTGAATCACTAGCCCTGCTCTCTGCCACTCCGAGAAAATACCCCTTTTCAAACGGGGACATAAGGGGAAGGGCTGCAGCAATGGTTTTCATGATGTCTTTTTCTTTTTCTGTCACAATTTCCACTTCCTTTCTATTTGTGATATAATTCCTTTATCAAAAATAAAGGAGAAATGATATGAATTTTTCAAACATGACAAACGTTATTAATTCGACTATCAGAGAATCTAGCAAACTAAGAAATTTCGAAAAAGAAATTGAGCGCGGCTTAGATTATGAAAATCTCGAAGCGATAAAACGCATTGCAGACAGTGCGGAATCCCAGGCTAAATCCTCCGCTGTTCAAGCCGAATTAGCTGTAAAACAATCTCAAAAAGCTGACATAAAAAGCTGGGTCGCTATTTTTATATCCATATTTACCTTAATTGTTGAGTTCATGGCTTATCATGAAGAAATATTCTCTTTTATGTTAAAAATTTTCAACTAAGCAGCTTTATAATTGCCGGGATTACACCAGCAATTGCCGCAAATACCGAGAACCCAAGGGCAACATCGGAAATGTCTATGGGTTTTCTTTTTTTATTTTTCACTTCTTCACCTCCCATCTCGTGATTATGCAACTATTATATATCGCATAATCACTATTGTCAAGAATATTTTTGTTGACAATATCACTTTTTTTTGATATGATAATTTTGCAAGGAGGTGGAAATTTGAAAGACAGGCTGAAAGAGCTACGGAAAGAGCTTGGACTTACACAGGAAAAGTTTGCTGAGCGGTTGAGTATGAAGAGAAATACAATAGCGACATATGAAATAGGAAGAAACGAACCTATCGATGCTGTCATAGCTCTTATCTGTCGGGAATTCAACGTCAATGAAACGTGGCTCCGTACAGGGGAGGGGGAAATATTTAACCCTTTGACAAGAAATCAGGTTATAACTGATTTTGCCGGAGATTTAATCAAGGAGGATGGGACATTCAAAAAACGCCTGATTGAAGCACTGGCGAAAATGGATGAGCCGGGATGGATTGCACTGGAAAAGCTGGCGAATGAACTCATAAAAAAGGACTAGGAAAGTCCTAGTCCAAAAGTTTTTTAATAAAACGGTATATTAATTCCAAAATTTCTTCATCATCGGAGTTGTTGATAAGTTCGATGATGAGTTTTTTATAATCCATGACCGTACCCCCCCCCTCAATTTTTAGAATGTATGTTCTGTTATTATGATAGTACTTACATTCTCGTTTGTCAAGAAAATAAATAAACAGTGTGAAAATTTTATCGAATCATAAGGTTAAACCGCCATAGGCGTTTTAATAAAAAATACAACCAAAGAAGGGAGAATAAGAACATGAAAAAGAAGAAAGGCGGAAAATTAAAGTGGATTATCATTGTCCTAATTGTTATCGGGATTATAGGAGCTGCCGCAGGTGGAAGTGAGGATGACAAAGTAAAAGATGCCACAGAAGAAGTAAAAAATAACGATGGAAAGAAAGAGGATAAGGGAGATTATAAAGAAGATTCAGAGCCAGAAGAAAAAACAGAATTTTACCTGGGAGAAACGGCAGAGCAGAAAAACGTGCAGATTACGCTTGCTAATATAACTGAATCCTCGGGAAGTGAGTTTGCAAAGCCGGATGAAGGTAATATATTCTTAATCTGTGAATTTGAAATTGCAAATAATTCCGAAAAAGATATAAATATCAGTTCGGTGATGAATTTCGAAGCATATTGCGATGATTACTCTTTGAACCAAGATTTAATTGGGCTGCAAGCACCAGAAGCAGAAGGAAAGAATCAATTAGACGGGAGTGTTGCTGCAGGAAAGAAAATGAACGGAATAATCGCTTATCAGGTTCCGGCAGATTATAAAACCATGGAAATCAATGTAGCACCTGATTTCTGGTCTAGTAATGATATGAAGTTTATCTACACAAAATAAATAAAAGAAAAACCGCCCGGTGCTACCAACACCGAACGGCTTTACATAGATACCGAAGATGATACCTACAATCCAAAAATATTGTATCATCTTCGGGGGCAGCTTGCAAGCGGAACATACATTCCGGCCGGCTGTTATTTTTATACCCATTTTTAAAGATTCAATATCGATGTCAATTAATAACATGGGGATTAACGCAATTTCCCCTAAAGCACAGAAACCATAAACCTTTAAGGCAACATCGATGTTGATATAAAATTGGCGAACATAAAAATATATTTCACAATAAATTTAGGGGGATGATACCATGGCAACAGCGAAATACAAGAAGAACTACCGCGGGGAGTATGAAGCGCGGATATGGGACGGGACTTACAACCCGGATGGCAGCAAGCACCGGAAGCGGCTTGTGTCCAAAAAGTCCAGCGCAGACTTAGAACGGCAAGTAAACAGGCTCAAGAATGAAGTCGAGAACGGGAAATATGTCCAGAAAACAGATATATTTTTTACTGATTACGCAAATGAATGGCTGCGCGTGAAAAAAAGCGTCCGGGAGAAGAATACGCAGGCCATGTACCGGAACATCATAAATAAGCACCTTTCGTTCCTTAGCGACATAAAGCTGTCTGAAATCAGGAACAGCCACTTCCAGCTTGCCATAAACAATGCGCTGGAGCACCCCCGCACCTGCCAGCAGATTTACATCACATTCAGGCAGATTATAAAAATGGCCGTTACGGATAATTACATAGGGGCTGGCATGTACGACATGATATGCTCGGACATAAACCTCCCCAAGATGGTTCGGAGGGAAAAAAGGACTTTGACGGAGATTGAAAAAGCTGCGTTGCAGGAAGCGGAATTTACGGATCGGGAACGGGCTTTTGTTTATATCATATACTCCTGCGGATTGCGCCGCGGGGAGGCCTTAGCGTTATCTGTATTCGATTTCCGGGCAGAAAACGGTAAAACTACCGTATCCATAACAAAATCCCTTGTTTTTGATGGAAACACCCCAGAGATAAAGAATATGCCAAAGACAGACCATGGATTCCGGGAGCTCCCGGTTCCAGATGCGGCAGCAAGGTTCCTGAAGGGATATATGTCATCTGTCAAAGGCCCCTACCTGTTCACATGCAGGGACGGAGGGCTGATTACACATTCCTCATATGTGAAGATGTGGAAATCAATCGCAGGGAAAATGAACCGTGCTGCAGGGGGTACGGACGCTTTCCCGGCCATAACTGGTCTGACTGCCCACATCTTCCGGCATAATTACTGCACCAACCTCTGCTATCAGGTGCCAGCCATAAGCATAAAAAAAATCGCGCAGCTTATGGGGGATACCGAAAAGATGGTTATGGATGTTTATAACCACATCATGGAGGAGAAGGAGGACCCGGCCGCTGTAATAAATGACGTTCTGGCGATATGATTTTGCGGACACGCCGCGTACATTGCCATAAATTTTCACGCCGCGGACGCTGTGCGGACATCTAAAATGTCCTAAAAATGCCTATAATCATTTAAATAAAAAAATAGCGAAAACCCTTGGATTTACTGGATTTCCGCTATTTTTCTGCTTATACCATGGAATGAGACATCGGGGATTCGAACCCCGGACAACTTGATTAAAAGTCAAGTGCTCTACCAACTGAGCTAATATCCCATATTTATATAAAAATAATGCCCAGAACCGGAATCGAACCAGTGACACGAGGATTTTCAGTCCTCTGCTCT
>OFGX01001298.1_pt1 | contig 15348 bp, 11 predicted proteins | sample 1521831 | NCBI WGS metagenome assembly OFGX01 (sample SAMEA3504080, study PRJEB24116) | mouse gut metagenome | biome: mouse gut; feature: mouse-associated habitat; material: faeces | place: Denmark | collected 2011 | reverse complement strand
CCGCCAGGGAAATCGCCGTGATCAGCATTTCCAGGATATCACGCTTCTGAAGCACCGCAATACCGAACAAAAGCACACAGAGCAGGACGGACACAATACTTAAAAATTTCCCCAGCTCTGCAAGCTTTCTTTGGAGCGGAGTAAATTCCTTCGGAACCGTTTTTATAATAGAAGCGATCTTTCCGATCTCCGTCTGCATCCCCCGGGCGATCACGATACCTTCCCCCCGGCCGCCGGCCACCATGGTGGACATAAACGCTTCGTTTTTCCGCTCCCCAATCTGCAGTTCCCCATCCGACTGAAAATCTGCATCCTTCTCAACTGGAAGGGATTCCCCGGTCAGCGCGGATTCCTCGATTTTCAGATTCCAGGTTTTGATCAGCCGCAGGTCGGCAGGAACCTGCATTCCCGCTTCGAGCAGCACCACATCCCCGTGGGCCAGCTCTGCGGCGGCAATCCTGCGGATCTCTCCGCCCCGGCGGACATGCGCTTCCGGGCTTGTCAGCTTTTTCAGCGAATCAAGGGCTTTCTGGGCCTTTCCCTCCTGGATCACCCCCACCGCCGCATTGAGCACGATGACAACTCCAATGATGATTGTGTCACTAAATTCTTTCAATAGAAAGGATACGAATGCCGCCACCAGCAGCACACAGATCAATGGGTCATTCAACTGCTCCAGAAATGTTTCCGGGACGCTCTTTTTCGGCTCCCCTTCCAGCTCATTTCTCCCGTCGGCAGAAAGCCTGGTGACCGCCTCCGCCCAGGACAATCCCTGCTCCGGATCTGTATGGAAATGTTCGGTTACCTCCCCTATGGATTTCTCTTCAAACAAAAGAATCCCCCCTTTCGTGTCTTGCAGTGAATACTGCTGTCAGCGCATGTCCTAAAATCACAGGTTTTCCTTTGACTTGCTGCCCTAATTTATCGTATGCACGAGGTTGGGGGGATATTACAAAAATCTATTCTACTTCATTTCCCGTGGTTTCTCCTTTTTCAAAGGCGACTGCATTTTTCAAAGTGGTCTCGCTGATGGCTCCCAGCGCTTCCTCCGTGAAAAAGCCCTGGTGGGAGGTGATCAGCACGTTTGGGAAGGAAAGGAGCCTGGCCGTGACAGAGCTTTCCAGGATCTCGTCCGAACGGTCTTCATACACGTTCCGCTTTTCTTCCTCATACACGTCCAGCCCCACGGCAAAAAATTTTCTTGCCCGGATGCCTTCGATCAGATCCTCGGTCTTCACCAGCCCGCCCCGGGACGTGTTGACCAGCACCACGCCGTCCTTCATCTTCCGGATGGTCTCCCGGTTGATCAGGTGATATGTGTCATCCGTCAGAGGACAGTGCAGGGAGACCAGTTCGCTCCTGGCAAGCAGTTCGTCCATGGACACGTACTCGACAAAATCCAACTCCGGATTCTGGTATTTGTCATATGCAAGCACCTCCATGCCGAACCCTTTGCAGATCCTTGCCATGGCCGCCCCGATCTTCCCGGTTCCCACGATCCCTGCGGTTTTCCTGTAAAAATTAAAGCCCAGCATACCCCCCAGGCTGAAATCATTTTCCCGGACACGCACGTATGCCTTGTGAATCCGCCGGTTTGCCGCCAATGCCAGCGCCATGGCATGCTCCGCCACAGCCTCCGGGGAATATCCAGGCACACGCATGACCTTGATGCCAAATGCCCTTGCCTTTTCAATATCCACATGGTTGAAGCCTGCAGAACGCAGCAGAATCAACCGCACCTGGCACTGGTGAAGAAGCTCCACCGTTTCCGTCCCCACATCACAGTTGACGAAGGCGCACACCGCGTCATAGCCCTTTGCCAATTTTGCGGTGGCCGGGGTCAGCTCCGATTTCAGATAATCAATTTTCAGATTCGGGTACTGGCAGCGTTTTTCCTCGAAAGAATCCCTGTCGTAGCTTTTTGTATCATAAAATAAAATATTCATTGTTTGTCCTACCTTCCTTGTCTCAAAATAATGGTTGCTGGTTGTAGACTGTCCAGGAGGCTGCTGGTCGGAACAGTCCGCTGCATCTCATTTTGATAGTGTACCCAGTTTTCGGACTTTTCTGCATTTGTAGAATATTTTTCGCTTGCGGGAGGGCGATCTTAGAATAAAGACTATAGCTTAAATTTTCTTATAATACATGTGCGGTCTCTCCTATTCTGTGGATTTCTTATATTAGGGTGATGTTCTTTTCATGTCCAAAATACTCTTCTGCGATTCCATCCAACTGTGCCGCAATCAACGAAAAATCTTTATTTAGATCCAACGTTTTCACGCCAATCTTATTGCCGCCTATTACAAAACTGCAATCCGGCGCCACTGCCTCCTCCGTCCTTGCATACAGCAGCATCCCTGATACATTTCCTGTCCCCGCCGCATCCTGATTTTTCACATATGTAAAAATCTGATACATATTGCCAGAGTGCAATGTGGCTTTCTCATATCTTCTCTGCATTGTATGTCCATAATATTTTGTGTCTATAATCAAAATTTTCTCCCGGTATCTCAGAAAAACATCTGTCTGCATCACCGGCAGGAAGCGTATCATACCCTGCTCTGTCTCCGGCGACAGGTTCCATTTTACCTGTGCCGCTCTTGCCTCTGTCAGATATGTATGGTGCCGTTTAAAATATTCCAGAACAAATTTTTCAAACAGCCTGTGCATATGGTCGTCAGAAAATGCCACCATTTTATACCGGCCATTTTCCGTAGTCTGGAGCAGCCCGTTTAACACGAAATAGCAGATATTCATGAGCATCTCATAGTTTTTATTGTTCCGCTGATACTGTAAAAAATCCCATCTGATCTCTGCCGGTTCGATACCATATACTTCACCAAAGAGAAGCATCCCTTTCTTCAGAGCTTTCTTATTTTTCTGCTTTACGTTGGAATCCCGCATCAGAATCTGCGCTGTTGTCTTCAAAATCCGGTTAAAGACATTGTTCACAGATAACTCGTCATATTCACAGGAAAGAAGTTTTTTTCTCTGGATCTGGCTTCGGATTGTTCCCTGCAAATTCAGCTTTCCGCGCAGCATGGGCAGATCTTCATTTCTCGTAATGTATTCCCGGTACAGTCCCTGTTTCAGCTGCTGCGCGATTCCCCTGGCAAGGATTGCTGCAAATAAATCCTGTACCTCCTCAAATTCCTCCGAAGCCACATCTTCATAATTCTTCTGCCGCAGCACCTGGAATGCGTAAGCAAGCATATAATAGATATTTTTAATGAAAATCCCTTTATCATTCATCATTGAATACACCGCTCAGATTATTTTCCCATCGCTGTACCGTCTCTTTGTCATCGAACCAATATTCCCGAAGCAGCGGGATAATATCATAATAAACTACGAATTTCATCCATTCTTCTGTACAGGAGACCTGATTCTGTCCACAGAAATAGCTGTGACCGATCTGAAATCCTTCCCCCAGGGAATCATCCTTTTTTATCTCCTTATTCAACTCTATGATCTTTTCGATCAGTTCATTGAATATCTCGTTTTGCAAGGACAATTGATAGGTTTTAAACCCGTCAGAATGAAAAGCAGGGGACATTTCAAAAAAGCTGAAACGCCTCCGCAGGGCGTAATCAATCATTGCAAGGCTCCTGTCTGCCGTGTTCATTATACCAATGATATATAGATTTTTCGGTACGCAAAAGGGAGTGCCGCTATATGCCAGCGTAACCTCCATCTCCCGGTAATCCTTCTCGATCAGCATCAAAAGTTCACCAAAAATCCTGCTCATGTTTCCCCGGTTTATCTCGTCAATAATAAAGAAATAATCCTTCTCCGGATGATTCGCCGCATTCATACAGGCACGATAGAAAATGCCGTTTGTCAGTTGAAATCCTTCCCCGCAGGGTTTATATCCCATGATAAAATCTTCGTAAGAATAATTCTGATGAAACTGGATAAATTCGATTCTGGAATCATCCATTTCCTCCATTATGGCATACGCCAGACGCTTCGCGGCAAATGTTTTGCCAACGCCGGGTGCTCCCTGTAAGATCAGATTTTTCTTATTTTTCAGAAGCGCGGCCAGCGTATCATAATTTACATCGTCCATGTAGACCTGATCCAGAAAATCTGATTTTGTATATGGCTCATTCTTCATCATTTTCTCCGGCAGAAATTCATAAAATTTTTCCAGATTGATTTTTGGAAGTGGACTATTGTTTCTCTTTGCTGCCAGAATCTTGACCCACTTTGAAATAATCATACCTGCTATTTTGTCAGTGATGATAATCCTTTCTCCCAGCCTGCTAAGCGTCCATATTCCTCTTGGAGAATTACTGTCTAAGAAACCCTCATAGCCTAAATAGTTTTTTGCCCAGTCAATGTCATTGATAATAACAGATATTCCACTTCGATGTTTTTGGCTTAACTCTTCCTCTGAAACTTCATATAATTCTATAATCTTATCATATACGTCCTGAGTACCGGCACTTCCGCCCAGTTCCCTTAATGCCACGATCACAGGATTCAGCCACTTTTTAAATCTTGCGTTTGACTGTAACTTATCATAATCTGTATAAACAAATTCGATCAAGTTTTCTTCACCTGATGGTCCATGCAATTCCACTTCCGACAAATCCATTTTTTCGAGAGCACTCCTAAGCTCATCACGCAGTCTCCAGACATACGTACCGTCCTGGTCCTTCCCAGCAGTATGTCCAATATAGAGAATCGGCCAATATCTGGATTTTTCATTTTCTCCCTGAAAAAGAGGACAGCCTGTTTTTTCCGCGATCCGCTTTGCCAGATATGAGGAACCTGCGTTATAAAAATTCATAGATCTCCCATACTTTTCTGCCAGTTGTTTACAAGTTGCTTCTCCCCCAAAATCCATAAAGCATCTCATAATCTGCAGGCTTTCCGCCGTAAAAATGCTACAGTCCTCCAACAGTGTCAGCCAATTCTGAACCGACAGCTTCGGGGAATAATCTTTCGGAAACCACATCTTTTCCGTCTCTTTCTTGTAAAATCTGCTGGCAAAGAATCCAATGTCGATGGTCATCGTAATTTTATTAAGATCTGGATAACACTTATCCTCCAGCGCATCCTTCAGCATCTGGTTCAGTTCAAAATCTTTCTGGATGATTTCTCTCACTTCATCATACAGCTTCAAGGTTCCCTGCACATTGAAAACTCCTCTGCCCTTTTTCGGCAGAAAATCGCTGTCAATTGCCTTTGCAAATGCCCAGACTTCCGAATATTTGTAAATATAATACTTGTCCGGGTATTTCAGCCAGAGATATGTCGTAATTGCATTTTGTGTCTGATAGTGCTGATGCCAGTTTCCGTCATCATATTTTACACGGAGCTTTTCTGCCGAGGCCAGGAACCACTCCATACGCTCTGCCAAATCCTTCGATTCATCAAACAGATTGATGAACATTCCTCGCGTTTCCTCTGCATCCGACTCCGCAAATGCCTTGATCATTCCGCGCGGATAGCTGTTCATGTTTGCCAGCAGGTTGCGCGTCCGCTCTGTCGCTTTCATAAACATTTCTGAAAAATTATCCGCATAGATATCCCAGTGTTTTTGAAAGTGCTGAATGGCTTCCCACTTGTACTTTTCATCGTTCCAGTGTGCTGGAAAATATCCTTTATAAGCTGAAATTACCTCTGCAAGCTTTTCATGATTGAACATGATCGTGCCTCCGTTTCTTTAAGTCCATCCTGCTTTATTGCCACAATTTATTGAATTTTAATATGCATAGGCACTTATTCAGGTTCGAAGTTTGGGTAGATAAATTATAAAAATGCATCAAAAAATGCATCTGTATCAAAAACGATATCATTTGGAAAACACACATGATGCTTTTTCACAAATGAAGTAACAAATTCATCGGAGGGCTCCCTGCTTTTTTGATATTCTGCCTGAAGTTCTATTTTTATTTCCTCACGCTTTGCATCTGCATCCTCCTTCTCCACGTAAATAATACCATACATGATACCATAGGAAAAATAGATTTCATATGGATCTGTCTTGGATGAAAAAAGGCTTACTTCTACAACTTCATCATATACCTCGCATATTTCCATATATGTATTCTTGTAATGCCTTTGCTCCTCCGAAAAGCTGTCAGTTACATTTTTCCATTCTTTCATATTCTTCGATTTCATTCTGTCCCTTCCTCAAACAAATCATCTCTGGTAATATTTTGCTCTACTCTCCTTTGTACCGCCTGCGGTAATAATCCATCGTCCGATACTCCAATATATCTTTCATATGCTCACAGAAAGCATCATTTTTTACAACTGCCCTCAAATCCTCCCTTATTGCCAAAGCATATCCCTCTTTATCAATAAAAAAGCCTTTTCCCGACGCCTTTAAAAACTTTATCGGCATTGTTTTTGCTTTTGCCAAATGCTGTTTATCTGTCATGTTTTTGTATTCCTCATATGTGATTCTGTCAGAAAAATCCCTCCAGTTTTTATTCCTGTCAAAAAAATCTTTCCAGCACGCAAGAACCTGAGCCTCTGTAATCTCCAACAGAACATTTCCATGATTATAAAATGTATACAAAATAGGCATTTTATAGATTTTCGTCATGTCCGTAGTTTCAATTAATGTTAAAAACTCTTTACCGATTCCTGCGTATAGAGCCTCTTCCTCGTCAGATAATTCGTTTAAGCTATGCAAATACTCTAAATAATGTCTGAATGGATTTTCCTTCGTATGCCTTATGCAGCACTGATATACCTCATGTTCCATATAAGTAAATAAATCCATTCTGGTAGGAATTTTCCCGTCTAATAACTCTTTTACGCAATCATATTCCTGTCTGATCCGTTCTCTTACTGTCAGCGACTTCTTATCCAGTTCTTTAAATAAGTCGATCAGCCGTACATCAAAGTCAACAATACAATCATCCGGATACTCTATATCATGATAGTCACCGGCTCTTTTTTCGCGAAATGATTTTTCTCCACCAAGCAGCAGAGGCGTTTTTCCTGCTTTTTCATAATTTCCAATAAAGTCCAGAACATTTAGATATTCTTTCCCCGCATAAATACGGAGTCCGCGTCCTAATTGCTGCAGAAACACAACAGGCGACTCCGTAGGTCTGAGAAACATCACTAGATCCACCGAAGCTATATCCACTCCTTCATTAAACATATCTACGGAAAATATCACGTTCACTTCCTGCTTTTTCAGCTTTTGAATGGCTTTTTCCCTATCCTCTGAAAATTCACCATCAGAATGACTGTATACGGCCACTGACGCAATTCCTCTGCCGCAAAATTCCGCTGCCATTTCTTCCGCATGCTGCCGGGAACAGCAAAATCCCAACGCTCTCTTGGAACGGCATTTCATATAATGCTTATAAATTAATTCATATCGCCTGCCGTTATTTCTATATATTTCCGTCAATTCCCTCTCGTCATATCTGCCTTTTACCAAATGCAGTTTGGAGTAGTCCGTATCATCATAGACGCCGTAATAATGAAACGGCACTAACATTCCTTTGTTGATTGCCTCTTTTAATGAAATTTCATATGGTACATTGTAATCGCAGATTTCATAAATATTTTTCCCATCCATACGCTCAGGAGTTGCCGTGAGTCCAAGCATAAACTTTGGCGTAAAATAATTTACAATTTTTCTATATTGTTCATTTACCGCATGATGAAATTCATCAGCGTATTGTCAATAGGGACAACAAAAGTTTTCAGTTTTTTTTCATCACGCTTGCCGATTCTTTCTTTCTGGCATCTATTATGACCACATCAGGAACTTTTCTCCCCAATCTTACATTTTCAGTATGAATCTGTTCTATCTTTTTTCTTCTCCCTGGATTACCCAAGTCAATAAATACATATATCAATTTCAAAGTGTTTTCTGCCTTACCATATTCTTCCAACTGTGTGTCATATCCGTGAAGATAATCCTTATTAGTTGACAATTTCACTTCAATAAGTGTAATGTCCTGACCACGGCTAACCTTAAAGTCAACTGGTCCTCTTCCTTCATCTGGCTCACAGCTCATATCGAAATTATTTGTCCTTATATAACACTGGCCAGTAAGATGAATGATTCTCTGTGTAAGTTTCTCTCTTTTTTGGCTGTCTGCCTCTTGTATATTTTCCCAACCTTTAAGATTTTCAACCCAGCCTTTAAAATAGGCCATAATTTCCATTGACGCTCTCTTGCTATCAACAATATCTGGTTGCATAGATGATTTCCACGAATCCATTTGTTTCTCAATCTGATTCCACACTTTCTTAACCAGATAGTCCAACTGCTTTTTGGGATCATATTTTTCAAGTTCCTCTTTACAATATTCTGCGATAGCAGTTTTACATAATTCTGAATTTTTAAAAATCTCTTCTTTTACATAATGCTTCCTTTCAGATGTTGTCCATTTGCTCCATATTGTTGCAACATGATTATTCATCATTGCTCTGATAGTATTGTTTTTTGATATTACATCATCTATTTCTCCCCACGATTTTGCTATCGGGATTTCATGTAATATTTCAATCGGAATCAATAACATTTCACGTTTTTTATATGGATTGATTACAATCCCATCAACAATCTCAATATCCTCATACCTATCGGAATCTACACCAAGTTCAGCATAAACTCGTCTGGTATATTCCATGATGTTCGGAAGAATAAGTGTGGCTATCATATCACTCAGCCTGTCAGGCCCAACATTATCCTGAAACAATGGCAACAATTGAAAAAACTCCGGATCATCAATGCCTGCTTTTACTATCTCATACGCAGAATCTATTACTTGCTTAGACAAAACTTTCCCGAACGCCGCACCGCCCTTCCCCTTGGAAACGCCCAGACAAAGTCCTTTTATCTCTTTCTTTTCCGAAAAATCAAATAACGCTAAAGCTTGCTTATAACAAATATCCGTGCAATCTTTTTTAGATGCCTTATTTAACAACTTAATTATTTTTCGGAAAAACTCATTAATCTTTGAATAGGCTTCAACAAATTCAACTGTCTCGGCTTTTTTAAGCCTTTGTATATTGATGAAAAAATGGTTGTCTTCTTCCATCACAGGATCAAAAACACCATTTTTCTCAAAATAAATATCATCCCTCAAATAATCTGACAAAAACATCTTACACCTCCCAAATCTCAATTTTTCCATAATTATGTCAAGCTATATTCCGATTCTAAAAATTACCTCATTCCCCACAAAAAATAATCCACTTTCTTCACATCCGATATCCACGCATATGTCGGTAGCACCTCATTAAACCGCTTAATGCACTGCTGTCCGTTTAAGCTCCTGATATACCCCTCATACCATTCCACGATTTTTTCATACACATCCACCATCCCGTCAAGATTCTTCTTCGATACCGTCAATTCCAGATTATGTACCACATACTTATCCCATATCGGTTGATCCGGATGCAACGTTGCGAGCATCTTGCTGGAAAAGGAAACCTCTATCCTTCCCGTGTTCTCATACAGAGAATGCAGAATATCATCAAACGTGGCATATTCTGTCTTCATCTTTTCAAACAGTTGATAATAGCATTTTCTCCATTCCTCATTTCTACGAACCTGGTAAAAACCGTTAAATGTCCGTTGAAAATCCGTATCTTTTGATACATCCGTTTTCCAGACATGCTCCATAATCTCCACATACCGTTTAAGATTCAGATAACGCTCAACCCATGCACTAATCTCATTATCTGGATTGATATAATCCATACAAACCACTCCCAAACTTATCTTCCAATATATCGATGTGAATTTTCCCACCATTTCACTAAACATCATTATACATCAAATTATTAAAAATCTCCATTCTTACATAAAAAAGAGCCGCCTGATTTCACAGACAGCCCCTTCTCCATCATTTATCCATTATAAACTGATAAGCATCCTCCGAAAACTTCCACCGTATCTCCACATGTCCCGGATCATATACCAACACCTTCTCAATCAGAACGTCCACCATCTTCTGGTCAAGCTTCTTCGCCTCTGAAAACCACTCCGCCGTTTCCAACAACGCCTTCGTTCCCTCGTCCTGGACCGTCTCCATTTCCCGAAGCTTTGCTTCCAGATCAGCGATCTGACCATCCAAACACTCCACTTCCTTCGTCAGCTCCGCCCGCCTTTTCTGGTAGACATCCTTTTCCAGATTGCCCGCCATGAACTGATCCATGTTGGCAAAACGGTCTGCTTCGCACTTAGCCTTTTTCTTCTGCAGGTCAGCCAGCTTCTTCACCGTTCCGGCGTTGCTCCTCTCTGCTGCCGCCTTCTTCTTTCCGAGCCTTTTTCTGGCATCCGCCGCCGCTGAAAGCAGGCCTTTTACGGAATCCCATACGATCTCATTCAGGATATCCTCCCTCATAAACTCCCTGGTGCATCCGCCTTCTCCAACCTGGACAGTGGCATGCTGGCAATAAAAGTACCGGTAATCCACACCCCTGACAACTCCGCTCTTCATCGGCATCGCGCGCCCGCAATTCCCGCACTTGACCTTGCGCCAAAGAGGGTAATCCTTATCCACAATCCTCTTTACAAGTCCTCTTTTGTGAAATATCTCCTGTGCCTTCCGGAACTCTTCCTTCGTGACGATACCCGGATGCATCCCTTCCACGATAATCTGCTCTTCCTTCGGCACCTCTACGGACTGTTTCCATCCGACACCAATTCCCTCGCGTTTATGCTGAACCACAGCCCCATAATACATTTCCTGTTTCAGAATCCGTCTTATGGAATTATCATTCCAGCAATCCATCACAGAAGTATTCCGGAATTTGTTCTTCTTAGGATTCTTCCTCTGAAAATATCTGGCCGGCGTTTCGATACCCTTTTCATTAAGATACCTCGCTATCTCCACCAGCTTCTTCCCCTCGATTGCCATATCAAAGATTTCCCTGATCACTGCAGCTGCTTCCGGATCAATGATCAGCTTATGCTTATCAGCCGGATCCCTAAGAAGCCCATACGGCACATGCCCGCCAATATACTCCCCACGCTTCATCTTCGCCCGCTTCGCCGTCTTCACCTTCACGGACAGATCCTTGCTGTAAAAATCATAGACAATGTTCTTCAGCACCACATCCAGACCGCCCGTGGTTCCCTTGTACTCCTTGCTGTCATAACCGTCATTAACGGAGATAAACCGTACTCCCAAAAACGGAAATATCCGTTCCAGATAATCCCCCAGTTCAATATAATCCCTTCCGAACCGGGAGAAGTCCTTTACGATCACGCAATGGATCTCCCCCTTTTTGATATGCTCCAGAAGCCGTTCAAATGATGGGCGCTTGAAGTTGATACCGCTGTAGCCATCATCAAAAAACTCCCTGACCTCGCAGCCTTTCAGGTCCGCATGGGAATTAATGTACTTCTGGATCAGATTTCTCTGGTGCACAATACTCTCGCTTTCCGTCTTATTCTCTTTTTTCATCAAATCCTGGTCTGCCAGCGACAGACGGATGTACTTAGCAATTACCATGATCTGCCTCCAATCCCTTCAGTACCTCGGTTAGTTTCTGCCATTCATCCATATAATTCAGTACAACTTCCACACGGCAGTCCTCATAGACCTTCACGACATCCACAAGCCTGCTGATCAATTCATCCGTCAGTTCCTCACATCCGTCCGCCAGATGGATCTCCTTCAGCCACCTGTTGTCCTTGGAAAAGACCGTTTCAAACTGCTCCTTTTCCTTCCGTGCCTCATCCACTTCCCTGTTTAGTCTGCCGATACGCCCGTCATATTCCTTCTTTGCGTACTGATATTCCCTCTCATCCAACATCCCTGACACGAAGTTCTCATACAAGCCCTGCCGCCTGGTATTCGTTTTCGTGATCTCCTGCATCAGGTTACTGATACGTACATTAAAAGCTTCCAGACGGTTCTTCTCACCGTTTCCGCCCTTAAGCCGCTCCATGATCTCTTCCATGTCAGCCGCCTGCTTCAGCTGATCCTGTATGACTGCATACACGGCAGCCTCAACATCCGACGCATAGGTATAATGGAGCGAACACTTTGTCCTGTGGGAATCAATATAGCCGCCGCAAGTATAATTCCCGTACATTTCCTTGTTCTTTTTCAAATACCCTCTCGCATAGCGCATGTTCTTACCACAGTCAGCGCAGATAATCTTCCCTTTGAAACGGTTTACCACGCCCTTGCGTCTCTCCGCATTCGCGGCATACTTCTCAGCGGCAGCCTTCCTGTTCCGGTCAAAGATATCCTGCACCTTGTCGAACAGTTCCCTGCTGACGATAGGCTCATGCATCCCTTCCAGAATGCGCCATTCCTCTTTAGGCGCCCGGTGCATCCGTATCCCCTCATAAAGCGACTTCGGAATCTTCCCATAAACCAATGCCCCAGTATAGACCGGATTGATCAGGATATCAATCAGAGTCCTTCCGCCCCAGACCGTATGCTTGTATTTTTCAGCGTGCCAGATTCCAAGTTCAATCTTCCGCCGTGCAGGCGTGACCACTCCCATCCCATTCAGCCGCCGTGCCATTTCCGCATGACTTATGCCTGCTGCTTTCCACTCAAACAGCATCCTGATATACGGAGCGACCTTTTCATCTACCTCATACCGGAACTGCCTTGTCTTCGACTTGATATAGCCATAGGGCGGATTCCCCGGCAGGAAATCCCCCGTTTCCTGCCGCTGACGGAATGAAGTGATGATCTTCCGGCTGATATCCTTCGCATAGACATCATTCACCATATTCTTCAGCGGTATCATCAATGCGCTCTCCGCATCATTACATGTAAAGCTGTCAAAATCATCCGTAATGGAGATAAACCGCACACCCAGGAACGGAAAAATCTTTTCCAAATAATTGCCGGTTTCTATATAATCACGTCCAAAGCGGGACAGATCCTTCACCACGATACAGTTGACTTTCCCCTCCTTCACATCATTCATGAGCCTTATAAACTCCGGGCGGTCAAACTTCCATCCCTTCTCCCCGTTGTCCGAATAAACGCCGTAAAGGTTCAGGTACGTTCTTGCCTCAATATACTCCCGACAGATGCCAGTCTGGTTCTCAATGGAATCGCCATCATCGTCCTTGCCGCTGTTCTCAATGGAAAGCCGCACATAGATTGCCGTGGAAAAGGACCTGATATGGGGAACTTCCGGCGCCTTTACCTGCAGATCCGCATTCTTCCTGCTCTTCCTTGCCATAACGCCGCCCCCTTACACCACAGCCTTCTGCATTTCAGAAGGCAGCATATTGACCATGTTCAGTATCTTCTCAAACTCCGGTATATAGCGGAACCTCACCACAATGCGCTTATCTTCATAGACACGCACCTCATCGATCATATCCACCACAGCCTTCCTGTCGATCTCCGTCAGATTCTTATATTTTAGGAATCTCTCTGTCCAGGACCGTTCCGATGCATTCCGGCTGACCGCATCCTCACGTTCCCCTTCCAGATGCCGGATTGCCTTCTCCGCATCTGTGATTTTATCCGCATAGGTCTTCTTGAACAGGAAATATTCATCCTGGTCGATCAGACCGTCCTGCAGGTTATCATACAGCTTCATCTTAAAGCCCTGGTTACGCTCAATCTCTTCCTTCAGCTTCACGATCTGCACATTATAGTTCACCACGTTCCGCTGCCCTTCCGGAAGCGCCTGCAGCGTCTCCATCATCCTCTTCATATCAGCAACAGCTTTGATGTGCCCCTGCATCGCCGTAAGCACCCCTTGAAACAGTTCCTCTTCCCGGATGCTGTGCGGCTTGCAGTCACTCCGTGCCTTATGCCCTGAGCAGACATAATAGAAATACTTCCTACCGCCGCTCACCGCGCTCTTACGAACCATATTCTGTCCGCAATCGGCACACATCAGAAAGCCCGACAGTGGATAAACTTTTCCCATGTCAGGGCCCCTTCGGATATCCTTTTTCAATATCTCCTGCGTCACCCGGAAAGTATCCCCGTCAATGATCGACTCATGAGACTGCTCCACCCGGATCCACTCCGACTCGTCCTTCTCCATAAACTTCTTAACCTTGTAGTTCGGCGTACTCACCTTACCCTGTATAAGCACCCCGGTATAGATTTCATTTGTCAAAATACGGCTCACGCTCGACCATGACCATACAGCTTTCCTGTTCACCCGGAAATTTGTCTGTACCTTCATTCCAAGCGATAGTTTATACTCCATCGGACAGAGGACGCCCTGCGCATTCAGACGCTCCGCAATGTCCCCCTGGCTCATTCCCTCCAGTTTCCACTTGAAGATTGCACGCACCACCTCGGATGCAAAGGTATCCACAATAAGCTTGTTATGGTCTTCCGGATTCTTCAGATACCCATAGACCGCAAACGCCCCGATGAACTCCCCCTTCTTCCTCTTAATCTCCAGCTGCGTCCGTATCTTCACGGAAATATCCTTGCAGTATGCATCATTGATCAGGTTCTTAAAAGGAATGATCAGGGAATCCGACTGGTTTCTGTCTGCGCTGTCATAGCTGTCATTAACCGCAATGAAACGCACCCCGATGAACGGAAACACCCTCTCAATATAATTTCCGGCTTCGATATAATTCCTTCCAAAGCGTGACAGGTCCTTTACGATAACACAGTCCACGCTCCCGGCACGAATCTCGTCCATCATTTCCTTAAAACCCGGACGTTCAAAATTAACGCCGCTATAGCCATCATCCGACTTCTCGGAAACTGCCCGGATCTCCGGGTGGATCTTCAAAAAGTCCCGGATCAGGGCTTTCTGATTTCCAATGCTGTCGCTCTCCGGCTTATCACCGTCATCCTTAGACAATCTCGTGTAAATGCACGCTTTATATTTTTCTTTAGAAACCAACATAGCCAACCTCCTTCAAAACCGCACTCCATGTGACAGTTCAGAAGAAACCTGGCTCCCTTGACCTCATCTCATTTTTTGACCTGTCTCATCATAACGCAGATACAGCCTTCTTGTCAGCGCCATTTTTCATTTATTTTTCAGATAATGCTCCAACCTGTCATCCAGCGTCACATCTGTATCAGCGAAAACGGTCTTCACTACGACATTCCCAACCTTAAAGCAGTATGGATTTCCGATCTGTCTGACAAAACTCTTCATCCGCTCTTCCTTAGGCTGATCCGGATCAACCTCCACATCCCTGATATCCACTAGGTCATCCCTATTCACCGTCCTTATATCCACAGCCTTCATTTCCTCAACAGTCATATGGCACCTCCATCCCGATTTTGGAGGCAGAGCCAAAATAAAACGGATCTTCCCAACCCGGATGCGGCTCTTCCTTCCACATCCCAGTCAAAGAAAATCCGGTGTTTTAAACCCCCGCAACAAGAAAGTGCCTACGGCACATCAACTCCCCTAGCCCCTCATTCATGAGGGGAA
>OFGX01001293.1_pt1 | contig 15402 bp, 25 predicted proteins | sample 1521831 | NCBI WGS metagenome assembly OFGX01 (sample SAMEA3504080, study PRJEB24116) | mouse gut metagenome | biome: mouse gut; feature: mouse-associated habitat; material: faeces | place: Denmark | collected 2011 | reverse complement strand
TGTATCAAATCCTCCAGAAAGGCTAGATAAAGTTGCGCCCGAAGACCTCCATCCACTTTTCGTGGGAATACCGCCTTTCGAAGGCTATCTGTGCGTTCGCCTGCAGGAGCCGCAGGAGCCTTTTATTGTTGTGCACTGCCTCCGGCCCAACCAGGTGGTGCTCAAGGCACAGGTACACCTTCAGGCCGTAGCGCTCGGAGAGCCTCCTGTTGGCGGTGCCCGGCATGGCATGGTGCTCCTGCAGGTCCACCCTGGCGCTGAAATCATCCCTCAGGAGCATGCACAGGTAGCATGTCCTGTCATCCTTGCTGTGCATGATGCTCCTGGCCATCCCTCTCCTCCTTCTTCATGTCCATCATCCTCTCTATGCCTGCTTCCAGGGAGACGGCATCCTGGTATATTTTCTCCAGGGACTCCATAGGAATCGACCTGCTGTCCCATACGGCAAAATATTTCCGCAGGCCCTCCAGATGTCCCCATGCCTCCATCCATAGCTCCTCCATGCGGAGGGCGGCGTCCACGGCGGCCTCTTCCTCTTTTCCGCAGGGCTGGGCGTCCCTATCTGCGGCAGCGCCCCCTGCGCCTGCTGCCGTGCCGGCCATCTCCGTGCCGTCCCCGTCTGCAGCACGCTCCTCTCCGTCCGGCCCCTTTTCGGCCTCTGCCGGAGGCGCCTCTACGATCTCCTCATAATGGGCATCCGGTATGGCCTCGGGGAAGTCCATTATCTCCATCTGGCCCGGCAGCCGCTCCTCCGGTTCCGGATGCGCCTCCTCTGCTGCGGCTCCTGCAGGCTTTCCGTCCCCACGTCCCTTTTCCACGGCCTTGGGCGGTGCAGCCTTCACCACCTTGGACCCCTTCCGCTTCTCCCTCTTCTGGGACGGGGCCCCTTCCGCCCCCTGCCCATCCGCAGCCGGTCCCGGGGCGGCCTCCGCCAGCGGCCCCATCGGCTCCCCATACTCCTGCTGCCAGGATTCTTTCACGGGGCCGGGGTGCATGATGCCTGCGACTGCTGCCCGGACATCACCTGCGGCATATCTCTCCTTCCCACCGCTCCGGACGTTGGTCACGCTGGCGGCCTCTCCGGAGATGGATATCATCAGCCGCCCCGTGCCGGGTATCCTCACCATGTACACCGCCTCGCCCTGTGGGGCGAGCACATCCATCACCATGGCAGCGGTGCCGTCTATGGCATGGATATCATGCAGCCTGTGGTACAAGGCCTGCTGCTCCTTCCCCAGCTGGCGGATGGCACGCTCCAGGAGGCTCCCTTCCGGCTCCGGGGCCTCAGCGGCCTCTATGGCCACCTCGATATCGCTGACGGCATGCTCCGCATCGATCTCCTCCTTGATGGCCTGCACCTCCTGCTTGCTGTAGCTCCCGGTTATCTCCTCGGCGACTGCATCCGGCATGTGCAGCATCAGGGACAGCTTCGCGAACCCGATGTCCCTGTAGCCGTCCTGCAGCACATGGCTGTCGCCGCCGACGGAGAAGCGCTCCACTATCCGGATGTACCGGGACACCGTCCCCTTGTCCAGGCCGTACCGCTTCTCCGCGAACTCCTCATGGCTGGCGTACCCTGACCCGGCCAGGATGTCCGTGTCCCTGGCCACTTTGAGGATATAGCCCATCTCCATGAACCCCTCCTTTATCTTGGCCGCCGTGCGGTCGGCCGCCTTCTCCAGGTCAGGGTACCTCGCGAAGGCCAGCAGCCCCGTCCCCTGTGCTCCCCTCATGTCCACTATGTCCCCCATCACACCACCTCCATCAGGTCTTCCATCAGGGCCTCCAGGACCCTCGTGTTGTTCTTCTGCCTCAGCTCCTCCATGTTCTGCTCCCTCTTCACGGCGCTCAGCCTGGCATGCTCATGGTCCTCTTCCTTCATCCGCTTCCTTATCTCCTTCTGCCACTCCCGCAGGAACGGCTTCACCTCCTCTATGTCAGGCTCCCCATCGTACATGCCGCGGTGCTGCCTTATGGTGCCGCCGGGCTCCACCTCGATGGTGTAGAACGGCTTCCCCGGCTCCTCCGCCCGGCGCAGGAAGCAGATGTACGTCTCGTGCTGCAGGATGCGGTCGAAGTACCGCTCCGTGCCACCTACGCAGTGGTGAAGCGCCATCCCCTCCAGGACTATGTCGCAGAAGCTGCCGGGCACCATGATGCGGAACCGCTCCCCCTCGTACTCGTACTTGGGCCTTACCGCCGCAAGGATGGCTTCCGAGCCAGGGTATTTCTCCTCCATGCGCTCCGCATCCTTCCTGGCCTGTTCCCGGTCCATCCTTGCCCTCTCGGCTTCGATGCGCCTATTGTTCTCCTCCACGGCTTCACCGTGCCGCCGCTTCAGCTCCCTGGGGCGGTACACCATCGCGTCCGACATGTCCTTCCCGAGCCTTTCCGACATGGAGAGGTAGTCCTCATATGTCTCGAACACGCTCCCCGCCTTCCGCTTCCCGCCATACGACTCCTTCACCTGCCGCTCGATGTAGTGCATCAGCTGCTCCGGCGACAGGTGCCTGGATGCCCGGCTGCTGCCGTACTGGCCATTGGAGATGCCGTTCCTCCCGTACCAGGCGAGCACGTCGCTCCCGATCCTCTTCTTCTCCGCGTCCGCCCACTGCAGCCATTCCAGCATGTTGACGCCGCCGTCCTCCTGCCGCAGCCGGATTATCTTCTGCATGTCCCAGATATACATCACCTCGCAGATGTCCTCCCCGAAGACGTCCAGGGCGTTGTAACTGCCATAGCCGTGGTCGAAGTCCACCTGCTCCGACGTCTCCTCCAGCAGCCTGCGGAAGCGCCCTTTCGCCAGGTACTCCACCATCCCGATGAACTCCTCCCTCCTGTCCGCCAGGAGCCTGTCATAGTTGGCCCGCATCCCCATGGACGCCATGTACCGGAACACATCGGCCCATCCCTGGTATGCCGTCCCCTCGAGGCCTTCCTGTATGCCCTCCGGATACAGGTACCCGGGCCTCCACCTGAGGTTGCACGGGTTCCCCTTGTTGTCCCATCCGCCGTCCTGCCGGTAATAGATGTCGAACATGTCCCTGCTCCAGAAGCCTTTATGCAGCATGCAGCGGATCGTCTCCCGAAGGGCCACCGTCCTGAGGGACCCCCGCCCCCACCGGACCGTCACCACGAAATGCCTCTGTATCCCCCGCTTCCCGTCCAGTCCATGTATCAGGGTCAGCCTGGCCTGCAGCCCGATGTCCCCCCTGCGCTTCTCCACCTTCAGCCGCTGCCCGCATAAGGGACAGCCCGCCTCCCCCTTGTGCTTCATCCGGATGCCTGCCTCCGCATCCGTGAAGTTCCCGCCGCATGACGTGCAGCTGTAGTCGCCAGCCGCCTTGTCCCAGACGGCATAGTGCAGGCCCCCGGCTGCCTTCTCCTCGATCCAGTCGTATACAGCCTTTCCCAGGGCGGGGACGCTGTCCATGAGCTCGTTGACCCTCTGGACGCGCCTCCATTCCCTCCGCTCCCTACGGTCGCTCGCATATCCCCGCTCCAGGGACTCGATCCGCTCATAGATGTCGGATGGCCAGCCCACCTTGATGGCCCCCAGCGCCAGATCCCTGTCCTCCTTCGATATGGGGAGATTGTTCTCGGAAGGGCAGCCCCAGATGTCGCCGACGAAAGCGTTCGCCAGGTTCTCCTGCGTCCACCGGCCCTCCATGTCGTAGGAGGCGTACTCCCCGGTCTCCGTGTCCGTCACATGCCTGTGGATCCATGCGCCATTGCTCCACAGGTCCAGCACCAGGTACCTGCCGGAAAGCTGCGCCGCCACCTGCTTCCCCTCCCCCTTCCGAGGCATCCTGCCCGGCCTCTTCACCGGCAGCTCCTCAATCTGCTTCCTCTTCATCCGCGCACCTCCAAGCCCATCCTCCCCGCCAGGGCGCCAGCCCCTTCCATGGCGGCCGCCTCAGTCGGCCTGCCGTCCATGACCGTGTACCAGGTGCCCGGCTTTATGCCATGCTGGCCCACCGTCAGGATCCTTGCGTCCACTATCTCTCCGTCCACCTCCCGTACCAGCCCGAGGTGGGCCCCTTCCGCCCCTCTCGCCACAGGGCGCTCCCCTCTGGCTATGGCTATCGCGTCCGGGAGCATGGCCTCCGCCCTGTCCGCCGCCACCTCCAGGGACGCCCCGTTCGCCTTCCATCCGTCACGCTTGGGGTGCTGCACCATGTACAGCACGGCATGTGCCGCTATCTCCCTGTTGGCCAGCTCCTGGATCATGGTCAGCTCCGTGCATGCGATCCTGGTATCGACGCCGTCCTCCGCGATGTCGCCAGCGGCCTCTGCCAGAAAGAACCGGTTCCCGCCTCCCAGGCCGTAGTACCCCGTGCAGTCCAGCACGTACTCGCAGGCATGGAGCCCGGTCATGCCGCACTTGGAGCCGTCCGCCACTGCCGGGATGCCCAGCTGGTAGCGGAACGTGCCGTTGCCCATGGTACATGTCATGTCGGAGCGAGTCGCCTTGAACACCTTCATAAGACCACCCTCTTCACATAATAGTCTTTTGCAATGCGGCGCAGCTCGTCCCGTCCCGTCATCCCGATGTAGTTTATCTGCGGGATGCCAGCCTTTTTGACGATTCCGTCTGGGACGCGCACCCTGTTCTGTGATGCGTGTTTGAGCCCTGCTGCCAGGAAGTCCTCCAGATGCCTATCCTCCCGGAACACGCCTTCGCACATCTCCGGTTCTTCCGTGCACATGTACGAGAGATAGTCCTTCCAGTCCTTCAGCTGGCTCTGCAGCCCAAGCTCCATAGCCTCCATGTCCAGCTTGCCGACTGCCGCCATCAGCGGCGTGGCCAGCTCCTCCACCTCGCCGTCCAGGTAGTCCCGCACGTCCTCCTGGCCGATCCCGTTCTCCGCAGCCAGGGCGAAGAGGGCCTCCTCGTCCCCTTCTGCCTTCTGGGCGGCTGCTGCCCGGTTGAGCTCCTCCACAGTATCGAATATCCCGAATTTACGAATCATCCTTTTCTCCTTTCCAGGGTTGCACCGGTGCAACCTCCTCAATCCTCTCCGTGCCGGCACATCTCAGGATGCCCTCCAATCCTGTCTCCTACAGGATTCAGCGCCTCCCCGGCCACCTCGCCGAAGATGTCCCTGGGGGCATACAGCCTGGGCAGGTTCGCCCTCATCCAGAAGCTGAACTCATGCTTCCCAGCCACCGCCTGGAGCGTGTGGCCTGTATCCTCCAGGTGCCAGAGTATGTCCCTCCACAGCCCGGAATCCTTCACCTTAGAGCGCCGTCCGGTCGTCCATCCATTCTCCCGCCAGGCCTCTGGCCACCTGCTGTTGATGGCAGCGGCCACATACGTGCACTCCGTATGTACCCTGACGTCACAGGCGTACTGGAACCTGGCCAGGCTGTCCCGCAGGCAGTACAGCACCAGGCGGCTCTCCGTACCGCCGTCAATCTCCACCGCAGCCATCTTCTCGTATACCCTGTCCCCTGCCAGGCGGGCCCGCATGATGTACATCCCTTTCCCCACTCCCCTGGCCGAGCCCCGCAGGGTGGTCCCTATATAAATCTCGACTGGTTTCATCCCTGTCCTCTTCCTGGCTCCGCGCCGCTTGATATGCTGGATTGGACCCCGCAGGCAGGAGGCTGGTGCCCGGCCCCCTCCTGGCCCCATAGAAGCCAACCTCTCCAGGGATCCGGTAGACCACGCACTCAAAGCCGAGCCTGTCCCTTATGACGCACTCCCTCATCACCTGCTCCAGCATCCATTCCGGGAACATCCCCTCGATGGGCTCCTCATGCTGCCTGCTGCCGAAGACCTTCTCCCGGATGCGCTCCGGGGCCTCCAGGAACAGGCCGATGGCTATGGCGCTGTCGTATATGTACTTCGCCCGGAACCAGTCCTTCTGGCGGAACGCCTCACGGAACTGCGCGGGCATCTGCAGGAACTTGTCCATGAAGTACGGCTGCCCGCCGGAGCGCCCCATGAAGCGCATCGCCATCTCATGCTCTATCTCCCGGATCCGGCGCGTGTCCTCCTCCCTCTCCCATTCCTTCCTCAGCTCCGCGTCCTCCATGGTGCGGACGCCATCCCCGTATGCCCTGTCCGTTGCCTCCAAACGGATTCCCTCCCTGCAGCCAATCTTTCTGTTTGACTTTTGCTTCCTGTGCCCTTATAATAGGCATAAGGGTATCCCCTTGTTTTTTATGATAGGCCTCGCGCTTTGGTCGGCATGGAGGCCTATCTTATTTTTCCGTCCTCTTTCATGGCCAGATATGTGCACAAAGCAAATACAGCAATCAGGACCATTGTCAATACTGGATTCTCATCCACTGTCCCAGGTATCGCAATAGACATGTCCAAAAAGGCGATTGCCCCGAGCAGGTTGCTCGCGTTCAATATCTTGCGCTCCACGCTCAGCCCTCCTTCCTTACACTTCGAACGCGGGGTACGCCACCGCTTCATACCTGTGGCGCTCCTCTATGTACTCCTGAATTTCTGCCTTGCCGCCCCGGCTGTCGTAGAAGTCCTGCTCTTCCTCAATGCCAAGGCTTCTCTCACTTCCGCGGAATCCCCTCATTCTCCGCTTTACAGCGGGCAAGCCGCCATTTCTCAAATCCAGCCGTCTCAAAAATAATAGGGCTGTTCGGCTTCAATGGGTTAATCTTTTGGGCAAACATCTGCCCTTTCGACCTATAGGCCTCAAACAGGAACTCCTTTGGCAGCCCCATCTTGTTCAACTCCTGGAGCCGCATGAATGGTTTTGGATATACCATGGTATCTCACCTCCCTTCTACACCGATATTATCGCCGACATATTTGTCTTGCTATTCCATGCCTTCTCCTTTATACTGGTGCTACAGGCCACTGCCATGACCGAGTACAGTATAAGGTGGACACATATGGAAATCACAAAGGACGAACTCAGAATTCTGCGTTACATTTATTCCAAGAGAACGATATCTTTCAAAAAACTTAAAGAACACTTCCAAAAATACTCCAATATTTCCGAAATAATCAGGAATATGCTTGCAGACCATTACATCACAATCATTTCCGGTATCGATAAGCCCATTTTAGGGGATTCCATTCCCAACAGTTGCATCCTTACAATGACAAGAAAAGGAGCTGCAATGGTAGAAGAAAACCAGTGGTTTAACGGCCAATTTGTTTTGCTCCAGATTGTTCTTCCGATTGTGATTGCTATCATAACCACCCTAATCACAATATTCCTATCAGCTTAGCTAGTGTCATCCCGATAAAACTCCCGATAATTCCTCCTAACACCGGGAGTTTTACTTCATTTAGAAAATCTATGATTTTTTCCATCAGCCTTCTTCACCTCCTCTCTATACCGGCTCCCGCCCACATGTTCGTCTTGCTATTCCGCCCCATCTCCCTTATACTGGTGGTACAGGCCACTGCCATGGCCAAATAAAAATCAGGAGAAAATAATTATGCCTACAGAGCAAATAACCGAATTTCCATTAACAATCGACCAAATCATTTCCGCCTTGAATGTAATAACACCTTTTGCATCCGCCATAATTCTTTTTTACCTTGCTTCTGCGAAAGAAAAGAGAGTCTCAAAAGCAGATGTATATAGGGAACGTCTGCAAAACTATTACATACCCTTTTATCAAATGTATTGCCGTGGTTACCTTTTTCACTATCCCATACAAGATATGCCTTTTGAAAACAGGGGCCTATTCCTTGATTTGTTCAGCAAAAACATTCAATATATGGATGCTAAGACCCAAAGTTTGTATCCACGATATTACCGTGCTTTCCTCGCCTTAATGGAAGCAGATGAATCAAATGCAGACGGATTGGAATCATGTAAATCCGAATTTGCCGATATCTTTCAGCAGATTACTGCAAGCACATTTTCTGAATACAAGCATTTGCTGCGCAAACTGAAAATGCCAGTACCAGATATATGATTCTCCCTTTTCCATCCGCTTTCGCCGCTCTCCACCCTAGCCATCCGGATGCTAAAGCCGCACAGACAGATACCGCGTATGTCATCTGTCCTCACCTCCTCTCTATACCAGCATCCGACCACACATTCGTCTTGCTATTTTGCGCCCTCTCCTTTATACTGATGCTACAGGCCACTGCCATGGCCGAGTACAGAAGAAAGGAGTATCTTATGCAGAAGAATGAGGTATGTGAAATGCTGGATACCTTGTCTTCAGAACTGTACAATGAGATAGAAACACATCTTGATGGCTTTTTAGACGAGAAGACCACTGTCCTTGCCCAAGCCATCCAGAACGCCGTGAAATCTACCCGAGAAAAATTGTACGGTCGTGAAGATGCTGTCTAGCATTGTGGCCCGGAGTTCACTCTTCGGGCTTTTCCTCCTCATCACACTGGTTGCAAGATATCGCTTCCCTTAAACACATGGCCTCAAATCTCAAATCCTCCGCTTTCTTTTCTATGGCCGCTACTTTCCCCAGTAAGCTGTCCTTATCTACGGAGACTCTCATAAGTAATTGGTTTCCTTTCATCCGTCCTCACCTCCTCCCTATACCGGCATCCGCCCACATGTTCGTCTTGCTATTCCCTCTCTGTATTCGAAATGTACAAATCTGCATATGACAATTTCTATGACTACCTAATTAATCCGTAGTTGCCCGAAATGGTGCCAATAACAGATATGTCATCATCTTGTTCAGGAGCCGCCGGGCAGAATAGACATCAAGCCCGTCAAGAGCCGATGCAATGGCCTCTGCCCTGCCAAGCTCCATTTCTGTAAACAATGGCGTGTGCATTCCAGGACATTCAGATTCACATGCTTCTCTTACTGTAACCATCCATTCTCACCTCCTCCCTACTATTGGCATCCGCTCACATGTTCGTCTTGCTATTCTGTCCCCTTTCCCTTATACTGGTGGTACAGGTCACTGCCATGGCCGAGTCCGAAGGAAAGGAGAACACCATGAAACTAAATCCCAATTGCATACGTGCATTGCTTCTCCAATGTGAAGATTCTCTTACACTTGATGAGCGCCTCGTCTGGCAGCCTTTACACCTGCCAGATTTTTGCACTTCTCTTCCTCTATATTCCAGGCAAGAGATTGCATATACCCTCTATCTTTTGGATGATGCAGATTACATTGAAACCCACATAGTAGAATCCGACAACGGCATAATAGATATCTATGTTTACCGCCTCACATACCTTGGACATGAATTCATTGACTCCATCCGTTCTAATCCCGTATGGGAGAAAATTCAGTCTGCGTTAAACGTAATAGGATCTGTCTCACTACCTATCATTCAGGAACTGGGAAGCCATTTCGTTCTCGAGCTTTTGAAGCATCCATAATTCTCTGTTTCTGCGAGTCGATGAAATCACTTATTTCCTGTTTCATCCGACTCGCTTTCTCTTCCACAAGAAAGACCTCATATTCGGAGAGACATACATCAGGATGCCTTGACCTCATGCCCGATTCTAGCGAAAGAAATGCTTCCGCTATCAAGACTTTCACGTCTTCTGCCATGATACTATTAAATTTGCGGTCAACCGATAGGCTGTCTGCCGTGTATGCTGAATGATATTGCCTCCTATTCCGCACTTCCTCACCTCCTCTCTATGCCATCTCCGTTTACTCGCTTTCAGCTAGTTTATCGGGCAAAAAAATATCATCCATTTTGCATCCATAAAGGCAGCACAATTTAGCCAACTGTATAGCGTCAGGCGCAGTATAATCATTTTCCCAGCTTACCAAAGTATTTGGGGCTATTCCAATGATTTTTGCTACTTCTTTCTGGTTTAATTTCGCATTTACCCTCATTGCCTTTAAAGATATTTTCAAAAGATTCACCGCCTTTCTATCGTACATTATACTCGCTTTTAGCGAGTTGTCAATACTAAAAGTTAGTTCTTTTGTTTTTATAGTTGCTTTTTACTCGCTTTTGATTTATAATCATGCTTACACGGAGGTGAAACCATGTCGGAAGAAGAATATAAAATAATTTTTTCAAAGAATTTACGGTACTATTTAGAATTGGATGGTAGAACACAAGCCGATTTATGTGAGTTCATGAAGGTATCTTCAGCAACTGTTTCCGATTGGTGTAATGGGAAGAAAATGCCTCGCATGGATAAAATTCAAACAATCTGCAATTGGCTACGAATTGAGAAATCAGATTTACTGGAAGACAAGGGCAATAAAAACAGCTCATATTACTTATATGATGATGCCAAGGAGTTCGCAGAGTTTTTATATGCCAACCCTGAATATAGGGTACTGTTCGATGCTAGCAGAAAAGTAAAAAAAGATGATATCCAATTTGTAAAAGAAATGATTGACCGGGTGAGCGATAAGAGATAATACCTAAAAGGGGGAATTCATATGGAAGATGATATCTATACATATTATGTGGACTTGCCTTGTACAATACGGTCATTTGTCGTATCAAATGCTGATATGACCTTCACGATAATCTTAAATGCCAAAATCGGAAGAGACCAGCAGTTACAGGCGTATCGGCATGAAATTAATCATATCAGAAACGGCGATTATGATAAAAAAAGTTCTGTAGACTTAGTCGAACTGGCAGCCCATGAGATTCAATAGAGGGAAGTAAGAATTATTGAGAAATATTGAACCAAAAGCAAAGTTCTAAAAATACGTTAAAAGGGGAAAAGCATGGGATTTCGATTCAGAAAAAGCATCAAGGTAGCGCCAGGTGTAAAGCTGAATGTCGGCAAAAAAAGTGTAGGAGTCAGCGTGGGAGGAAAATATGGGGGTGTCTCTGTAAACAGCAAAACAGGTGCCCGGGCACGGGTCTCTGCTCCCGGAACGGGCCTGTCCTATACCAGCAAAATAGGGAGTACCTCCTCAAAAAATAATTCCGCAAAAAACTCTGTTTCAAAAAGCACCCAGCAGAAAAACTCTTCTGCCAGTCCTACAGCTGATAAGAGGGCACAATATGAAGAGATTGTCAAAAAGGGGAATTTGACTAAGAAAAAGGCAAAGTCCCTCCAAAGAACCTGCACTATCATCGCATTGTCTTTAATGCTTATAGGATTATTAACAATCTCCTCAGGTATACTGGGCATCATCCTTATTGTTCTAGGAGTCTTTTTCGCCTGTACTGCGCATACGTACAAAAATATTGCAAAAACCTATTTCGATAACGTAGCGGCTCCTAAGGCTTCCACTAATGGAGTACAATCACAACAGACAATAGCCTCAAAACCGCTTCCCCAGAGAACAGTTGCGTCAAAGCAGTCTTCCGCTAAGGAGGAAACACACAAAATTACCGGAACATCATACCGGCAGGATGCAATCAAATCTTTGGGAACACCAAACCCTGATTATAGGCTTACCAAAGAGCAGCTTATCAAGAAGAATCTGCTTAATGTCACCATATACGAATATAGCTTTAAGTCCTATAAGGCCGAACTGGTTCCAGAGCCTACCAATGAGTATGATTCCAATGCAATAAAGGTAGTCATAGCAGGAAAGCATGTTGGTTATGTCAAAAAGGGGAGCTGTGCCCACGTCAAGAAGCTGATGAGCACAAATTCCATCAAATCCATCACTGCCACCATGAAAGGCGGAAGCAGCAAATACATATCCTGTTATGACCCTCCAAAAGAAAGGGACGAGGATTCTTACAAATATGAATCTGACAAAGGAACTATTGGCGTGGAGATTAAAATCCAGACTATAGGGTAGATACCATCAGGATAGTTCTTGGAAAAGTAGGCGACTGATTAAACCGCTTCGGCGTTTTAATACTATAAAAAGGATGAGAGAAACACTATGACCATTCAATACTCCAAACAAGCTGTAAAATTTCTCAGCAAGCAAGACAAAATAACACAGATGAGAATTATATCTGCTATTAATCAATTGCCAAACGGCAATGTAAAAAAATTGCAAGGAAGAACAGGATATAGGCTCCGGGTAGGAAATTTCCGTGTCATATTTGATTTTTCAGGCAATATTATATGTATCAACGAAATTGATAATCGTGGGCAAATCTATAAATAGGAGGATTCGCAATGAATGCTATAAAAGAGAGGATACTGGGAGCTATTACTGTCATGAATAATTCTGACGCAGAAAAAGTATGGGATTTTATGGTCAACAATCTGCACCCCCGTTCTTGGGATGACATAGAAGAAGTCACCCCTGACGACTGGGATCTGAAAATGCTGGATGATATGGACAACAATCCTGACTGCCACGAATTTATATCCCAGGAAGAATTGCTAAAGGAGCTGGGCCTGGTGCCGTCACTGACAGAAAGCTGATTTCCTGTCCCAGGCGGACATCTGCTCGCCAAATAAGATATAATGAATGAAAGCAGCGGACGGAACGGGCAGCCGTCGCCCAAGGCCCCCGACACATTCGCAAAAGTGCCAGATATGATGGATACGCCGCTCATCTTGTGATTTGATGGGCGTAAGGGTGTAGCCAGTTGCGACGTCGCAACTCCTTTAAGAAAGCGAGGAATGACTTATGGACTTAGCACATGAAAGAATTTACACGATAGATGACATCTACGCCCTGCCAGACGGCCAGAGGGCAGAGCTGATTGACGGCCAGATGTATATGATGGCTCCACCGAACACAAAGCACCAGCGAATCGTGGGAAATCTATATGCGGCGATCCACCACTACATCAAGGCAAAAGGCGGTTCCTGCGAAGTGTTCCCTGCCCCCTTTGCCGTCTTCCTGAACAAGGACAGCAAAAATTATGTGGAGCCGGATATCACTGTCATCTGTGACAAGGATAAGTTGGACGATGTCGGCTGCAATGGAGCTCCCGACTGGGTCATCGAAGTGGTATCCCCATCAGACCCGCAGAGGGACTATGATGTCAAGCTCTTCAAATACCGTACCGCCGGCGTCCGCGAATATTGGATTGTGAATCCCATGACACATACTGTCACTGTCTATGACTTCGAACGTGGCACTGGTACGAACCAATATGTCTTTGATGACGAAATCCCTGTATGCATCTATAGGGATTTGAACATCCGTATTACCGATTTACTATAGACAGTTGCGACGTCGCAACTCCCGCACCATGACAATATGATATGCTTGCCGGGCAGCCGGGGACGTGCTCTCACCCGTTCCGAGTCTTGCGGGAGGTGGTGATCATTATGAGTACATATGAGTAATTCATGGTTATCTTGACCGTGGCACTGCTGATTGTAGCAATCTTGAATTATACGCATAAAAAATAGCCGTCCTGACTTTGGCGAGCTGGCGGCTATCTTTTACTGACTGATTTTCGCCGGAGCGGAGAAGCGGTGTTTCCTTTCCGGCTGTCCTGTTAAGCATATTATATACCATGGCTTAAATATTTTCAACAGAAATCTAAAACAATCAAAGGTAAAGGTGGGGATTTCCATGTCAAGAATCAGATGCGCCATCTACGACCGTGTCAGCACGGAGCTGCAGGCAAAGGAAGGCTTGTCCCTGGATGCCCAGAAGCAGGCCCTCACGGACTACGCCCTTGCCCATGACTATGAGATAGTGGACTATTATGCCGACGAGGGCCTGACCGCCCGCAAGAAGATGCAGAACCGCAAGGACCTGATGCGCCTGCTGCGGGACGTGGAGGCCGATCGGATAGACCTGATCCTGGTCACCAAGCTTGACCGATGGTTCCGCAACATCAAGGACTACCACAACACCCAGGCCATCCTGGAGGCCCACCACTGCAACTGGAAGACCATCTTCGAGGAGTACGACACCTCCACGGCCAACGGGCGCTTCGCCATCAATATCATGCTCTCCGTCAATGAGAACGAATGCGACCGGACCTCCGACCGCATCAGCTCCGTCTTCCAGTACAAGAAAGGCCGGAAGGAGCACCTGAACGGAAAGCCTGCCTATGGCTATGTTGCAGACAAGGACAAGAAGCTGGTCAAGGATCCCGCCACGGAGCATATCGTCAATGACATCTTCCAGCAGTACTTCACCACCTACTCCAAGAAAGCCACAGTGCAGTACATACTCTCCAAGTATGCCGGCTCCCCGGTCTGCCCCACCATGTACCAGGTGAACCGCATCCTGAAGTGTGAGACCTATACCGGCCAGATGTATGGCATCGAGGATTACTGCCCGGCATACATCACTGCAGAGCAGTACCGGAAAATCCAGTCCATCAGCGACTCCAAGATCATACCGCACCAGACGGAGCCCTTCCTCTTCTCTTCCATGGTGAGGTGCCCCATCTGCGGGAAGAACATGAACGGCTTCGTGAAGCGCCAGCCTCTGAAGTCCGGCGGGGTATCCGAATACAAGCGTTACCGCTGCGGCGCGAAGTTCACGGAGTACCACAATGGTGCCTGCCTGTCGGAGTCCGTCATAGAGGATTATCTCCTGACCCATGTGGAGGAAGCTGCTGATGCAAAGATAACGGAGCTTTCCAAAAAGCAGCGGGAGCTGATGCAGAAGCCGGACATGTCCGCCGCCATCCGAGCAGAGCTGGACCGCCTTAACATCATGTATCAGAAAGGGAGAATCAAAGAAGCGTACTATGATGAGCAGTATGCCCGCCTATCAGAAAAGCTGGAAGACTGCAGCCCCCTGGAGGAGGTGACGGCTTCCCTGGAGGCCTACAGGGCCATTTCCAGGAACTTCACAGGGGAATGGCAACAGATGTACCGGAACCTGGATATAGGCCATAAGAAGTCTTATTGGAAGGAAATCATCCGGCAGATTGAAGTGGACGCGGGAACCCGCAGGGTATGCGGATTCACGTTTCGGATTTGAGGGTGTAGTAACATATATTTTACTACAGTGAAGTCCCCCTGCCCGCCAGAAAACGCCGCTGCCGTGGAGCCGAAGTCGATGCTCTGGTCGATGTTCACATCCGCAGCCGGGTCGATGCCGTTCTTGCGCAGGATATACTCGAAGACCATCTGGGGCATACCGCCAGTCTGCCCTAGCATGATGAACATATTTTCCACACACGTCAATTTCTCCTTAGAAGCCACGATTCTGTATGGATAATGGTAGATTCCCGTCTTTTCCACCAGCCCCAGGTCCAGCAGATGCTCCATATAGGTACCGAACTTTTTCTTGTGCATGGGATAACCCATATTTTTCAGGCTCTCCGCCAGGAATTTTGCAGAGGTAAAACCTGTCTCGTCCTTTTCCAGAAGCCGGATTGCCTCAATCATCATGGTGAGCTTCAGATTTTCCTTGTCGGCTTTGAAATCATAGGCCTCCAGATTGCCGAGACCATGTTTCAAATAGATGTCAACATTTCCGTCTTTGTCTACGATGATTTTTTCTACCAGAACCTCAATGTCCGTCCGGGTCAGGCTTTTTTGCTCCAACACTTCATTTAAAATATCCAGTGCGGTTTGAAAGCCCGGTTTGATTGCAACAGCGGAGATATGGGGCTCCTTCGTCAAATCTTGCAGTGTTTTTTCAATGGCAGAGATACGC
>OFGX01001288.1_pt1 | contig 15432 bp, 6 predicted proteins | sample 1521831 | NCBI WGS metagenome assembly OFGX01 (sample SAMEA3504080, study PRJEB24116) | mouse gut metagenome | biome: mouse gut; feature: mouse-associated habitat; material: faeces | place: Denmark | collected 2011 | reverse complement strand
GCTGCAGATAGAACTGGACTCGGAAGAATTTGAACAGGCCTGCAGGGAAGCCAGGCGGCAGCCCGAGGCGGCGGCAGAGCTGCTTTCGCAGGTTCTTCCTATATATAAGGGAGACTTTCTGGCCGGGAATGACAGCGACTGGGTGATACCCGTGAGACGCTACTACCAGACCCTCTACCTTGACGCCTGCCGGGAGGTGCTTCCCGCCCTCCAGAAGCAGGAGCGTTGGATGGAAATCATAGACATCTGCGAGCAGGCCCGGAATGTGGACTTCGCTGCGGAAGATTTTGTAATCTCCCAGATGCAGGCCCTCATTTCCATGGGGCAGTCCGCCCGCGCCATGGAACAGTATACACACTACAGGGAACGCCTGTGGGAGGAATTTCAGATAGCCCCTTCGGAACAGATGGAACAGACCTATGCGTTAGCCTCCTGCATGGGCAGGGGCGCCCCGGGAAAGGGTGATATTCTGAAAATGGTCACCGAGGAAGAGAACGACGGACGCGCCTTTTTCTGCACATTTCGAACATTCCAGAAGATCGTGGCTTTGGAGAGACGCCATCTGTCCAGGACCAGAGGCGCATCCACCCTGATGATTGTGGGACTTGGCAACCAGGTCATACCCGGTACGGATGCCAGGCGCCTGGAACGCGTCCTGTTGGACAGCTTAAGGGCAGGTGACCCCGTGGCCAAACTGGACGTTACCTCCTATGTCCTGATGCTGCCCGGAAGCTCTCCCGCGGATGCCCGGACGGTTGCAGAACGGATAGACAGAACTTTCCGCAGAACCTACTCCCATTCCAGGGCCAGTCTCTCTTTCCGGACGGCCATTCTGGAAGGAAACCAGAATACAAACGATGCAAAATAGCCGGAATACTATATGTTGAAAAATCTCCAAAAGTAATGGAAAACTAATGCTTCTTGGATAGAGTAGAAATAAATCAAGAGGGAAGCGGGGACGGAAATAGAAAAGTCTCCGGGAAAACGGTAAAAAAGAGGTGAGAAGAGCATGAAATTAAAAGGGAAAATGTTACCCTGCGGAAGCCGGGAAGCTGTCGTCACCGTGTTATCCTATAAAAACGGCATCATGGACGGATACCTGCAGCATCCACGACTGCAGGAAAAAGAAAAGATACACAGCCTGTCCCAGATCATTCTGCTCTTAAACAGCCTTGTGGACCTGGAAGACTGCCCCAATCCATCCCTTCCCCTCATTCCGTTGGAATATGAGGAAGACGGGAAAAAGTCGGTTTTCCGTATTCAGATTCTGTTCCGGGAACACTACTCCTGGCAGGGCAGGCTTATCTGGCAGAATGAGAACCGGGAAGTTGTATTTAGAAGCGTAGTGGAGCTGCTTCAGCTCTTTGATGAGATTCTTGGCGAATAAAAGGAGGATGCAATCGATGAAACTCCATAGAAACAGAAAAAAGAACAATATCAGGAAACTGATCAGCCTGGCGCTGGCATGCTGTATGACCCTTTCCATGGGTTCGTCCTATGTAAACGCGGGGGAAATGGGTATTGCCGTGGAAAGCAGCGCGGCAGTGCAGGAGTCCAGTGAGGCGGAATCTGTTCCGGCTGCAATGACAGAAGCCGACAATCAGGATGTGAGTCATCAGGATGTTCCCTCCGATGAAAGCCAGGAGCAGCCTGCAGATACGGGAGAGACGCCGTCCGATGCGGACCAGGGTTCCCAGAGTCCGGATGACCAGAACCCTGTTGACGGAACCACCGACAGCGCCGTTCAGCCGTCCCAGACGCCCACAGCCCCCGAAGGGGAGCCTTCGGACAACGGAAGCCAGGATGCGGGGGATTCTGTACCGCAGCCTTCCGAAGAGGAAGCGCAGCAGGAACCCGGCAGCGAAAGCGGTGTCTCCGAAGACGGAATGCCTGCGGATGAAACTCCCGCTGACGGAAGCCAGGCCCAGGACGACAGGCTTCCCGGTACAGAGACCGGGGAAGGGGAAAGCCAGGACGGCACGGAACTGCCGGGGAGTGAAGACGATTTGTCAGTACAGGACAGCCTGGCTGCGGTTCCGGAAGATGCGGCAGGCGCAGCCATGTCCCTTAGGGGCCTCGGCAGTGGTAATGCTTCCGACAGCCAGTATGGCTTTGATGCTTATTATGTAAATCAGCATGATCCATATGACGTAATGTTGGATCAGAACTTTAACCTGAAATACCAGATGGAATTTCATGCCAGCCAGGACTATGAGCCGGGCACGGTGGTGATTCGAATAGAGTCCGAGCTTTTCAGGGACAGAAACGGAAACTCCATTCTGCCCACGGAAATCGGCGTCCCCCAGGGAAGTCCGGAGGCATCGGTATCCAACCGCAGTACGCCCTTTAACTATTATTATGAAGATCAGTCTTTGGTGTTTTTCAACTATAAGAAAATTGATTCGGGTACCAATGCAGCATGGCAGGTACTCTACAAAGACCAGAAGCTGATGGACATTACAGACGGGACAGAATGGACACTGCAGCCCCGGATATCTGTGGACGGGGGAGCGACATACCAGGAAAGGACACCGCTTAGAGGACGGATAGATTCCGCAGTGTTTCTTGAAAGCGTTACCAAATCCTATTATACGGAGTCAGGGCTTAACTATACGCCGGGGCTGTATACCCTTTCACAGGTGAGAAGGTACATCAGCGGGGATGTGGACAGCAGGTTTTTAAACAGTGACGGCAGATTGAATACCACTGACTGGCGCTATGTGGTCTGGGATGTCAGGGTAAAGGGTACGGCCACACAGCCCTGGGACATGGTTATTACGGATATGCCCGGCAGTAGCGGACAGGTGGTGGGGTATAAGGATAATTCAGACAGATCCACAGCCTATAAGCTTCCCATCGGGCAGGTAGAGATGGACGGAACGGCTCTGCGGGATCAGAGGGAAGAATCCTGGGGAAACCGTTTTTATGTAGTGACGGCATATCCTGCCGATGCAGCAGAGGACGGCACGCCGGTACAAAATGACATTACAATCAGGCTAATCCCCAGAGACGGGCAGGATGCCCCCACAGAAGGGTCTTCCGGTACAGCTACATGGACATATAAGAACTATGACTGGTCCTACAGCGGGAATATCATCGGTGTCCATAAGGAAACGGACAAGACGGTATATACGGGATGGTTGGATGCTTACAGGCTGTCAAAGGTAAACGGAGCGGACTACGGCGACATGCCTTTTACCACCACAGGACATATGTATGGTTATTCCTACACCCACAGGACTGACAGCAGCTCCGACTACACAGTGGGAGATTATATCCCGGGCACATACTATACCCTCACCACTGTAGACGACTTCATGTACCTGTACGCTGCGGCTGGTGACGGGGCGATAATGGACGGGAGTGATTATTATTTCTCCGCCGTGAATATCACCCAGACAGATTACGGCTACGATGTTTGGGAAGACCAGAAGGTGGAGTCCGAACTTACGAAAGTAGATGCGGGTTTACTGCCCGAAGCATTGAAGGATGGGAACGATGTAAGAAGCAGAGCGCGTATTTACGCAATGCTGGCAGCTCCCAATGAGGCGAATCAGGAAAGCGCAGATCCGCAGGGATGGGTACTGATCGATACCGTGGATGTGGATGCTTCCGGCAGCATGTCCTACGCTTTTTCAGATGAAGTCATTGCGCAGCAGCCCTGGCGGGTAAAGGTGGAACACGATACCATAGACTACGAAACGATCTGTAAGATTGACGTAAAAGTACGCATCAAGTCCTCCTCCTCTAAAATGGCGGAGATTCTTGACCTGCGGAATAATGCAGAAACCAACGAGAAAAGCCCGGAGGTTAAGTTTGAGAATGTGTCAGGCGTTATGGGCACAGTCCATCTGGCAGACGGAAGCGTCGTCTATTTTACGGATTCTGACGGAAACAGCGGTTCCACCAATTACGGCGAACCCGGACTTGCGGAGGCAACGAAAGCCTTATATCAGGATAACAACGGCGAAGGGATTCTCCTTGTCCGCGACAACGCATACCGGACGGTTACATGGCTGAACGAGACGGCTGCTTCCTTTAAAAAAGCAGGCAGCACAAACGATGTGGACAATAACCGGGTATTGGTGGACTATTATCTGACGGCATATGACGGTTATGAAATATATGACAGGAGCAGTCTCAACTATCTGCGTGAGGAAGATCAGGATCTGATTTCTCCGGGCAGAAGCCATGTGGTATTTTATGATCTCCTTCCCTATGGCATGCAGTTTGATGCCTCTTATCCCATAACGGCAGGCCGGATTACCGATTTGAGCAGGGATGTCTACCAGACACAGCCCAAGAGTTGGGACAGCGCGCAGGTTACGGTTACAGTGAACCCGGAGAAGGATATCATCACCAATTACCGCGGGACAGGGCGGACGATGGTAGTATTCCACATAGCCTTTGACGGGGCGGACGCCACCTCGTATACCAACGGAAAATGGATTGAAGGATGGGGCGTAAGCTTCCGGGCGTATTACGAATGGAAGGACATGGATCAGCTCAATCAAGTGGAGATCAATGCCAACCTTAGTGCGTTTATGCCTGATTTCAGTGAAGCGGCAGGCGGCAGCAATAACAGCCATCCGGCCCTTGTGGGACTGAAAACGGAAGTGGATTATGACAACGGTACCCATGGGGATGGGCAGGAAGATCTTTCTACAGTAGATAAGGCATACGCGGATATGGTCAGGGAATATACCGGCGAAAACGGAAAGCCGGTGAAGGGTAATATCGACGGATATAATCCTGTTGACAAAGACGGCAACCCTTATGATACTACTTACCGCAATGTACTCTATGCAAAAAATGAGCTGAAGGACGATGTGGCAACCTCCTCCCAGTCCACCATAGAGAAACTGGTGCGCGCCGATTCAGACCGATTCGGCACCTTTGACAGGACGGCTACCGTGCCCGCAGGCTCGCAGGCAGACGGGTTTTATACCTACGACATCAATGTAACTACTGCCACCGGAATTCAGGATATTGCGGTATTTGACAGGTTGGAGCGGGCGGCTGTGGACCGGAAGGGAAGCAAGGATCCCTTTGCACCCTTTGAGGAGAATACATGGTCCGGTACCTTCCAGTCCCTGGATACCACCGGACTGGATAAACGGCAGATTCCGTATACGGTCTATTACAATAGGAAGGAAGATGCCGCCATAACCACGGGCAATGAGATGCCGGAGAGCATTCTCACTACAGGAAACGGGTGGTATGAAGAGGCGGCCTTTGAGGGCATGCTCCAGGAAACGCTTGGTGATAAATACAGCGGAAGATGGCAGGATTATGTGAAAGCAGTGGCGGTGAAACTGGATCCCGGGTATAAACTGGAAGCGAATCATTCCATAGCCTTCCGGATCAGGATGAAGGCGCCCATGGCAGGTGAGTTGGAGGAGGGCAGCAGCCTTTCCACCTATAACAATGCCTCCTTCTCCTCCTTTTCAACCACTGACAAAACCAGAAGTACGGTTACAGGCAATTCCGTCAAGGTAACTGTAAGCGCGGAGGAGACACTGGAGGTTATCAAAGAGACATCCGGACCTGTGCCCGGCGCGCGCCAGGATGAGAATTTTGAATTTCGGCTTTACAAAGAATATACATACGATAATGAGACCGAAAAGCAGTACCTTGCCTACACGGAATACAAACTCTATAAGTTCGAAGACGGCCAGTGGAAACCGCAGGAAGGTTTATACGCCACTGACGGAAACGGATACCTTTATCTGCACGCCGGGGAAAAGGCTGTCTTTGAAGCAGCCGATGCCGGACGCATCCGGGTGAAGGAGACAGAGAATATATTCTGGGAGTCCGAGACAAAGGAAGAGGTGACGGAAGATCCGGACAGCGGGAAGACCGTTCACAGCGTAACGGTGACGAATACCTATCGGCCCGTGCTGTATATGCAGAAAAAGCTTTCGGCAGTACCGGAGGGAATGGATGTAAGCGGAGAGAGCTTTACTTTCCGAATCGAAGTTAAGAAGAACAACAACTATTTCCCCCTTGCAAATGCGGAATTCTGGTATGTGAACAGCATACGCCTGGACGGAGGCGCACCGGAAAAACTGAAATCCGGACTTACAGATGACCAGGGCGAATTTACGCTAAGGGAAGGCGAGATCATCGCGCTTTTCCCCGGAGCCGTGGGAACGGAATACAGGATAACAGAAATTAGTTCCGGAGATAACTGGATTTGCGAGGATGATACCATAACCGGCGCAACGATAACCGGAGGAAACAGCAAGAGCATAACCAACTATTATAAGTGGAAGGAGCTTCTGCTGACCAAGGACATCACCCATCAGACACAGGAGGACTATGACGCGGCGCCGCAGCCGTTTACCTTCCGTATCAGCGAAGTGGGAACGGATGCGGAAGGAAAGGAAATTCATACGCCTGCAGCCGGAAAGGAATGGGTGCTGTTGGATAAGGACGGAAATGAGATTACAGGGACGTCCGACGATAATCAGCCCGGAAGCGGCGTGGGCGGAGAAGCGAATCCAACATCGGGAACGCTTGACCAGGAAGGCAAATTTACCTGCAATATGGGATTCCGGACTGTCAAAATCAAAGGCCTGGAGGCAGGCAAGACCTATCGGATCGTAGAGCTGACGGAAGGAATCTCTGCGGAAGACGGGAAACCGCTGTATGTTCCGGCGGACGGGGACAGTGCCACGGCACAGATGCCTGTTTACAGTACCAGAAAGAATGTGACCATTACCAACGACTACCGGAAGCGGCCGCTGTCAGTGACAAAGACCGTGGTTAAGACCCGGGAAAACGGACTTCCCACAGATCAGTGGACGGAATATTTTCGCTTTACGGCTACGGTGAACGGGAAGGATTTGCCCAAGGGGACACCGTACACCGTGACCAGGAGAGGCAGCGATGAGACAGTGACACGCTATGTGGGCAGTCTGGAGGGGATGGACTCTGACCAGATTCTACTGGCAAACGGCAGTCTGATAGAGGCACTTGAGGACAATGAATTTATATTGGCGGACGGTGAGACGGCTGTTTTCAAAGATGCGGGCATGTTGAAAGATACCATTATTGTCAGTGAGGTAGATAACGACAATCAGATATACCCGGCAGACAAGGGCCCTTATACGGATACACTTTCCGGAGACGGCAGTGAGGCATCCTTTGTGAACGGGGAAAAGGGAAGTCTGCTGATCGGAAAAGAATATGTGGGCCTGGACGAGGTAGGAAGCAAAGCTGTTGAGGAATTGAGGTCTGGTTGGGGACTGATGCCTTCCGGAGAGAATGGAACTGTAGAATTTGTCCTGCGTATAACCGACAGCGAAGGCACTTATGTATGGCCGGAAGTTCCGACTACAGTTAACTGTATTGGCAGATATGGCGATATCGCCCAAAGAACTTATGAACCCGGAGATTCCATATCCGTGACACCCTGGGAGACGATCGTTATTCCCACAGGGGAGGGAACCAGTATTCCTTCGGATGCCCAATATACCCTGATTGAGACGGAGGAAAGCAGAAAGCGGATCATTCAGTATTGTTTTGAGGAGTGGATTGATGACCGTGTAAGTCAGATGGACTACTGGCTGCAGATCAGCCAGAGCGCAGCGTCGGATGTGCTGGCCGAAATGAAAACCGTCAGTGAGAGACCTTCAGCCGTCATCTGCAATGAAGTAAGCAGTATCGGAAAAAGGGGAGAGGGTTCGATTCAGGGAAAGAGAATGACTTCCGAATCAGATGAAGTGCCGACGGGCAAAAAGTTGGTATGGCGCCTGGAACGGTATGACCGTGGGAGCGGTGCATGGCTCCCGGCATCGAAAATACCGTATTTGATTTTCAGGAATACAGGATTTGGGCCTGAACCGGTTTCCAGAGAGGTTGAAACCACCAAAGAGGATGGACGGATTACGCTGTATAAGTTGGAAGGCGACAACTATCCACAGGTTTGGTTTCCCAAGGATCGGGTGTACCTGAATCTTTACAGGCAAAGCGATATAGATAAGCTTCTTGAGAGCCTGGAGAATGGAAAAGACTTGCTGCGCCTGGTGGAGGTGCCGGAGGAGTCCGATGCCGAATGGGGCATGTTGGTGGGGTATGATGAAATTATCTCACTGGAAGATAATGGAGACATAGGAATGATGCCCCAGACAAATTTGACGGAAGAGGAGGCGCCGACTCTGCTGAAGCAGTCAGTGCAGGAATGGCATGGCACAGAGGAAGAAGACAATTATCCGACAGTGGGGGGATCCGGGACACGGTACAACATGGATGTACCTCCGGAGAAGACCTGTGCGTTTGTCAATTCCAACACCAGAACATCAGTGGAAATCGAGAAATATATGAAGGGCAGTTCCGATGCATTATTTACCATGGTATTGGAGCAGGTCATTTCCACTTCCCTGGGAAAAGGGGAGACAATTACGAAGGATAATTACAAAGATGCGATTGCTGCCACCAGACCTGGAGCCGGTATTCCCTATACCGTTTATAATGCCGACGGCAGTGCGGCGGGAAGCGGCGTGACAGATTCCGGCGGGGAGCTGAAGTTGGAGGCCGGGCAATATGCCCGTCTGGAAGTACCGGACAGCACAATGTGGACCGTCTCGGAGAAAACATCGGCTTCCCCCAACTACAGGCTGACGGATCTGCAGCCGGAATCCGGTGACGTGAGGCTGACGAAGCTGAATGAGAACCTGATGCTGATTCACCTTCCGGCAAAAGTGATTCCTAAGATGTACAAAGTGGAATGGTACTCCGCCTGGAATGGAGAGCTGCTGAAGAGTGAGACAAGAAGCGGCAATGTTGGGGAAATAGTCGTAGTCACGGAAGAAGATAAGCAATATGGGGCAGACGAGGGATACCGCTTCAGTAGGAAGAACTGGAATAATATTGAAGGCGGAATGCTCAATATGCAGACGGAGACTGTCCTTAAGCTTTATTTTGACCAGGAAGTGGCGTATACGATAGAAAGGTATCATATTGAGGGAGATTTGTTGGATGAAGAGCCGATCAAGAGAGTGGGGGTTGCGGGCAATACAATAGAGGTTACCGACGAGGATAAGAACTTCGGTTCCGGATATAAGTTTGATGAGGGTAACCAGGGCAACATTGAACAAACTCGACTGCAGCCTGGTGGAAGGAATGTGCTTCGCCTGTACTTCAGAAAGATTGTAGACGCCAAGATAAAGGTGACCAGAGAGTATTACCTATATGGTGAAAAGGTAGCAGGCATTAACGTAACGAAAGAGTTTGAAGGGGTGGAAGGTGATGTTATAACCGCAGAGTCACTTAGTCAGAAGTATTCGGACTGGAATAAATGTTCAGTTGACGGCAAGACTTTTGAATTCCGGTTATCAAATAGCAATCACAGCATCCAGTTAGAGGCAGAAGAGACTGAATACGCCATAACCCTGAAATATGAGTACAAAGTATATGAAGTGCGATACACGGACGGCACAGATGGCTCGATTTTTGGAGCACAATCGCGTAACTGTTGGGAAGGAGAGAGGACTCCCGAATTTAACGATGGCAAGGAGCCTACCCGGACGGGCTATAAATTTGCAGGATGGCAGCCGGTTTTCAACCCGTATGTATCTGGGGGTGATGCGGTATATTTGGAAGAGGAGAAGAAATGGATAATTGAATACAAGGCCACATGGCAGAAAAAATGATGGAAAGGAGGATTGGAGGCTGCTGATCCTTAAGGCCTTCAAGAATAAAACAATGAAAAAAGTGAGAAAAATGATATCCTTCCTGACCATTCTCTGTTGTCTGGCAGGAAGCATGTTCCCGGCATATGCCGCGGAATCCTCGGGAGCTTCTGTTTCCGGAGTACCAAGAGTGACATTTACCAACGAACCCAATAACTCACCGGATCTCTTTGTCTCAAAGATTGTGGAAAATACGGTTCCGGGCGCCCCGTATGCGGCGCCGGAACATGCCGCATATCGGTTTGTACTGAAGATAGGCGGCGAGGTTGCGTCCAATGTGAAATACCGGCTCATTGATTCGGAACACGGGGAAGTCACCAGAAAGACATCCGGGGGACGGGAAAAGCCTTTCACAACAGACAAAACCGGGGTCTTTGAACTGGAAGACGGCCAACAGGCCTGGTTTGAATATGTGGGTACCGGAGTGAAGTATGAAGTGGTGGAGCTGGACGCCTACCAATGTCCTGTAACGGATACTGACGGGAATGAGATAGCGGTTAAGGACGGCTATAAGCTGTACGACGGAGAGGGGAACTTACTGCGGGGTGAAATCGAATACCAGCTGCGGAGCCTTTCCGGAGACGGTTATCTGCAGAAGGATCCCACCTCGGACAATTATGTTACGGGGGGTGTTTCCACCGGTGAGAAAACCATACTTCTGAACGGAAGCAGCGAGACCTTTACAAACCGCTATACCGGCAGGGGAACCGGAGAGAAGACTACGCTGAAAATCAGCAAGGCGATTTCCTTCCCCCCAGGCTATACGGTTCCGGAGACACCGGATTTCCGGTTTAAGGTGGAACTGGACGGCCGCCCTTATGGCGGAAAAGAGTACGCTGTCATTGACACGGCAAGCGGAAATCCCGTCATAGACCCGGAGACGGAGGCGCCTCTTATGGGGACCACGAGCGAGGATGGCTGTTTTACCCTGAAGGGCGGACAGACGGCTTCCTTCGGAGAAGTTCCTACAGAACTTGACTATAAGATTTATGAATTGTTGGAAGACGGCATGACGGCGGCGTCCGACACTGAAGCGGGAGACGGCGCGGAGGCAGATGAGGATGCTGAAGCGGCCGCAGGGTTCGGAAGATGGTGGGCCGTGGGCGGCACGGAACACAAGGGTTCCACACAGGCGCCGCTCACATGGGTAAACTTTAATAACGCCAATGTCTCTTTCGTAGTGACAAAGCGAATGGAGGATTACAGCAAACCGGATGTGGCATTTTCCTTCCGTCTGGCGGATGAGAAAAACAACGCATTGGCAGGAGCTGCGTATTACCTTTATAATACCACGGGCATTCCCGTGTATGACGAAAAGGGAAAGCAGGCAGCGGGAATAACGGATTCCGAGGGCAGCTTCCTGCTGAAACCCGGTCAGGCCGCCGTATTTGCAGGCATGGAGCCGGGGAAATCCTTTAAAGTCACCGAGACCAGGAATCCTGACTATGTGCAGGTTCTGCCGCTTCCGGACAGCGATACGATCTATTCGGTGCCTGTGGGGGGCCAGATTCCGTTTGTGGATTTTGTCAATAAGCCTGCGGATAACCAGGGATCCCTGACAGTGACCAAGGAACTGACCTATCAGGAAGGGGAAGGACCTCTGGCAAGGGATGATTTCCATTTTGTGATTTATAAACAGCTGAAGACCGAAGACGATGTGAAGAAAGCTATGGGAGTGAGGGAGATACTGTTTTTCGAAACAGGAAGTGTTACTTCCGAAAACATCCAGGCAGCGGCGGCTAAGGGAGGCATCCTTCTTGTGGGGACGGAGATAACCGACAGTGAACCCAGTGGGATAGACGACTGCATCCGTAAGGCAGACGGCATCTGCTACTATCAGAAAGACGGGAGCCTGTACGAACTTTATGCTCCCCTGGAAAACACCGTATACAGCGTGCCGGAAGGACTTTCCGCACCCACCTATAAAACCGGTTCGGGCAGCAATGCAGGCGAGTTTTCCATCAAGGCCGGGCAGACGGCCAGGTTTGACCTTCTTGCCACCGGATACAAATATCTGGTGAAGGAATTCGGATTGACTGCGGAATACACGGAGATCATGGAGGATTCGCAATATTACAAGGAAATATATGATCTGTCCCAGACGGCGGGTAAGGAATACGCCCAGACAGCGGATCTCACTGGCAGCGGACTTTCCTTCCTGTTTACAAACCGTTATCAGGCGAAGAAGCTGAACCTGAAGCTGACGAAGGCAGACGCGGACGGAAATCCGATCGTGGATGCTCCGGCGCACTTTATGCTGTATCTGGATAAAAGCCAGAAGCATATGTATGAGCTGAGTAATAAAGTTCGTTTGATTAATGTTTCGGATTATATGATTTCAAATTGTGATGAATTTCTGGGATTCCTCTGTGGGATTATCTCTCAGGATCATGATCTGGAAGAAATGTATTTAGACAGTTTCCTTACCATTGCAATGTTAGAGGGCAGCGATATCAGCCATGCTATCGCAAAGCTGGACTCTATCAGCGATAAATTCCGTGTTAATTTTGTTTTAAGCATTTCCATGAATGAGAGAGACCTGCCTGAATGTACCAAAGGTAAGGTAATCGTGTCTCTGTAGAACGATCAGAAAAAGCGGACAGGTCCGCATCCACATGAAGAACATATACAAAAGGGGTTATCGAGTACGCAGCGATAACCCCTTTGATTGAAAATATATTCGTTTCCTGCAGAAAATTCTGCCTGATGTCAGGCTTCGTTGATGGAACGGATACGTCCAAAAACGCTGCAGAGATACAGACCGCCGATTCCTACGATTCCATAGATAATCCGGGTGAGCCAGCTCATATCGCCGAACAGAAATGATACCAGGTCAAAACGGAATAAACCGATCAGTCCCCAATTGACTGCGCCTATAATCACAAGCGCCAGCAGTGTGTAATCCAAACCTTTGGTATTCATATGCATTCCTCCTTTTACATGAATTTAGTATTTCCAGACGAAAAAAAATCATGTTGGAAATTCATGGTACTTGAGTTTGTGCTTTCAAAATGATAGAATATCTGTAACTTTCCATTAGGTACAACCACAGAAACAGGACTTAACATTTATGGCAAAAAAAAATAGCAAAAAAGTTGTAAAATTTCACAGAGCATCTCATTTCAATATAGGTGTTGTTGTTTTTCTTATTATTTTTGTATATATGGTTTACAATATTTTCCAGTATTTTACTGCAGGACAGGTGGCAGTCTATGAGGTAACGCAGGGGACCATTACTCAGAATCACACATATACCGGCGTTATTCTGCGGGAAGAAAAAGTGTTTCAGGCGGAGAATTCCGGTTATATCAATTATTATAACCGGGATGCTGCGAAGGTCAGTGTTAATACCTATGTGTATTCTGTGGATGAAAGCGGAGATTTTTATAAGGAAATTACCAGTCAGAACGACGGTCAGCTTTTTTCCGAAAAAGGTTCCTATGATGAACTGGAGAAAACGGCATCAAATTTTGTACTGGATTATTCCAACGAGGATTTTTATAAGGTATATACGTTTCAGTATGATATGGAAGCGGAGCTGATGGAAGCCATAAGCGCCAATGCTTTATCCAGTCTGGATCATTACCAGGAGGGGACTTCCGGATTCCATATCCATCAGGCTTCAGAGCCTGGCATAGTGGTATATAATACAGACGGTCTGGAAAATGTAACGACGGAAAATTTTACAAAAGATATTTTTGACGCCTCTGCCCATCAGAAAAAAAATCTGATTTCCAGAGAGCAGGTAACTGCCGGAGAACCTGCATATAAGATGATTACCAGTGAAATCTGGAATCTGGTCGTTCCGGTGGAACAGGAACTGGCTAACGATCTGGCCAGGGAGTCTAATATCCAGGTGGAGTTCAAAAAAGACAATTCCACTGCCTGGGGAGTTTCCCGGATTTTAAATCAGGCGGATGACTGGTATCTGATACTGACCTTCCAGAATTCCGCTGTCCGGTTTGCTGCGGACCGCTATCTGGACGTGAAACTGCTGCTGTCAGATACGAATGGACTGAAAATACCAAATAAGGCCCTGACGAAAAAAGATTTCTTTCTCATACCAAAAGATTTTCTCACCAAAGGCGGGGATGACGGGAACAGCGGTGTTACACGCCAGTATAAGGACGACGAGGGAAAAACTGTTATGGAATTTACGGAAGTTACGGTTGCGGAAGAAACAGAAGACAGATACTATATTGCAAATTCTGCTCTGAGTAAGGGGGATATTCTGATAAAATCAGATTCCAGTGACAAATTTACTCTGTCGGAAACGGAATCTCTGCCGGGAGTGTTCAATATTAACAGAGGGTATGCGGTATTCCGCAAAGTGGAGATTCTGTTTCAGAATCAGGAATATACCATTGTGGATACGGGAACCAGTTATGGCATTTCTCTTTATGACCACATTGCGCTGGATGCCTCGTTAATCAAAGAAAATGAAATTATTCGATAAGTTACCTCAGGAGGATGATATATTATGGTAAAAGAAAATTTATTGCAGGTACAGGAAAATATCCGGAAGGCATGTGAAAAATCCGGAAGGAATCCGAAGGAGGTAACGCTGATTGCCGTCAGTAAAACCAAGCCCGTTCCCATGCTGAAAGAAGCATATGAAGCCGGAAGCCGGGAATTCGGAGAAAATAAAGTACAGGAAATTATGGATAAATATCCGGTTCTGCCACCTGACATCCACTGGCATATGATTGGACATCTCCAGAGAAATAAAGTAAAATATATTATCGATAAGGTCGATCTGATTCATTCCGTTGATTCTATCAGGCTTGCCGAGACCATTGAGAAGGAAGCGGCAAAGCACAATATCACTGTAAACATTCTGATCGAAGTGAATGTGGCGGGAGAAGAGAGCAAATTCGGCCTGGCGCCGGAAGATGTGCCGGAATTCGTCCTGGAGGTGGCAAAATTCAGGCATATACGGGTTATGGGACTGATGACGATCGCCCCGTTTGTGGAGGATTCGGAAGAAAATCGTCGTATTTTTCAGCTCTTACGAAAATTATCTGTTGACATTGAAGCGAAAAACGTTGATAATATTACTATGCGTATTCTGTCTATGGGGATGACGAACGATTATACTGTCGCCGTGGAAGAGGGCGCAACCATGGTTCGGGTAGGAACCGGAATTTTCGGTGCACGGGATTATGCGAATCTGTAATACGATGCGCCAGGGGGTTTATCTGAATTATCTGAGCAGCAATATGCTAGTGTGCTGTACCATTCATTGTCAGCCAAAATATATTGTCAGCAGTATAACAGAAGATAGGAGTATTTTTTAATATGGGTGTATTAGATAAATTTTTAGATATCATGCGATTAAGTGATGACGACGAATACGAGGACGACGATTTCTTCGATGATGATTATGAAGATGATTACGAAGAGAAGCCGAAGAAGGGGCTGTTCCGCCGCGGGAAGAAGGATTCCTACGATGATGAGGACGATGATTATGACTATGATTATGAACCGCCGGCTAAGTCAAGGTCTTCCCGTTCGAACAACAAGGTAACTCCGATGCGTCAGCCGCAAGCCAGACGGAATAACGGCGTAAGTATGGAAGTCTGTGTTATCAGGCCGAATTCAGTAGAGGATGCACGTGAGATCACGGAGACTCTGCTTAACGGACGCACGGTCATTTTGAATCTGGAAGGGATGGATCTAGAGATTGCACAGCGTATCATAGATTTTACTTCCGGCGCAACTTATGCAATCAGCGGGA
>OFGX01001286.1_pt1 | contig 15448 bp, 17 predicted proteins | sample 1521831 | NCBI WGS metagenome assembly OFGX01 (sample SAMEA3504080, study PRJEB24116) | mouse gut metagenome | biome: mouse gut; feature: mouse-associated habitat; material: faeces | place: Denmark | collected 2011 | reverse complement strand
GGATCATGCTCTGGAAACCGGGCCTTTGGAAATTCGTTCCAGAATACCCGTCGTCGATGTAGACGTCGATCTCATTCCATCCTCGCTCCCGGACGTACCGTTGAAGCAGAAGCTTCTGGTTTTCAATGCTGACGGATTCGCCCTCCCGCTCGTCGTCGTTGCTTAGTCTGCAATAAATGCCCACATTGTATGTCTTTTCAGCCATATCATTTTACCTCCCGGCTTATGTATTCATACCTTGTGCGGCGGATGGCTCCCATCGGATTACTCCGATACTGTGATTTTACATTAGGAGCTAATGCCGCGCAAGGATGCGGCCAGCCGCAAGGTCTATGTAGCTGCTAAGTCGCAGGGCAGGAGGACAGTTCCGTCATAGCGCGGCGGACCGCCAGCTGCTCCAGCGTCTTTCCCAGGTCCTTCTCACCGGTAAATACGCTGGTCACACGATAGAGCGTGTTTCCAATCTTGACCTCTCTGTAAGAGGAGGTAGAGGTTTGATTTGCCATAGGTTGATAGCCCTCCTTTGTATGAAAAACTGCATGAAGCAGATTGCTTCTAAAAATGCAGCCGCGCCGGAAAATGCTGATGCCGCATGACATAAAGCGGCGGTGTTCCGGCGCGGCTGACTGATTTGTCGATTTCTACAGACCGTCGTATTTGCCACGCGCCCCCGGCGGGAGGGGATACTGTAAGCCGCCCTTTGCAGGGCTGTCATAACTCCACAGCGCCGTGTCAAACGTGCGCCGCAGGGTTCCGTCTCAAGTCTATGGACGGGCGTGAGCAAGTGTCATTATCCCCTGCGCAGTCATTGCGCCCAGCGTAACGAACCGGGTCCGGAACTTGCGTAGATCGCTCGGCCAGCTTATTCTTCACCTCCTGAAGCTGGCGGTCTTGGCGGCGCGTCCCGTGTCGCTTGTGCGCAGGTTTTGTGCTTACAATACCGTATATTCAATTTTCAATCTCCACGAAAGGATAAGGGGAAAATGCGCCTTTCACCTATCACAGAAAAAGGGGCTGTTTTACCTCTACCTTAGAAAAATTTTTTTAGAATTTTTTCAAGAACTTTTTTTCCGGAGATGAGAGAGGCAGAAATGCGTTGCTGCCCTATCCCCTCTAAATGAGCGATTTCTTTTTCGGTCAGCTTGTCCAAATAGTAGCGGCACAAGCGCCGGTACTGCTTTTCAGTTAGTTGGTTTCTTATTTCAGAAGAAAGCCTGCTTTTCCACTGACAGCGTTCTTCCTCTAGGATTGGGAGCAATAGAATATCCTCCGCAGATATTCCTGTGCACTCCAAGGCAGACACTAACGAGATACAATTATCGTAATAGCCTCGTCCAGTGGCTTCCGTGTCACGGTAATCGCTGTCAGAAAAGTCCTTCCAAAAACGAAACTCCTCTTCGGTGTCAAAATCCTCACGGGTTAAACGTATATGTATACCGGTAGCGCTGGGGCATACAATGGCATCCTGGTCCAACTTATTCAATGCGTATTCACTTTTAGGATTAAACATAAAAACCTCCAGAAATTTGAATTTTGAATCAAATTTCTGGAGGGGGGAGCGCGGGCTTGATGCCAATATTTAAAAAAGTTTATAAAATGTTCACAGTTCTCGACACTCAATGTCGAGAAGAAATTAGAGTCCTGAAAGAAAATCGCTTTTTCCGAACTTTTCATAAAGCTTTTGGCAATAAGCGGCATCGAGAAATGTCGATGTTCGACGACCAAAAAAAATGACGCAAACAGACTTTGATCTGTTTGCGCCATTTTGAAAAATTCGGGTTTAGGTTTCGGCCAAGCTGGTTTATATTGTATCGAAGTCTTAACTCGCGCCACAAAAAGGACGCTCATCATCACATCTCCTGCCCATGTCAATATTAAGGCAGTTAGGTTCCTTTATCCGGAAGATCACCACATTATAGACACTAAAAAATCAATAAGTTAAATCGCTATCTAACAATACCATATAATGGAAAATTCGTCCAGGAGATTATCCAAGTACAGGGGATATTCTATGATTCAGAAAAATAAATTATGGACCTCCTCCAAATAATTGTGCTATAATACATATATTCTATTTGGGGCTGTGCAAGGGTGGGTGGTTGCTTTGAACGACAGAACATATCTTTGTATTGACGCGAAAAGTTTTTACGCAAGTATTGAATGTGTGGAGCGTGGTCTGGACCCACTCACCACAAATTTGGTGGTCGCGGATATCAGCCGGACGGAGAAAACTATCTGCCTTGCCGTTACGCCTTCCCTGAAAGCTTACGGTATCTCCGGGCGGGCGCGACTGTTTGAGGTAATACATCGTGTCCGGGAGGTCAATGCACAGCGGAGAATCCATGCGCCAGGTCGGACATTCTCCGGTTCTTCTTCCGACGATACCAAACTTCGAGCCGACCCAACGCTGGAGCTGGACTATATTGTAGCTCCGCCCCGAATGGCACTCTACATTGACTACAGTACACGGATTTATAATGTCTATCTGAAATATTTTGCACCGGAGGATATCTATCCGTACAGCATTGACGAAATTTTTCTGGATATCACAAACTACCTGGACTTGTACCATCTCTCCACCCGCGAACTGACAAAAAAGATTATTCTGGACGTGCTTCAGACCACTGGAATCACAACTACCGCAGGGATGGGAACGAACCTCTATTTGAGCAAGGTAGCAATGGACATTGTGTCTAAGCATATCAAGCCAGATCAGGACGGAGTACGAATTGCCAAACTGGACGAACATAGCTACCGCCGTCTGCTCTGGGCACACCGACCACTGACCGACTTCTGGCGGGTGGGCCGTGGCTATGCGCAAAAACTGGAGAGTCGGGGGCTGCGCACCATGGGAGATATTGCCCGATGTTCCCTGCACAACGAGGCCATGCTTTACCGGCTGTTTGGCGTAAATGCGGAGCTTCTGATTGACCACGCCTGGGGATACGAACCCTGCACCTTGGCGGACATCAAAGCCTACAAGCCCCAGGACCACAGCACCGGGGCCGGTCAGGTTTTGCAATCCCCCTACCCGTTCAACAAGGCCAAGCTCGTTCTGCGGGAGATGGCTGAACGGCTGGCCTTGGACCTTCTGAACCAGAAATTGGTGACAGACCAGATTGTGCTTATGGTAGGCTACGACCGGGCAAGCAACACAGCAAACTACCAGGGAGAGCTGACAAAGGATTATTATGGGCGCAGCGTCCCCAAACACGCTCACGGTAGTATCAATCTTCCACGGCTGACTTCTTCCGGCAAGCTGATTGTAAATGCCGCCGTGGAGCTATACGAGCGGATCGTTGACCCGGAACTGTTGATTCGTCGGTTGAACATTGTGGCAAACCACACAACTGATGAAGCGAATGTGCCCCAGGAGCTAGATCAGCTGGACTTATTTACTCCCCTGGAAACAAAGCAGAAAGAAGCTGAATCCCTGGCCCGTGAGCGGAGTCTCCAGGAAACCATGCTCAAAATCCAAAGCAAATACGGAAAAAACGCCATCTTGAAAGCAAACAGCCTGCAAGACGGCGCTACGGCAATGGAGCGTAATCGGCAGATTGGCGGACACAGAGCGTAAAAAAGCAGCAGGACAAATACCTTGTCCTGCTGCTTTTGGAGAGTTATTCTTCCAGTTCAATACCCAGCGCAACGGCGATCTCGTCCGGCTTCATACCGCTTTTCTGCGCTTTCTTCAAAATATCCGCGATTTTCTGCTTTTTGGTTTTGCGCGGCTTGCGGGGAGGCTTTGGTGCCAGGATTGCCGCTTTCTTTTCCTCCAGGCCAGCGATCTTAACCCTCACTGTTTCAATCTTGCTGTCAAAATCGTCGATTGCCGCCTGCTTCTTTTCCTCAATGGCAATGATGGATTCTTCCAGGGCTTGAATCTTTTCATCAACTGCGGCGGCAAGCTCCTGCGGCGTGCGACGGGCACGTTTTGTTTCATTTTCGGACATTGGGAAACCTCCTGATAATCTTGAATTACACTGAATATATCACAGCAAACCAGACATTACAATAGTTTGAAGTAAATTATATCCAATTTAATCATTTTTAGGAGGATCACATGAAAAAGCCTTTGGAAGTAACCCACCGCTACGACGACATCATTAACCTGCCGCACCACACCTCGCCCACCCGCCCCCGAATGCCCCTCCAGGACCGCGCCGCGCAGTTCGCCCCGTTCGCGGCCCTCGTGGGCCACGGTGCCGCCATCCGGGAGACGGCCCGGTTGTTGGACAGACGGGTGGAGTTGACTGAGGATGAAAAAGCAGTATGTATAACCATCTAGATATCTACTTTTTGTAACATTTGCCGCTGTCCTGTTAATCTAAATAATCTTCTAATTCATCTACTAAATGTTCACCAGTGAAAGTTCCTGCAATACGGTTTTCCTTGATAACCATGACATATGGAACCCCATATATTTGAGCTAATTTTAATACACGATTCATTTCATCTGGGCGTACATCTCGATCTAATCTTGTGTTGTAATACAAAAGATTAAGATTTTTTTCATCTAACAAGTTTACAAAATCAGGCAGAATATATTCACATAGTGGACAGTTATCACGTCCTATATACACAATATCAAATTCATTTGTTAAGGAACTGTTTCCAACTATAATATCTTCCAATTCCTCCAAAGTAATTGTAGTCATTTTTTCATAATCTATCTCGCTATATTTATTTTGTTCATATGATATTGCCCATCCGATTGCTACAGTCAACCCAAAAATCAAACTTGTCAGTGTCAAAAAGAAAATGATAATGTTTATAATACGTTTGCCCTTCATCCGATACAAGATAGCAAATAATATAAATTCAGTGATGCTTATTACAAGAAGTATCCATAGTCCTCTGACAAGGTACATGTCTACATAAATTCCAGAATCTCTTGCATAGCCATCTTTTCCCAAAAAGACCCACGCAGTGCAAAATAATAGAAGAGTAATTATGAGGCTTAGAAAATGAACTTTACTATGCTTGTTTTCTTGTTTCTCACTCATGAGTGAATCTCCTTAATGTGGTATTATTTGAAATCATTGGATGGATCATTGCCCATTTTTAGATTCCTACTCCCTAATAAAAGGGGGCGGGAACTGCCTCGTTATTCAGGATTGCAGGTGTGCCATATCATATCACTCCAAGATACCACTGGACGCCATGGCTCAAGATTCCAATCATTTTTCGTCTTAGCGAAGGTTGCGTGACAATTATATTGATTGTACATGCTTTCTGTCTGAGTACTGGTAGTCCAATAGGAACTATATGGGAAGAAGAGTTTGTATACAGCTGCCCAGGCATTTTCACACAGGAGACTAGATCCTTCGTCAAAATATCTTGGACCAAGAGTGAGGGAACCAATATAAACTCTGTCAAATCCTGCATACCTAAAATAGTCAGTTACTCCTCGTGCAGGATTTAAGGCATAGATGCCATAGTTAATTTGAAGAGGATATACTGTGTTTTGATCAGATTCAATCTCCACGACAATTTTATCACCAACAAGATTAAAATGTGCATCTACGCTGTTGCCCATGCAATCAAGGACTGTGGGCAACCCACTTGCTGCATGTGCAGTCCCTAATTCATCGTAAATCCCTAGTGAACCATTTGATACATTTCCATTATTGTCGCGTGCATAGTCGATGGTCCAGTTAGTTGGCAAGGAAATACCAAGCCCATTATCACTATAGGAATCAGACTCCACCACAATAGTTTCTACCTGAAAACCATCGTCAATAGGAATCAGCTCAGTTTGAGGATTATGCAAGGCATAAGTTGACAAAGGAGTGAAGCTCAGGGTATCCTGTGTCTCCTTGTAATAAAAACCGACAGCATCATCATTTGCAGTGACAGTAAAAACTTCAGAATCCGGCTTCGTTTCAATGCCCATATTTTTTTCCAACTCGTGCAAGGCCTGTGTAGAAAAAACTTGGTGAGTCTCAAATGTAGCTGCTACACTAATCATAGTCATAGACAAAATGACCGCAAATGCCACAAAAACGTGTGTAAATTTTTTCAACATACTATTTATTCACTCCTTTTAAATATCGTAACTTATTTTCCCGTCACATAAACGGTCTTACTTCTCGTATCCCGTCCCGCGCTGTTTTCGGCAAAAACAGTCACTGAAACGCGATACTCCACGCCGGACTTGCAGGCCAAGATGCCAGCCCACAACTCCTGCATCCACAAGGCATTTCTACCCTCCGATTTTGAATTCCCCGATCTGGTTACCATCCAGATCATACACAGGGATAATCTCAGGCTGTACGCCGTCCTCTTCCCGGAGGAACCCGTACATATCGTCATAGCGGATATAGCCTTCTGCTCCGTTGGTGGCAACGGCTTGGATCAGGTCCGGGGGAGTCCCCACTACATCGCTTAACGTTTCGGGCCCATAGGTTTCTCCCTTTTCGTTTACGGGATATTTGCCGTCAACCAGCCACTGATTAGCGAGAATTTTTGTATAGACATCCGGATCAATCATAAGATGTTCTCCGTTGCCAAGCATAACTGTCTTGACTTCCGGAATCCAATCACAACGCACCTCAAGCGCCTTCGCCAAGGAGGCCACAGGCAGATATGTAGTTCCGCCGCCGGTCTCATCCACATACAAAATACTGGAGGGAACCTTTTCACCGGACTCCAGTTCCATATAATCCCCTTTGTAACAGACAGCTTCGCCGTTTACTGTAACATTCACGGCATTAAACGTGACCTGACCGGAAGCGGCAAGAGCGCTGGAGACAATTCCAAAACACAAAAGGGCGGTCAGGACGCCGGCAAAAAAGGGCCGTATCGGTTGTTTTTTCATAATTAGCCTCCTCCTGAAATGTTTCAATTCAGACTCAGGTTACATGGCCCGCGGCTCCAATGTCTCAAAGCTGTCGATATAAAATATGAAGTTATCCATGTAGCTTGTATGGATCGCGTACAACTCACCATCTCGGAAGCAAAACAAAATAGGATCTTCCGCATTCTCTATGATATATTCGTCGCAGTCGCATAAAATCGGATTGCCGGTTTCCAGCTCCGGGATTTCCCGGGTGACTTCTCTTACAAATTTCGCATTTGAGAAATCATAATTCGACGTAACACTCCAACGCGCAAACATATCTGCCATCAAATAACGTTCGGTTTCGTTTGGCGTGGGGCATAGAACGCGGTCGCTGTTACCCTCCCGCAAATAGTATTGACCATTTTCAACAGAATAAGATTTGTTTGTATATTCTATACTGTAATTCTCCCCATTATGCCATTCGACCACACGATCTCTCCAAACTGACTCGGGAAATCGAATAACATATTCTGCCTCAATGATATATGAATTATTTGCGAGTGCTTGAATATATGGTGTACTTTTGCGGCGTTGTACTGTAAAAAACAGCACCAAGCTGAGCGCTATTGTACACATTCCAAATAGAAAATATATACTTTTTTTACTCATTTTTAGAAATCATGTAATTCTTCACTTACGTATGTACACCTTCCAGTATTGCTACATTCTATACGTAAAGTCCCGACAATCGCAGGATCTCCTCCAAAGAACATAGCATAATTACATCTTGTACTTGCAGTTGAAGAAAGAAAATTACCATTAGTATGATATATATCAGCATTAATAGATCGATTTATTGGGTTATTAGAAGGGTCACCCCCCCAAGCATAGGCTTCTTCTTTATTACAAGTCGCAACTCCATTTTTGTCGTAGTGGAACGAAGCGTACAGGCAGATTTTTATTGTCCATGCACTAGATCCTCGGGGACGCCAAACATGTGATGAAATACAACCAACATTACCTGTATCTGAATTTGCACTCATAGTATCAAGTACATAAAGCCTATCTTCTACAACGTAATTTCCAACTACCTTTGTTTCCACAGATTCCAAACTACAGGGCCCACCCAAAGTATCTTCGGCGAAGGCCATTTCTTTTTGGATTTCAGCAGACACGTTATAAGATTCTTGCACGTCAGCCGCAAATGCAGATGTAGCTAACATTTGCAGACTAAGAATCAATACAATAAACATCGAAATTTTTCTTTTCATAATTATATTCCTTTCTAAACATAAGTAATTAATGACTCACATACCTGTTACACATAAACGGTTTTACTTCTCGTATCCCGTCCCGCGCTGTTTTCGGCAAAAACAGTCACCGAAACGCGATACTCCACGCCGGACTTGCAGGACCAGCTGATAGAATTGCTGTGGCGAGTTCCATCTGTTCTGCTCATACCCGTATCGTCCTCGTCGAAGCTCGCTACAGAAATCCAACTGCTGCCGCGCTTTTCAGAAATGGTGATACTCTGGCATCCCAGCTTATCCATGGTCACGTTGCCCCATACTGTAAACTGGGTAACAATCTCGCCGCCAGAAACGCTTGCATCAATAAAGTGGTAATAGATTTGATCGCTTGCTCTCATATCCAATGCAGACGCAGGTACAAGCATAGCCATAAGACATAAAGCTACGCATAGGGCAAGTAGCCCTCGACACTTTTTCAAAGTGGCTCACTCCTCGTACATTGAGTTGATGATTTTTTCCAGCTCGGCTGCGGGTAAAGTGGTCCGTATAGAATATTCCAGTTCATTCACCGTCCATGCCACAGAATTTATTTCTCGATTTTGGAAGAAATAGTGGTTCGTGTCATTTTTAGTATAAATCCTAACCTCACTGTTGTCTTTTTCATATAAACCAGCGTGTTTCCCTTTGTATCCGAAAATTGCAAATATAACCATATCGTCTCCATTTGCATATGCCGCAGTGAACTCTATGTATCCATTTTCGTCCACATATAGTTCAGGCGTATCCGCTTGGAAACCCTCTGGGATGTAGGTCGGGATTGTATACTCCTCAATCCCTCGTTTTTGAAGCTCTGTGACAAGCTCCTGGTACTCCTCTGGAACATCTGCTGGAACCTGGCCGCTTTTAGAGGGGTAATGGGAAGAATCATTGCCGGACTGGACCGTGCCAAAACTGAACACGTTCTCCGTCCACCGTGCGATTGTGCCAACCACATCAACACCGGCGGCTTGCGCAGCGCTGGCGAGCAGCATTGCCAATAATGCGGCCACGATTCCCGTGCGGGCGATTCTCCGAAATTTTCTGGTTTGCTTTGCTGGCTTGGACGCACCCTCCACATACTCCTGAAGCTTATCCTGAAAGTCCTGGTAAGAGGACTCCGCGTTCGGGTGCGTAGGCATCGGTGCTTTGCGGTCCAGTGCATCCAGGTACGCATCAATTATTGCCGGGTCATACGTCTCCTCCGTCATGGCGTCCAGGGCCGCTTCCATTGCCTCGGCCAGCTCTGACGGCGACATAGCCTCCAGCGTTTCCGGGTGCTTGTCCATGGGGTCGTTCATGGTCTACCTCCTTTCTTTGCCCTCCACTATATATATGTCGAAAGTGGAGGGTTTTGTTGCATCAAATTTAAAAAATTTTTTTGCAACAAAAAATATGTACTGAAACTACTCTAATTTCCGGTTTTTGATAAGTTTTCGACATCGTGAAATTGCTCTGGATACGCGGCTGCGGCAACTGCTTTCCGAAATCTCAAGCCGGTCTGCAATTTCCCGGTAGCTCAAATCCTGCTCAAACCGCCAGATCAGAATGTCGCGGTCCGCCTGGGGTAGCTTTTGGGTAAGCAACTCTTCCAGTGGCGTTTCTGGCTCCGCCTCAGCCACTGGTGCAATTTCATCAAGCGAAACAATTTGATGTGCCATAGATCGTCGCCGCTCATTTTGTATGTTGTTTTTCAGCGCAAGCACAAGCCAGCCCTCCGGGTTCGGATGCTCCATCAACTTGCTCCGATGAAAGACCACTTGCAGAAATACATCCTGAACGGCATCTCCGGCCTGTTCCGTATCGCCCAGCATTCGGTATGCGATCCGAAATAGCTTTTCATATAAGGCTTTGTATAGTCTGGCGATGAAATCTTCCGAATTATGCGCCATGCCTTCCACCTCTTTATCTATATTTTCAAGCACACTGCCTTTATTATAGCATATTCCAATATTGGAATAAAGACAAAATTTTTCCTCTTATATTTTGTAATGAAAAACAGACAGAAACTGCTGTTTGGCGGTTCCTGCCTGCTTTTTGAAAGAGGTAACCATTCGTTTTTCACCCTCATCCGTCACCGCCTACGGTGGCGCCACCTTCCCCCGTGAGGGGGAAGGCGCGGACATTGGCGCTTGTCCAACTGTGGAGTAGTATCGGTAGACGCACCGAAAAGCCTTCCCCCTAATGGGGGAAGGTGGCACGGCGAAGCCGTGACGGATGAGGGTGAAGCCAAAGGGCTACTCTACGTTACGAATCAAATATATTACTTGTTGCAGAATTTCTCCCAACTATGGGGATAATTTTGCTTCTTGTTTATACTTTAAGCTAAGACTTTTAATTGAACATTAAAAGCTGATATGGTTCTACTTCAAGAGCCTTTGCAATTCGGTGCAAGGCAAGCATCGACAAGGTATAGCTTGATGTAGATTCAATATGACTGATGGTCGAATAGCTCAATCCGCTACGTTCTGCCAATTCCTCTTGGCTGAATCCAGCTTTCTTTCTGAAAAACTGGATACGAAATCCAATGTTTTTTAGAAACTGAGCTTCTTCCGCAGTGTAACTCTTTTTTGTGTATATGATGGACACTCCTTCACCTAAACGTCTTGATATTATGTTACACTTTCTCCAATTACATTTGAATGTTGTATAGAGGGTTTATATTGTAGTATTTTCGCAACTATGTTATAATAGCCAAGGATATTCTACAAATAAACAATTAGATGGTGGTAGTATGGAAAATAACCTTAGTAGGTGTTGCGCATTCACGGGTCATCGACCACGCAAATTCCCTTGGAAATACAATGAGCAAGACTCCAGGTGCGTTGCATTAAAGGAAACTCTAAAAGAGCAAATTGCAAAACTGGTGGCATCCGGTGTGACGGATTTCTATAGCGGCATGGCGGACGGCTCCGATGTTTGGCTGTCTCAGATTGTCCTGGATTTTCGCGAAAACAATACCGCGCTGAAACTGCATTGCGTTCTGCCCTGCGAAGGACAGACGGATCAATGGAGCAGATCAGCGCGGAACCGGTACGACGCAATTTTAAACCAGGCGGATTCAGTAACTTACGTGAGCCGCCAATACTACGATGGCTGTATGCTGGACCGGAACCGCAAGCTGGTAGAGGCCGTTGGCCTTCTGCTGGCTGTATACAACGGAGAGCGTCGCGGCGGGACAGCGGCAACACTGCGCTATGCCAAAAAGCTGGGCCGGGAGTTGATTGTGATTCATCCTCTCTCCCTGTTAATTTCTCATATTTCGTAACAAGCGTACCTCTCAGATGAGGTACGCTTTTCGACAATTTCCGGTTTCTTGTGTATAATTAGGATAAAGGGGGAGATATTGTGAAGATCGTTTCCTGGAACGTCAATGGAATTGCCGCCTGCCGGGAGCATGGATTTCTGAAATTTCTGAAATCGGTCAAGCCGGACATTGTCTGCTGCCAAGAAGTTAAATCAAAAATTGATCTGTCCACACCGGGATATCTGCAATATTGGAACAAAGCTAAAGAACCAGGATACGCTGGTACACTGATCCTGACCAAATATGAGCCTATCTCTGTCACGAACGGTTTTGGAATCAAAAAGCTGGATGGTGAAGGGCGTATTATTACTTTGGAATACCAGGACTACTATGTTTTGAATGTGTATGTTCCCAGCATCCACACTTACAGCGCCCCAGACCGGCCCGATTTCCGCTTGGCGTGGGACAAGGCTCTGCGTAAATACATTAGCAAGTTGGACAAACCAGTTATACTGTGTGGAGATTTCAACGCAACGGCGGCATACATCGACACCTACCCAACGAACCAGAAGAACGAGCCGGACAATCCGCTCTTTACCTCCGAAACCCGCGACAGCATTGTGCAGCTCAAAGCTATGGGACTTGTGGATGCTTTCCGAGCACTATATCCCGATAAGGAAGCGGACTATACTTGGTGGGGACCCAAGGATGTGAACCGTGTGCAAAACCACGGTTCACGTCTGGACTATTTCTTTCTTTCTGGTGAGTTGGTATCCGGGTTGCAAGAGGTAACGCACCACGCCGATATTTTTGGGTCCGACCACTGCCCAATTTCTATGATATTCAATCTAATTCAGTCAGAAAAAGATATATCCGATGAAGATTTAGCGACCATATGGCGCACAATCGACTGGGGGAAAATGAATCAGGAGCTTCGTACCATGCAGGAGGAACTGGCCCAGGCGGCATTTGAGCGGGACTGGCGTAAAGTAAGCTGGCTGCAAGACAAGCTCCTAAATTCTTGGCCTGCGAAGGTTTTAGCCGTCAAAGAGGTTGCGGATGCCGACTCAGTTCCTGGCGTTGATGGTGTGCTTTGGATTACTGATGTGCAGAAGGCCAAGGCGGCAAAATGCCTAACGCTCCGGGACTACTACCCTCTGCCGAACCGGTATGGAGAGATTGAGGAACATGGAAAAAAGCGTAAACTGCTGATTTCCACCGTCCGGGACCGTGCGGTGCAGACGCTGTTAAAATACGCTCTGAAGCCAGTGTCAGAATCTACAGCAGACAATGGCTCATTTTTTAGCCGTGAGGGACGGTCTATGTTCGATGCCCGCGCCTACCTGGAGCGTAATCTGGAAGATGAAAGGGTGATGTGCGTTGTGGTTGTTGATGCACAGTCATTTTATGGGCACATCGTCCATGAGTGGTGTATGAAACATATCCCCCTGCCGGAATCACCGCTCCGCAAAATTTTGAAAGCAGGATGCCTCAAAAATGGTGTGATATTTGACAAGGACGAGGGCATTTCGCTGGCATCGCCGCTCTCGCCCATCATTGGCAATATGGTACTGGACGGCCTGCAATCTTATATTTACGACCGGCTGTATCCCAAGGGCGGGACCGATCATATCAACGGATCAATGGTCCGTTTTTTGGATGACATTGTTGTCACAGCCCGGAGTAGACAGCAGGCCGAACTAATCATGCAGATCGTAACGGAATTTCTGGCCGAACGCGGAGCAAAACCGAACCCAACCAAATCTTATGTCGCCTGCATTACAGAGGGTTTTGACTACTTGGGCCGTCATTATCAGCGAAAAAATGGTGTTCTGGAGATTTCCGCATCCACTAGCAAGCTTGTTGAAATTGAGCAGACGCTAAAATCACTGATACAGGGTTATAAAGGTACAATCCGCCATCTGATTGAAAAGGTCAATTATGAGCTTACAAAAATATACCGTAACCACCGCGCTGAGGATTCCTATATGTTGTTCCGTCATATTGACGCTTTTGTCACGGGATTATTTCTGGAGCGAATGTGCGCCAAACGCCCAAAATGGCATCAGGAAACAATCCGCGCTCATTTTTTTGTGCGCGATGGAGACCGCTATATTTTTGTTCTGCCCCAAGACCGTACTGTCCGGATTATGCAGCTGGCGCCCTTGCCGATCAAAAAACATACTCCCTGCAAGATTGACTTCAACCCATTTCTGGACAAAGAATACTACGCAGCCCTGCAATATCAGCGGGAGATACAGAAAACCAACGGAAATTTCAAGTCAATTTGGGATCGCCAGGATGGCCGGTGCCTACTGCGGCCAACCTATGCTGCCGGACCAGGATGTAGAGATTATTGAGAAACTGCTGGGGCAGGGCCACCGTATCCGAAATCTTGCATACATTCACAAAAAATGCTCCTACGACACATCAAAAAACTGGGATATGCTTGGTGTGCCAGTTGATCTTGCCGAGCTGCTGGAGGATATGCTTGACGATACTCCCGATGTAAAATCGCCCTACCTGGAACTGACGCGATTTTTCCGCCGCAATAAGCGGACAACGATTCATCTGACCTTCAAAGATATCGAAGAAATTCTTGGAGATAAGCTGCCTTGGGAAGCTTATTTTTTTGAATCATTTTGGTATGATGCCACCAGTGATATAACGTCTCTTTTATGGAAGAAAGAGGACTTTCCGGCTAAATTCTTTTGCTTGACGTATCCTCACTACGACATATCCCAGTCGTGGCGTAGTCAGGGGTACGAAATCAAATCTCTACATATGGAAACAGACCGGGTAGTATTCAGAAAGGAAATAAGGGATACCGAATATATTACAGTCCCGAAAGCACTGACAAACCAGCCGCTGCCAGAGCATATTGCATATGAATTTCACAAGTTAATATCAGACTTTATGCAACGATATGGTTTATAAAGGGGATACCTATGAAAAGATTGATGATTATGGAGAGCGACCCGAAATTATTGGACATACTCTGCTTTGCTATCGGTCGTGAGGGATATGACATTGTTCCAATTCGTGATGGGTTAGACGGGATATCGTTTTTGGAGCAGCAGGCAGTAGATTTGATTATCCTGGACTTGACCGGGCCTATGGACAGCATAGCGACCTGCCGCTGTCTACGAGAGGAGGGGATTCGGATACCAATACTTGTTTTGGCGGGAGAAAAACAGTGTATTGATTTGAGGGCATTTGACAATACCGACTACATCCTGAAACCGTTTCCCATGCCGGAGCTGCTCCTGAAAATCAAACAGAAGACAATCAACGCAAGAGGACATCTGTCACGCTTGCCTATCCCGGCCAAGGAAAAAACGCTGGGGCGATTTGTAATTGACCCATATAAGTCTATCATATTCAAGGACGGAGTTCCACTGGATTTGACCCAGCGTGATTATGATCTGCTGATCTATTTATTTGGTTCGCCAGGAAAGATATTTACCCGCGAGGAACTGCTGCATCAAGTCTGGGATTATCCGGGATATATTGGCGATGTCAGAGGTGTGGATGTAGCTGTGCGGCGGCTGAGAACAAAAATTGAGGATGATCCGGCCCACCCGGTCTTTCTTGTTACAAAACGGGGGCAGGGTTACTGGTTTGGGGTATAAATCTGGCTTGTCATAATTACATCAACTGTGGTATACTCTTTGATAACAATGGACCGGAAGTGAGTTCAGATTATGGCAAAGAGAAAGTCTCACCACCCGCAAGGCCACTACTGCAAAATCTGCGGGCAATATAAAGCAAATGAAAAATTCTCCGGCAGGGGTCACGCCACCCATATTTGCAAAGCGTGTTCTAAGCTTTCTGCGGCAGAAAAGGCGGAGGCGCAGACGATCACCCGTCTTTCCAATCTTCACGGCCGGTTGAACGACGGCGAAAAGAAGTGGTTGGAGAATCGTGTCCGTGACCGTCGCCCGGAGGTCGCAGCACTGGCGCGGGAGGTGTACAATATACACTTCCCCTATGCGGAGCGCAACGCCAGGAAGAAGCAGCTTCTTATTAACACACTGGTCTTTGAGCTGAACAACGCCACGATTTATGACGGGTTCGGGGACGAGTATCCGGTCAACCTTCGGTTTACCTCAAACCGGCTGACGAACGTTT
>OFGX01001282.1_pt1 | contig 15498 bp, 17 predicted proteins | sample 1521831 | NCBI WGS metagenome assembly OFGX01 (sample SAMEA3504080, study PRJEB24116) | mouse gut metagenome | biome: mouse gut; feature: mouse-associated habitat; material: faeces | place: Denmark | collected 2011 | reverse complement strand
AGGAGCTCACTCCCTAATATGTGCCAACCTGCCTCCTTTTCTATAACTAACATTTTGGAATTGTGTCCTCTAAGTCGATCTAAAGGAACCCAGATGACTCTTTCCTAGAAATAATCTAGAGTCCAAAGATAACTTCTGTGACAATGGGCAACAATCATCTAGGATTTGGTTTAATAACTGGGTCCTGTTTGTTGCCATTTAGCTTCTAATAAAGGACTCACATAGCCCTCACTGTCCAGCATTGCCACTCTGCTAGTTAGCCCTCCTACAGCTTCCTCAGGCCAGAAAGTCAGGCCTCTGGTAGGTATTTAAGAGATTGAAGACTGAAGTGCAGCTCCAGGCTAAGGACTTTCATCAATTCATATCAGACAGGATCTGTTAAGTATAGAATTCTTCCTGGCTGACTTCTTAGGCTCTTGATTCCCCGTCTGGCTCACTGCTATTCAGGTGTACCAATCTCACCCAACATTTCCTTTGCTTTTCCAGCTTTTATCTTTGAGGTTTACTCTGCCTCAGTCTTCAGATCTCTGCAAGACCATTCTATGTCACATTTCTAATCAAATGCCACTTTTAAAAAGCTTTTTTAAGTCTATAATTTATAATAATAGAATGATTATGGGTATTTTAATAATTTTTATTTTTATGCTTGTTTATTGACTTTATTAAATTACTATGTTATGATATATTTAAATACTTAACTATAATAGCATTTGTTACATTAAAAACTAACAATGTTTTTACAATTGCTTGGAGAATAAATGAATATCTTATTTGTAATCGACCAATACAATTCTCATAACAACGGGATTTCAACATCTACAGCACGCTATGCCAATTGTCTTAGAATGGAAGGCCATGATGTACGAGTAGTTACTACTGGTGCTCCTGCTGAACATTTATATATTGTGCCTGAAAGAACAATCCCAATTGTAACAAAATTTGCTCATGCTCAAGGTCAACTATTTGCAAAACCTAAAAAAGATGTTTTGATAGAGGCTATTAGTTGGTGTGATGTTGTACATTTTGCTATGCCTTGGAAATTATCTCAAGTTGGTGTAAAAATTGCTAAACAACTAAACAAACCTTACACAGCGGCTTTTCACGTTCAGGCGGAAAATATTACTTACAATATTGGTCTTAATGACTCTAAATTTGCAATTAGTTTTATTTACAATTTATTTAGAAGAAAGTTTTATAAAAATGTTAAACATATACACTGCCCTAGCAATTTTATTGCAAACCAATTAAAAAATCATAATTACCAAAATGAATTGCATGTAATAAGCAATGGTGTAAATGACATTTTTATTCCTGTAAAATGTGACAAACCAAAAGAATTTGAAGACAAAATTGTTATTACAATGGTTGGAAGACATTCAATTGAAAAACGTCAAGACATTTTGATAAATGCTGCTGCAAAAAGCAAATATTGCGATAAAATTCAACTTATCTTTGCAGGTAAAGGACCAAAAACTAAGTACTACACTAAACTTGCAGAAAAATTGCCTAACAAACCAATTTTTGATTCTTTTAAACAAATCGACCTTGTTAAAATACTTCAATATAGTGACCTATATGTTCATACTGCAGATGTAGAGATTGAGGCAATATCTTGCCTAGAGGCAATGGCTTGTGGCTTAGTTCCTATCATTTCAAATAGCCCCATATCTGCAACTAAACAATTTGCACGTAACGAAAAAAGTCTTTTTAAATGTGGAGATAGTTCAGATTTAGCAAAAAAGATAGACTATTGGATAGAGCATGAGGAAGAAAAAATTGCTTGTTCTAAAGACTATGTAGATTACGTTCAAAACTATAATATAAAAGAAAGTATTGTTCAATTTGAAGAAATGTTGCAAACAGCAATTAATGAAAATAATGCAAAATAAAAATAAAACTCTCAATTAAGAGAGTTTTATTTTTTATCAAAATTTTATTATAAATGCTAAAAAACCATTCAAAAATCAGTACATTATGAATTTACATAATTATCTGGATTATATTGATGAGTAGTTACACTTACAGTTGAACTATCAGTAAATTCACAAAAAGTACAACCAGTGCTATTTTTTTGTTTAGTATATTTTGTGCCAGCCATACTACTATCAAACAGTAATGATTTTACATAAACATAATTTACATCTTTTGGTTTATAAGACGAACCATTAGTCATTTCGTCAAACCCTGCAAACACTACTCTTGTGCTTTTGGTTGCAATTATTGCGTTTTGGAAAGATATGCTGTTTGACCAAGGGTGAACTTCATAGTTATACGCACTATCTGAGACATCTTTATCAGAATAAATAGGAAGTGGTCTATTCATAAACACTTGGCTATTTAATATTTGGCCTTGTACTTCTTTGTATTTAAAACTTAAGGTAGTTATTGTATTTTTGTACCACTCAACAAAAGTATCTGTGCATGCCTCAGTAGTATCTACAAAATAAAATAAATTGTTAACCTTATTTTTATAATCTACAATTTCCAAAATGTAGTTGTAACCATAATTTTCACCACGCATAACCATACTATTTTTTAATTTTTTATCAGTTAGTATACGTATAATCTCTTTTTTTGAAGTATTGCCTTTTGTATCAAGTTCGCCTAAAGAGGTTGCCCATGGTATGCCAAAACTATCAATTAATTCAACAGCCTTTTTCATTAATTTACCATTTTCCTCTCCGTTTACAATATTGCCAGAAATTGCAATAAACTCAGGATTTCTGTCTTTTACCATTCTTGTAATCATTCTTTCACGAACACTATCTGCAGCACTTCCGTCAAAACGAATATCAGATAAAATCAAAGTTCTTAATTTTGTATCGTCTCCAGCAGATATTTGCCTTTTTTCCGGCTTAATGCTACAACCTATCAGTGCAGCAATTAATATCATGCATAAAACTAAAATAGCAATAATCTTTTTTTTCATAACTCACCATTTAATTTATTTTTTGCAAAAATTTATTTAAAATACATATTATTAAAAATGTTTTAATCAATTAATAATATTTTAACATTTTATATCAAAAAAATCAATAGAAAATTATGAATTTTAGAGTTTTTGTAGCAAAACTTGACTATATATATATTATTGTGCTATAATATATTATCTATGAGGTTATTATGAAACGTATATTTATTGTGTTATCGTCTACTGATACAACACTTGCTAAATCTATAAGAAAATGCACAGGAACAGAGTTTTCTCATACTTCCCTTGCCTTAGATAATAATTTTGAAGAAATGTATAGTTTTTCAAGAAGAAAAACTAATAATCCATTTGTTGGCAGATTTAAAAAAGAGTCTTTTGATACAGGAATATTTGCAAAATCAAAAGAATGTTTGTGTCAAATTTACACGGCTATAGTTACAGAGGAACAAATAGAAAAGATTAAAGAAAAATTAGAGTATTTTCGTAATAGTAAAAGAGTATTTAAATTTAACAATTTAGGATTATTTGCTTGTTGGTTTAAAATTATATTTCCAAGAAAGTATAAACGCGTTTGCTCACAATTTGTGTCAGAATGTTTGACTTATGCTTGTCCTGAAATAATATTACCAAAACATTACTGGATAATGCAACCTGAAGATTTTAAGTTTGTGCAAAATATAAACCTAATTTATCGTGGACCTATGCAAGATATTCCTAGAGGTTTAACGGAAGAAGAAATTAACGAATATATTGAAAAATATAAATCTTATGACACAAATGAATTTAGCAAAAAGAAAAAGAGGAAAAAATGAGACTGGATAAATTTTTAAAAGTCAGCCGTGTTATAAAAAGAAGAACTGTTGCTGCTGATGCTTGCCAAGATGGCAGAGTTTCTATAAATGATAAAATATCCAAACCCGGAGCAACTGTAAAAGTGGGCGACATTATTAAAGTTGCTTTTGGGGACAATGTTTTTTGCTTTAGGGTACTAAAAACTGACGAAGTAACAAAAAAAGAAAATGCAAATTTAATGTATGAAATCTTAGGTGGACAAGATGAGAGTTAATGTTATTATCCCTTGTGGTGGTATGGGCTGCAGAACTGGACTTGATTTTAACAAATTGCTTGCAAAAATCGGTACTAAAAGCATAATTTACCATACTATAAGCAAGTTTTATCCACTAGAGTGTGTTACTAAAATCATACTACCTGTAAGAGAATGTGACAAAAAATTATTTGAAGAAATATTAGCCACATTTAAAGATAAATTGGTATTTTGCATAGGTGGAGACACACGCACTAAAAGCATTGCAAACGGACTAAAAGTAATTGAGCAATGTGATATTATAAGCATACATGATGGAGCAAGACCTTTTGTTACAGAAAACATTATTATGGATAGTTTTTTAAAAGCAAAAGATACTGGCTCTGGTGTAAGTGGCTACCCTGCTACAGATAGTCTTGCAGTTGTAGATAATGGAAAGATAACCACATCATTAAAAAGAGATAATATTGTTATACTACAAACACCTCAGTCATTTAGTGCAAAACAAATTATTACTGCTTACAATATGATTAAACCTAATGACTTATTTACTGATGACTCTGCTGTTTATTCCACTTATATATCGCCTTGCACAATAAGTTTAGGCAGTCCTCAAAACAAAAAAATTACTTATAAAGAGGACTTAATTACTTATGAAAATTGTTATATAGGTGTTGGATATGACACTCATAAATTAGTAGAAAACAGAGACCTTATACTTGGTGGAATAAAAATAGAACACGATAAAGGTTTACTAGGTCACTCTGATGCAGACGTTTTGACACATGCAATTATGGATGCTATTTTTGGAGCATGTAACGAAAGAGATATTGGCTATCATTTTCCGGACACTGATTTAAAATATAAAGGTATTAGTAGTATTTTATTATTAAAAGAATGTTTGGAAATAATAAGAAATAAAGGGTTTGAAGTACACAATATAAATGCAGTTATTATGTGTGAAAAACCTAAACTTGCAAAACTAATACCTATTATTGCAAAAAATTTAGCAGACATAATAGGAATACCTGCAGATAAAATAAGTATATCTGCTACTACTACAGAAGGATTAGGCTTTGTAGGACGTGAGGAAGGAATAGCAACACATTGCAATTGTATTTGTTATAAACTAAAATAATATTGTAAATAAAAAATAAATAGAAATAAAACCTTATTCTTTATAGGAGGGAAAATGCTAAGTAGTTATTTGGAAAATTTAAAAAAAGCACTAGAAGAACAACAATACTTTGATATTGAAGATGCTTTAAGACAAACAAAAAATCAAATACGTCGTTTAAAGAAAATTGGCAAAACAGAAGAAGAGATTATAGAAGAGTTAGGACCAATTGAAGATTATATTGACAATATATTTGTTGATAACTGCCCTAAATCAAAAAATGAAATATTGATGAACGATATTATATTTTGGGGAGTTTCTACACCGCTAGCATGTTTATGCACTCTTGCTATGATATTTATAGCAATACTTTGTGGTATTAGCGGTGCTATTTATCTTGTAAAAGCATGGACAGACCCAGTTTTTGTTACAGTTGGTAGCAAAGTAGGTGCGTTTATACTTGCTATATGCGGTTTAGCAATGTTTGGATTAACTGGCTGGCTTACTTACAAAATTGCCTTAAAGATGAGATATGGTATGCTACGTCATTTAAGATTGAAAAAATATAGTTTAGAAAAAATTAACGCAGGCGAATTTGATAACAATGACGAAGATTAGAAATATACTGCCAGAAGATTTTAAAGAATATATTGAAATGGCAAAAGTATTTTATTCTATGTCGTGTTGCGAACATAATGTTGATAAATCACATTTTATCAATGCCTTTGAGTATTGCTTAAAAGATAATCCATATTCAAAATTATTCATTATAGAATATGATGGTAAAATTGCAGGTTATGGCAATATATCTTTTACTTACTCAATTGAAGGCGGTGGCAATGTTGTTTTTTTAGAAGAACTTTATATTAAACCTGAGTACCGGAACAAAGGTATAGGTACAGAATATTTTAATTTTATTCATACAAACTTTCCTGCCAAAAGATATAGGCTAGAAGTTACTGACTGCAATATAAAGGCAAAACAACTTTATGAAAAGTTAGGATACACATACTTAAATTACAAACAAATGATTAAAGAAAACTAAAAAGAGTGATTAATATCACTCTTTTTTATTATTTAAAATTTATTTTCCCCAACCAACTATATACCTTTTTAAAGTGTTTTCTATACCACATGCAACTGCGTTAGGGTCATTCATTAATTTATCGCACGCAAGTCTAAACACCATTATGCCACCACAGCCACTAAATAGTGCTAGTGTGGTTTTATCTCCCGCAAGTGCAGGCGAACAATACGCACTTCCCTTTAACATAACATCACCGCAAGGCACATTATCATACTTGCTATTAAAATACATATCGCCTCTATCTAAATCGCGCCATGAAGGCCAATAAGGTCCTCCTTCTACTGGTCTACCATAAGATGGTATACCTATATTGATTTGACTTAGATTTGCACCTTTTTTAATAAAGTTTTGCAAACCTATTTGTGCATAATACAATGTTGACTGATATCCATCACTATTTGAATCGTCATAGGCCATATATTGTATTTGGTCTATTCTTGCCATTGTTTCCTTGCTCATATTTAATGCACCAGCAGACAAAGCAGCAGATATTATAGAGTCAGATTTAACCGCAGTCATTTTTTCGTCAAGTTCTTTCATAAAAACATTGTAACATTCCCAGTCTTTTTTGTTTTGAGGATATTCCCAGTCTATATCCAAACCATCTAGGTCATAACCACCTTCTGACTCGGGTTTTATAAATTTGTTTACCATTTCTTCAGCAATTCTTGTATGATTTGCGTGCATAAGAGTGTTAACCCCAACATGACCGCCACCTGCACCATCTGCAAGTGCTGTTACAATAATTTTAACTTTATGAGGGTTTGTACGTTTAGATACAATTTGCTTTAAAGCCTTTATTTGTGCAGCAAAATTTTCTTCGCCACCTACAAATGACATTTTACCTTTTTCATCCCATTTTACAACATCAAAAACTATTACTGTGTTGTAAACATCATAGTATCTTGCAAAAGTTTGTATTTCTTCTTCACTTCTTTTTAAAACTTCTGTTGGCACATCACAGTCTAACCTTTGATAAATTGTAGTATTAAAAGTATTTCTGTTTGCAGTAATATTATAAAGTTCAAAACTTTGTATTTTGCTATTTTTTTTCTTAAACTTATCAATAGTTAAACGTATGCTATCAGTTGTTACACTATCAAAGGATATTATTCTTCTCTCCTGCATTTTTTCGCTTGCATAAATAAGTTGCCAATTACCGCCAATATATGCCTCTAGCCTAAAATACATTACACTATCGCCGACCTCAGATATGATAGCAGTATTAAAAGTTTGGCTACCTTTTAATTTAAATTGAACACTATTTGACTTGCCATCATTTATTGCTGTCCAATAACTGCTATTATTTTTTAACATATTTTGTCTGCCAGAGATTTCCTTATTCGAAAGGCTATCTCCTACAACTTTTGCACCTTCCATAAGGTTTTCACTTGTTAATTCTAATTTAACATCAGGGAATTTTGATTTACTACAACCAGTAAATACACAAACTAAAATAGTTACACATATTATAACTAAAAAACATAAAACTTTTTTTCGCATTTTTAATAAAATCCTATTATTTTTTTATATTGCTAATATTATATCATATAATTAAAGTTTTCACAATACCAATAACTCATATTCAAAACCAACTAGTTAAAATAAATTATTTGCATTATAATTTTTTACAAACAAAAATAGCACCTTACAAATGAAAGGTGCATATTTTTTATTTTAGATTAAATTTAAAGTATAATTACTTAATTTCGCACTCAGCGCCAACTTCTTTAAATTTAGCAGCGATTTCATCAGCGGCTTCTTTAGCGATAGCCTCTTTGATAGTCTTTGGTGCGTTATCAACGATTTCTTTAGCCTCTTTAAGACCTAAACCAGTAATCTCACGAACAACTTTGATTACTTTAATTTTTTCTGCACCAGCAGATTTCAAGATAACATCAAACTCTGTTTTCTCTTCAACTGCTGCAGCAGCACCGGCTGCAGGAGCAGCAACTGCCATAGCGGCTGCGCTTACACCAAACTCTGTTTCAATTGCTTTAACTAAATCGTTAAGTTCAAGTACTGTCATACCTTTTATTTCTTCAATCATTTTTGCGATATCTGCCATTTTTAATTCCTCCAAAATATATAAAAATACAATTAATTTTCTTTATTTTTTGCAATTTCTGATATTGCTCTGGCCAAACCAGAAATACCACTTTGCAACATTCCGCACAATTGACATAGCAATACGTCCTTTGATGGGATATTAGCGATTTGGGTTACTACATTAGCATCAATAAATTTGCCATCCAAAAGACCACATTTAGCCTTAAGTGCTTTTACAGTTTTACTATTATCAACAACTACTTTTGCTGCTGCTAGTTCATCACCATTTGCAAAAGCGATAGCAGTAGTTTTTTCAAGATAAGTATCAAACTCATTGAAGCCTAATTCATTTAAAGCACGTTTAACAAGTCTGTTTTTTAATACTTGATATTTTACATTGTTTGCTCTAAAATCACTTCTTAACTTAGTGTCTTGCTCAACGTTAATGCCTTCATATTCTACAAGTACAAATGCTTTTGACTCTTGAACAGATTTTTTGATTTGCTCAATTTGCTCTGCTTTAATATCTTTAGCGATAGACATGATTACCTCCTAGAAATTTAATCAATATAAATAAAAGTCTCCACCGCAAACGCAAGTTGAGACTTAGAAAATACTATCTAATTCACACCTCGGTGAGCAACATTATACCAAAAAACTTGGAACTCACTGTCTACGGTATCTATTTACTTTTAGATTTTAACATAATTTTTAATTTTAGTCAACTAATTTAATAGTTTAATCTAAAATCTATTTAAATATTAAATATTACTATTTTATTATTTGCGGAAACTTTAATTTTTATAAAGTCTCCAGCAAACTTTAAAATTATAATTACTTAATATTAACTTTTACACCAGGACCCATTGTGCTTGCAATGCTAACACTCTTAATATAAGTACCTTTTGCTGCTGCTGGTTTTGCTTTTTGAATAGCCTCTACAACAACATTCATATTCTCAATAAGTTTTTGAGCACCAAAAGACTTTTTACCAACTGGAACGTGAATAATTGCAGTTTTATCAAGTCTATATTCAACTTTACCTGCTTTAATTTCTTTAATAGCCTTAGTAACGTCCATTGTAACTGTACCAGTCTTAGGGTTTGGCATTAAGCCTTTAGGTCCTAAGATTCTAGCAATTCTACCTACAAGTCCCATCATATCTGGAGTTGCAACGCAGACATCAAAATCACACCAACCCTCATTTTGGATTTTAGCAATCATATCCTCTGCACCAACATATTCAGCACCTGCTGCTGCAGCCTCATCAGCCTTAGCACCTTTAGCGATAACTAAAACGCGTACAGATTTACCAGTTCCGTTAGGAAGAACTACTACACCACGAACTTGTTGGTCAGCATGCTTAGGGTCAACACCTAAACGCATGTGCAATTCAACTGTTTCGTCAAATTTTGCAGTACCAGTTTTTAAAACTAAGTCCATAGCCTCTTCAACTTCATAAGCCTTATTTTTTTCAATAAGTTTTGCTGCTTCTAAATATCTTTTACCTTTCTTCATAGTGACTCCTCCTATTAACCTTCAACCTTAACGCCCATACTGCGACAAGTACCTTTTATCATTGAGATAGCGGCATCTAAACTTGCTGCATTTAAATCAGGCATTTTAGTTTCTGCAATTTCTTTCAATTGTGCCTCTGTAATAGTAGCAACCTTTGTCTTGTTAGGCTTAGCAGAACCGCTTTGAATGTTAAGAGCCTTTTTGATTAGGACTGCTGCTGGAGGAGTTTTCAATACGAACTCAAATGAACGGTCAGCATAAATTGTCATAACAACTGGAATGATTAATCCTTCCTGACCTCTTGTTTTCTCATTAAACTCTTTTGTAAATCCCGGAATATTAATACCGTGAGGTCCTAAAGTAGAACCAACTGGTGGACCCGGAGTTGCCTTACCTGCAGGTAATTGTAATTTTACTACTGCTGTAATTTTCTTTGCCATAGTCTATACCTCCTTGACTACACATAACGTGGTTATAACGAATTGCATTAAAAAATTTACAATTCTTCCAAAATTTATCTCTACTGCTGTTGCAGTTGAAATCACTTTTACAATTTAATTTTATAAATTAAGCATTTATCTTTTTAATATTGATAAATTCAATATCAACTGGAGTTTCTCTTCCTAACATTGAAACAATGATTTTAACTTTTTGAGTGTCAAAGTTAATTTCCTTAACTTCGCCAACAAAGTCTTTAAGTGCTCCAGCCAAAACTTCTACCTTATCGCCAACTTTAAACTCAATATCAGCCTCAGTAATAACTTCAAGTTTGTTACGTTTAACTTCCTCATCAGTAATAGGTACAGGTCTGCCTTGTGGTCCACAAAAACAAGTTACACCACGAGTTTGAGTAACCATATACCATACATGTTTTGTATATACCATTTTGATAAATACATAACAAGGATATTTTCTACGCATAACAACTTTTTTCTTGCCATTTTTTTCAACAATTTCCTCTTCTTCAGGCACTACAATATCAACAATATAATCTTGAAGATTATTGTTTTCTACCATTGTAAAAAGATTACTTTGTACCATTTTTTCATAGCCAGACAAAGTTTGTAGTACATACCATTTTGGTGTTTGACTATCCTTTTCGTTAACTGTATTTTCAGTATTTTGAGTATTTTCCATGTTTTCCATAATAATATCTCCTATTAACCATTAATACTAATAAGTGAAGAAAAACCTAAGCCAAATAGCGCATCCATCGCCATTAAAACTGCTAAAAATACAACAACAAATATCAATACTACACCTGTTGATTTTAAGGTGTTAGAAAATGTAGGCCATGTAACTTTTTTCAATTCCTCAACCATACCTTTAAAAGCACGACCAATTTTTTTGAAAAATCTAACAAAACCATTTTCCTTCTTGCCTTTGCCTTTATTGTTGTTCTTATTGTTAGTCTTAGCAGGAAGATTTGAAGATGTATTTTCGGAAACTATTTTGTTTTCCTCTAAAGTATCTTGAGTCAAAGGACTATTGATTACTTTATTATTATTCTTATTCTTCATTAAAGAATGCCCCCTAAAAAATTACTTAGTTTCTTTGTGAACTGTATGCTTTTTGCAGAATGGACAATATTTTTTAAGTTCAATTCTTTCTGTTGTATTTTGTTTATTTTTATAATCGTCGTAATTTCTTTGCTTACACTCTGTACAAGCCAATGTTATTCTTGTTCTCATAGTAAACGCCTCCAAAAAAATTACACCCCTTTCGTAGGTGCCTTTATAATATAACATATAATCTATTATATAGTCAATTGATTTTTAAACTTTTTCTAATAATCCCATAATTATTTTAAATTTTACAAAAAAGTAATTAAAAATAGCCAAACTATCTCTAATAAGGCTATTTGTTTAATTAAAAATTACTATTAAATATAATACATAATACTATTATTTTCTTATATCCTTTCTTTTAATTTTACCACTTATTGTTTTTGGCAAATCGTTTGCAAAATCAATTATTCTTGGATATTTGTATGGTGCGGTTAATTTTTTAACAAAGTTTTGAATTTCTTTTTTCAACTCTTCACTAGGAGTATAACCTTTTGCTAGCACAATTGTTGCCTTAACCACCTGCCCACGAATTGGGTCTGGAGCACCAGTAACTGCACACTCTAGTACACTAGGATGTTCCATAAGCACACTTTCAATTTCAAAAGGTCCTATTCTGTATCCGCTAGACTTAATTAAATCGTCAGTTCTACCAACATACCAATAATATCCGTCTTCGTCAAGCCAAGCCATATCCCCTGTATGATAATATCCGTCATACATAACTGCAGCAGTTTGCTCTTCATCTTCAAAATATCCCATAAACAAGCCAACTGGTTTGCCTTTAGATATATCTATACAAATCTCTCCAACCTCACCTGCAGCACAAGGTTTGCCATCATTATCAAGCACGCAAACTTTATATTGAGGATTAGGTTTTCCCATACTACCTGGTTTTGGTTCCATACCTTTTAAGTTTGCAACCGCAAGAGTAGTTTCAGTTTGTCCAAAACCTTCCATAAGTTTTATGCCTGTAGCCTTGTAAAATTGCTTATAAACCTCTGGATTTAAAGCCTCACCTGCAATAGTACAATACTCTAATGAAGATAAATCGTATTTTGACAAATCTTCTTTTATGAAAAATCTATACATTGTTGGAGGTGCACAAAAAGTTTTAATGTTATATTGCTTAAACAATGGCAAAATATCGTCCGGGTGGAACCTATCAAAATCATAAGTAAATACACATGTTTCCGCAAGCCAAGCACCATATAACTTACCCCAAACTGCTTTGCCCCAACCAGTATCAGAAATAGTTAAGTGCAAACCATCTTCCTTTACTAAGTGCCACCAAGCGGCTGTTACAATATGCCCAATAGCATAAGTATGATTATGACAAACGCATTTTGGATAGCCAGTAGTACCTGAACTAAAATACATAAGCATAGGCTCAGTAACTTTTGTTGGCACCCTTTTTAAAGTAGCACTTGCCTTTTCCATTCCTTCATCAAAATTTTTCCAGCCATCTCTTGTGCCATTAACAATTAATCTATACTTAAGTTCTGGGCAACTATCAACTGATTTGTCAATTTCCATTGCAACATAATCATCAGGTGTACAAACAACAGCCTTAATATGTGCCTTATTAAATCTATAAACCAAATCTTTTTTCATTAATTGATTTGTTGCAGGCACTACTACAGCACCCAATTTATGAAGCGCCATCATACAAAACCAAAATTGATAATGCCTTTTTAAAATCAACATAACTTTATCGCCTTTGCCTATTCCTAAAGATGCAAAGTAATTGGCTGCTTTATTAGAATATTTGCTCATATCCTCAAAAGTAAAAATCTTTTCTTCCTTATCCTTTGAAAGCCAAACCATAGCCTTTTTGTTAGGCTTAGTTTTTGCAAGACTATCAACTACATCATAAGCAAAATTAAAAGTTTCAGGATAATCAAAAGTAATGTCTTTTAAATTACCTTTTTCGTCCAATGTTTCTTTTACAAAATTTTTATAGATTTGATTTGACATATTCATACCTCTCATTCTAAATAAAAATAATATTTTATATTACACTAATTAAAGTGTTTGTCTTTTTGTTTTATTTATATAATTTTTTAACAAATTAACCTACTTTACAATTATTATGGTTATGTAAATATTTTTAAATGTCTTTAGTTATATATAACAAAAAACTCGTCTCTGAAAAACAGAGACGAGATATAACCCGTGGTACCACTCTTATTGCTGACATAATCAGCCACTTTACGCATCCAACAATACGCCTTCCTATAACGGGGAAAACCGATATTCCTTACTAAAGTTCAGGAATATGACTCAAGGGTGATTAAATCAAACACTTCGTATTGCCTCGCACCATACGGCAACTCTCTGAAAACCTGTAAAATGATTATTGTCCCTCTCACAGCCTTATTAAACTATATTTGTATTTTATCACTACATTTTTTGTTTGTCAACAATTTTTTTTAAATTTTTTAAATTTTTACTAACCAGAAGTATTTGTCTATATTATATTATTAATAATTTAAATAAACTTTATCATATTATATGTATTTAGCAAAAATAATTTAGAATTTTTTTAACTAATAACTTGTTTATCCCCCGATTTTTGATGGGTTATTTTCTTTTTTTGTTTAAAAATGAAAACAATAAACAATATACTTGTTAATACAATTGTAAGTATTTCTGCAAAAGGGAACGTCCACCATACACCATCTATTCCAAAAAATTTAGGCAATACTAATATTCCAACAAATATCCAAACTAGTCCTCTGCTGGCAGCAATTAAAATAGAACTTAATGCCCCGCCAATTGCAGTAAAAAATCCTGAACTTACTATATTAAAGCCTATCATAAAAAATGCTATTGAGTATATTTTTGCTCCATGAAATGCCATTTCAATAACTTGTTTATCATTTACTGGGTCTTTTGAAAAAATTGTTATTAATTTATCCCCAGCAAAATAAACAATTAAAAATACTATTAAGCCTATTATAAAATTTAATATTAAGGCAGATAAAAAGGTGTTTTTAACTCTTTTCATATTATTAGCACCATAGTTGTAACTTATTATGGCATTTATTCCATCTGAAATACCAAACATTGCAAGAGTGCCAAATGTTGATATATAATTAATTATAGTAAAAGCAACAACTCCTGACTCACCTGCTAAAGATAGTAAGACACTATTGAACAAAAATACAGAAATTGCAGTTGAACTGCATACCACAGCCTCTGAAGAGCCATTACTTATAACTGGCAACATTAATTTAAATTTAATTTTACCACTATAAAAGTTTATATCATTCTTCTTTTTAAATAGTGGAATACTGCAAACTACCAAAGCAATAAAATAAGATATCCCAGTTGCTAGCGCGCCACCTAATACTCCTAAATTTGCTACACCTATTAATAAATAATCTAATAGCACATTTGCACATAAACTTATTATTGCACCATACAAATACTGATTAGGTTTGCCAATTACTCTATCCGTAAACCCAGTTAAATACATATTGCACATAACAGGTGCAAAAAAGGAAATTATAAAAATATACATGCTAGAATCTTGCACTAATAAGTCTGTTGCTTTTAAGCCTATGGCAATATTTTTTGCAAAAATACTGCCAAAAATCGTTACTAAAATAGAAAGTGCTGTCATAAACACACAAGATGTACGAAATACACTTTGTGCTTTATCTTTATTACCACTACCTAAACTTCTGCCAATTAAACTTATAGCACCCGTGCAAATTATAAAGGATATTGCAAAAATTATTTGCATAAAAGGTCCTGCAATATTTACACTTGCCATAGCATTTAACCCTGCGAACTTGCCTAAAAATAAACCATCAATTATAGGCTGAGCACCATTAATAACCATCGCTATTACTGCCGGAATAACGTTTACAGAAAAAATCTTGATTAAATTGTCTTCACCTAAATTATAGTTTTTCATACAATACCTTTTTATTATCCATTTTACTCTAACACAAAGATGACAAATAGTCAATAAATTATTGTTATATGTACAACTTATATGGACTAAAAGCATTATTTACTTGATTTAATTTTAAATATAGTTATTTATATAAAAAAAGAGACGGAATAAACCGCCTCTTTTAATTTTCTTTTAGAAGAACAAGTCTATAGATATCTTGTTATTCATTATGTTTCGTATTATTTCTGCATCTGCTGTTGTTACTACCCCTACATTTA
>OFGX01001281.1_pt1 | contig 15500 bp, 10 predicted proteins | sample 1521831 | NCBI WGS metagenome assembly OFGX01 (sample SAMEA3504080, study PRJEB24116) | mouse gut metagenome | biome: mouse gut; feature: mouse-associated habitat; material: faeces | place: Denmark | collected 2011 | reverse complement strand
CGTTGATCTGGTAGGTGCCGTCGGGCAGCTCCTCCACGTCGTCATCGGTGTCATGGACGTACTCGTCGTCGATGCGGCCCACGATCTGCTCCATGATGTCGCTCATGGTGACGATGCCGGCCGTGCCGCCGTGCTCGTCCACCACCACGCAGATCTTCGTGCAGCGCTCCTGCATGGTTTCCAGCAGCTTCGCGATGGGAATGCTCTCGGGCACGGCGGGCAGCTCGCGAACGTTCCACTCGCTCATGGGCGTGTCCAGCGCTGTGTCCACGAGGTCCTTGGTGTGTACGAAGCCCACGATGTGGTCCTTCGAGCCGTGGCACACGGGGTAGCGGGAGTACTTGTACTGGCGAATGAGATCAAGGTTCTCCTCCAGCGTGTCCTCGGTGTCCAGGCAGATGACGTCGGTGCGGGGGGTCATGATGCCCTCGGCGTCCTTGTCACCCAAATCGAAGATGTTGTCTACGAACTCGTTCTGCTCGGGGTCGATAAGGCCGTTCTCCGTGGACTCGTCGATGAGCAGCTTGATCTCGTCGCCGGTGTACACCTCGTGCTCGTCGGCCGGATCATGGCCGAAAAGCTTCATCACGGCGTTGGTCACGCCGTTGAAGATGACCATGATGGGGTAGGTGATGCGGTAGAACACGCGCAGGGGCCCGGCGGTATGCAGGGCGTACTTCTCGGTGGAGAAGATGGCGAAGGATTTGGGGATGAGTTCGCCCACCACCACGTGCAGGGCTGTCACGATGAAGAAGCCCACGGCCACGCAGATGGGATGGATGGCGGCTTCGGGCAGGCCCAGGGCCAGCAGCGGGCCTTCCAGCACGGCGGACACGGCCGGCTCGCCGAGCCAGCCGATGGCCAGGGAGGCCAGGGTAATGCCCAGCTGGCAGGCGGATAGGTAGGCGTTGATGTGGGTCGTCACATCGCGGGCCGCCTCGGCGCCGCGGCGCTTTTCGGCCACGGCCATATCGATCTGGCTGCGGCGCACGCGCACCAGCGCGAACTCGGCCACAACGAAGAACGCGTTCATCAGCAGGAACAGGACAACGAGCAACAAGCAAAGTGCGGTATACATACCGTCATGCACCCTTTCGGTGGATTTCAGGCCGCTTCCCCTTTGGAAGAGCCCCTATCCGTCGACTAAATTACGGGACATATCCTAGGCGATTTCCCGCCGCATCCGCCGAACTGACACCGCTTTACTGTGAACTTTCATAGTGTTGTTGCTTTTCTCCCGCCCGGTCGCAGCCCTTTCGTCCTCTGGCGTTCCGGTTCGGCTTTCAAGCCAGAGTTCCCAAAGGACTGCGGGCAAGTTGCCAGCCCCGCAACCGTTCGGCGCGGTTCGCGGCGACGCGGGGCCTTGCAGTGGTACAGTAGGTCGGCCCACAGAACGCATATGGCGCAGCGCACGCAAGAGGCGAGTAGCAGACGAGGTAGAAGATGAAACTGTCCCGCAAGGAATGGCTGATGTTGGCGGTGCTGGTGTTCGGCGCCTTCGTTACCGTGTTGAACCAGACGCTAGTTACGCCGGCGCTGCCGTCCATCATGGTGGAAATGGCCGTCGATCAGTCTACGGCCCAATGGCTCACCACGGGATTCACCCTGGTAAACGCCATCATGATTCCCATCACGGCATTTTTACAGGATCGCTTTTCCACGCGCAAACTGTTCGTGTTCTCCATGGCCACCTTTGCTGTCGGCACGCTTATGGCGGGCGTCGGCCCGAACTTCCCGGTGCTTTTGGGCGGTCGTCTCGTGCAGGCCATGGGCGCCGGCATCCTCATGCCCGTGACTATGACCGTGCTCATGCTGGTGTTTCCCGTGGATCGCCGCGGATCGGCCATGGGCATCTTCGGCCTTGTGATCGCTTTCGCGCCGGCTATCGGCCCCACGGTGGCGGGCTTCGTCATCGATCAGGCCGACTGGCACATCCTGTTCTACATCATCTTCGCGCTGTCGCTCGTCATCATTGCGACATCGCTGTTCCTCGTGGACAACAAGGCCCCGGCGAACAAGGGCGATTCGGTGCTCGATCCGCTGTCGCTGGTTCTATCTACCCTGGGCTTCGGGCTCATGCTCTATGGTTTCTCGGCCTTGGGCTCGGCGGGGCTGACCCTGGTGCCCGTGGCCACTACCGTGGTTGGCATCGTCGGGGTGGTGTGGTTCTTCATCCGCCAGACGCGGCTGCCCCACCCCATGCTGCGGGTTGATGTGCTGAAGAACCGCCGCTTCCTTATCGGCACCATCATCGGCATGCTCGTGCAGGGGGCCCTGCTGGCGGCCGGCATCCTCATGCCCATCTACGTGCAGTCGCTCCACGGGCTGTCGGCTACGGTGTCGGGCCTTGTGCTCATGCCCGGCGCCATTCTCATGGGCGTTATGAACCCCATCGCCGGCAAGTGGTTCGATCGCCACGGCCCGCGTCGCATGGCCATCGTGGGCATGAGCTTGTTGACGCTCACCACCTTCGCCTTCGCCATTCTGAACCTCACGTCGAGCATTATCTACCTCACGATCGTGTACACCGTGCGCATGTTCTCCATGGCGCTCGTGAATATGCCCATTACCACCTGGGGCATGAATGCCCTGGACAACAAGGTGATGAACCACGGCACCTCGGTGAACAACACCCTGCGCCAAGTGGCGGGCTCCCTCGGCACGGCCATCATCATCGCCGTATCCACCCAGGTGCAGAATTTCGCCACGCCGAACTTCGGCGCGGCCCAGGGCACCATGCTCGGCATCAACGCGGCGTTCCTCGTGTGCACGCTGCTGTGCTTGGTGGGCCTGGTCATGACCATTATGTTCGTGAAGGACAAGCCCGGCGAGGAGGCGGCCGTGGACGAGGGCGGCACGCGCAAGTCGCTGCTCACCTCCATCATGAAGACCGACGTGTACTCGCTCTCCCAGGAGGCTACCGTGGAAGAGGCCATGCGCCTGTTCGTGGAGAAGAACATCTCGGCGGCCCCCATCGTAGACGCTTCGGGGGAGCCGGTGGGCTTCATCTCCGACGGCGACATTCTAAAGCGCCTGAGCCCGCGCCGCAGCTCGTTTACCGATCCTATCGTGCTCATCAACCGCACGGTTCCCGACGAGGAGGGCTACGACGAGAAGCTGGCGAAGGTGATGCAGATGCGCGCCAGCGAGATCGGTGCTGCGAGCCCCATATGTGTGAGCGTGCACGCGAACCTGACCGACGTGTGCCGCGTGCTGGCCGAGAATCACCTGAAGAAGGTGCCGGTTTTGGAAGAGGGCCACATCGTGGGTATCATCAACCGCAGCGACATCACCCAGTACTCCATGGCCGCATATCTGGCCGGCAACCCCGACCGCGCCGTGTACTGCGGCGATGGGCCGAGCGGCCAGCACGAGTGCGTGGAAGAGAAGCAGTGCGATTGCGCTGAAAGCGGTTCACGGTAGATTCCCTGTTTCCAAAATGGATGCTAGGCGGACTCAGTGTCCATACTTGCTCAAATACTGGGTTGATTGCTCCTATCTTATCAGATATAATAGTACAAATGTTTGGTTGAGTTTTCTCTAACTTTGGTCGGACCGGAGGACAGCCGCTTCGTAAGAAAGAGGCCTCCTATGTCTGAGCAGAAAGAGCGCAGTGGAAATATTGCTTCAGCAATTTCTCTTCGAGGTGTCGACGATTTCACCGATATAAAGACTTTAATCTATCGAATTCGGGGCAGACAGGTGATGCTCGATAGCGATCTCGCCGTACTGTACCAGGTTGAAACGCGACGCGTGAACGAGAGCGTAAAAAGAAACCAGGCACGTTTTCCGGAGTCGTTCTGCTTTCAGCTCACGAAGTCCGAATACGAGAACTTGATGTCGCAGATTGCGACATCAAGTTCTGGAAGCAATCACGGGGGCAGGAGGAAGCTACCCCATGTTTTTACAGAGCAGGGAGTGGCGATGCTTTCCGCTGTGCTTCACAGTGACATTGCCGTTGCCGTGAGCGTAAGGATCATGGAGGCGTTTGTCGCTCTTCGCCGCTTTTCTGTCGCCAATGCTGAATTGCTTGCACGAATTCAGGGTCTTGAGCGGCGACAAGACAAGACAGATCAGCGTCTGGATTTCATATTCGAGTTTATTGGCGATCAGAGTGCCCCTTGTCAAAAGCTATTTTTCGAGGGCCAGTTGTACGACGCGTTTAGCCTCATTGTTGATCTTATACAGGAAGCAAAGAAAAAAATAATCGTTGTCGACGGCTATGTTGATACCAAAACTCTCAACATACTTGCGAAGAAGCATACAGGGGTCGAGGTAGTCGTTTGGACTAAGCCCAACTGTAAGCTCACAACGATGGACGTCGATCTCTTCAATGCGCAATACCCTTTGCTCTCTGTTAGATACAGCAGCTCCTTTCATGATCGATTTCTTGTTATTGACGAGAAAACTTGTTATCACGTAGGAGCGTCGCTCAAAGATGCTGGCAAAAAGTGCTTTGCTCTATCGCGTCTCGTCGATCCTTCTCTTGCTCAGGCTGTTCTTCGCAAGGTGCAGCTTTCGGAAAGAGGGACCTCCTCATGATGAAGCAGGGCTTCGTTGGGCTATGGGAGTCTCCCGGCACCGCAGCGTCAGCGTAGCTCGCTGGAGCGTCAGCATCAGCGCAACAGAATGCAAGCAGCCCCGGCGAGCGAAGGCAACGGGGCTGCTTGGCTTGGGAAGCCGCATGGCCGGCTTCCGTGCGAGGCAAAGACGCCAGGTGCGCGGGCTGCGATTCGGCGTCGAACGAGCATCTAGTATCTTTGCCTTCGATAGTAGCCCTTTCGCCCCCGGCCGCTGTGTTCAGCGGCGAACCGTCGCCTTTCTGCTATCCTATCGAAAACCGCGGACGGCCGCCTGGGAAGGCGGCCCGTGCCGCCGATCTGCGAGGAGGCCCTATGTTCGGAGACAACCTGGAGCGCATCGTCGCCGCTATCGAGAAGAACTACGAGGCGGACGAGATCTTCTTCACGAAGCCGGGACGGCGCTTCCCCAGCCGCACGGCTATCAAGGGGCTCATCACCGAGCTGCGCCGCGTGCTGTTTCCCGGCTACTTCGGACCTGAGATGCTCTCGCCCTCCACGAGTCCCAGCTACTTCATCGGCCAGACCCTCATCGACATCGAGAGCGTGCTGCGCCAGCAGCTGATTCTGGCGCTCACCTACACCTCTGACGAGCGCGACGACCTCATCGGCAGCGGTAACCACCTGTGCGGCGGCTGCACCTCCGATACCATCTGCCAGCAGACGGCCGACATCTGCACGAAGTTCTTCGACGCCCTGCCCGAGATTCAGCGCACGCTGCTCACTGACGTGCAGGCGCTCTACGACGGCGATCCGGCGGCGGGCTCCAAGGAAGAGGTCATCTTCACCTACCCGGGCCTGTACGCCATCTACGTGTACCGCATCGCGCACGTGCTCTATGAGCTGGGCGTGCCCATCATCCCCCGCGTGATGACCGAGATCGCCCACTCCTCCACTGGCATCGACATCGGTGCCGGTGCGACCATCGGCGACTACTTCTTCATCGACCACGGCACGGGCGTGGTCATCGGCGAGACCTGCGTCATCGGTGAGCATGTGAAGCTGTACCAGGGTGTTACCCTGGGGGCCCTTTCCACCCGCGGCGGCCAGCGCCTGGCCGGCGTGAAGCGCCACCCCACCATCGAGGACAACGTGACCATCTACTCCAACGCCAGCGTGCTCGGCGGCGAGACCGTCATCGGCGAGGGGTCGGTCATCGCCGGCTCCACTTTCGTCACCTTCTCGGTGCCCCCCAATTCCCGCGTGTCGGTGAAGTCCCAGGAGATCTCCGTCCGCCAGCCGGGCGAGCGCGACTAGGGTCGGCCGGCGGTCGTGCTCGAGAGCGCGACCGATCGATGCCCGGGGTGAAGGCAAGCCGATCGCCATGGCGAAATCGCGTCAACTGCCGCGGGTAAACGAGAAGGCGACTCAAGATATAGGCAGGGGAGGGTCTATGGAGCGTGTGCTCAATCGGTTTGTCGGCAATATATCGCCGGCGGCATTGCTCGTGTCGTCGTTTTTCTGGTCGTGGCTCGATGTGGTGGTGTTCGGCCCTGCGGTGTACTGGGCTGCAGGCCGCGAGATGCTCACGATGCCGATGATCTTGTCATTTGCCGTAAGCATTGCCGTGCTGGCTCTCGGGGCTGCGAGCGCGCGGCTTCGCCGGTGGCTGGCAAGCACGACGGGCTTTGCGGCGGGCGCTCTTCTGTGCGGCAGCGCAGGGTCGGTGCTGCTGTTCGCGGGAGCCTTCCATCAGGAGGGATCTCTTCTGATTGCCGCCGGGATTCTCCTTGGGGTGTTTGAGGGCGCGGGCATTGCCACCGTGGGAGCAGTGGCCACCTGCCAGGGTACGACGAACGCTCTTATCCACATTGCCGCCGCGCTGCCCATGAACATCGTCGTCATCCTTCTCGTGGTGTTCCTCGTGCCGGAGGCATCCATCGTCCTCATTGCGCTGCTGCCCCTGCTTTCGTCCCTCAGTCTGGGGGTGTATCGAGCGCGGAGGGCCAACCGCGATGCTCTGGAAACGGTATTGCTGCCCTCGTGTCGTCGAGATATCGGAAGGTCCTTGCGATCGTTGGGGGTGAGCCGGATATTCCTGCTCGTCGTGCTTGCCATTACGGTGGCGTTCGGCATGGTGAACGCGCAGACCATCGAGATGACGGGCAATGGCCTCTTCGATGCCTATAGCGGCCTGATAGTGCGCGCGGTGATGAGCGCTGTCGTGCTCGTGGGGTATGTGCGCTACTCGTGGCGTCCTCAGAACATCTTCATCGCCGCTCTCATTGTCATGGCGGTTAGCCTCGTGGGGACGGCGGTAATACCTTCGGCGGCGGTGCAGCTGCTGTTCTTAGCGGGCTACGTGTGCTTCGATTTGCTCATTTGGGCGCTTATCGTGAGCATGAATCACGGTAGCGGGGTTCCCGTGCTGCGTACGGTGTGCGTAGTGCAGGCGATGGATCAATTCGGCATTTTCCTGGGAACGTTCATCCCCCTCTCCGATAGCTCACAGGTAGTTGCCGTCGTATCCGCGGCTCTTGGCGTGGTGGTCATGCTGCTCGTCATGTACCTGCTGCTGAGGGATCGCAGCGTGATGGACAACCTTGGCGACAACGACTACGGCTTCACGGGGGATTCCTCTGCGCTGTCGGCGGAGTCGTGTCCTTCGGGCACCTCTTGCAAAGATGCTCCGTCGGAGGGTTTGGAGGAGGCGGCGTCCCCGGCCGTTTCGCTCGATGAGTTGGCGGGCCGGTATTTCCTCTCGACGCGAGAGGTGGATATCCTCGGGCTTCTCGTGGCGGGGCGCAGCGGCCCTTATATCGCGGACCGCCTGTGTATTTCCGCGAACACCGTGAAGACCCATATCAGGCATATCTACACGAAGCTCGACGTGCACGACCGCCAGGAGCTTCTCGATCTCGTTCACCTCTCCTTGTAGCAGCGTCATCACATTCGGGTGATTGTGGCGAAAAACACCCGATAGGGGCGAAACCCCCTTCCTCGTTTTGCCGTTGAATGGCAGTGCCGCCCAAGCCCTGAAGGGCCATACGGAGGGGGCGGCACCTCAGGAGGAAGGAACATCATGAAGAACGTAACAACCAGAAAAGCAGCGCCCTTTATGGCGGCGGCGCTGGTGGTTGCCCTGGCCGCGGGCTCTCTTGCGGGCTGCGCGGGCGCCTCGGAGGACGCTACGTCCATGGCGAGCACCGATCCGGTTACCATGACCACCAAGACCCTGGTGAAGACGGCCACCAACGAGATGACCCTCGTCGATTGGGATGTGACGGCCGACGAGAGCCCCCTGACCATCTCGAGCGACGACGCCCGGTTCGCCGATTATCTGGCCTCGCTCGAGGAGCTGACCGGCTTCGATATCGAGAGCATCACCATGGAGGTGACCGTCACCGAGTTCGCTGGCGCTGAGATTGCGGCAACCCACGAGAACGTAACCGACAACATGTACCGCATCGATGCCCTGGAGGCGGTAGTCGACGGGCAGACCATCACCTACGCCGACGGCGACTTCAAGTAGCCGCTCAGGTCGGAATATCCGGCGCCGTTTGCCCGGAATCGCCGACGACGAGGCGTGCCGGCACTGCCGGATCTGCCCCGTTCATGTAAACCAAACGCTTCAATCGAAAAGAGGTATATACCATGGCAGAGTTGACGAGAAGGAACTTCCTGTTCGGAGCTGGTGTGGCTGGCGCAGCGATGGCCCTGGCGGGCGTGGCCGCCCCTGAGCGCGCCTTGGCCGCCGAGGAGGAAGAGGAAGACTGGGCGAGTCAGGTCACCGAGGAGATTTCCTGCGACATCCTGGTTGTGGGCGGCGGCTTCTCCGGTGTTGCGGCAGCGGTGCAGGCTGGCGAGTTGGGCGATAAGGTGCTGCTCATCGAGGGGCAGTCGGCTCTCGGCGGTAACGGCACTGGTGTGGAGTGCACCAACGCCTACGGGCTGCATCCCAATTCGGGAGAGGCCACGCTCGGCGAGATGGTGCGCTACGAGGCCGACGCCCAGTCTTACACGGTGAACCAGCAGTTCATCCGCGACATGATCAGCCACGCAGCCGAGAACGTGCAATGGCTCATCGACTGCGGCGTGCAGTACGAGGCCGTGGAGGATCTGGATCCGGCGTACCTGGCCATGTACAAGGAAGGCCGCTACCGCGCCGAGTTCAGCTTCGACTACGTCTACAAGGGCGGCGCGGCCGGCATCGGGTACTTCCCCTTCATGAAGAAGAAGCTGGCGGAATACGGCGTGAACTTGCGTCTGAACACCCGCGCTCGCGAGATTATCCTCGGCGAGGGCGGTACCGTGGCCGGCGTGTATGCCACCGATACCTACGGCGACACCATCAAGATCAACGCGAAGGCCGTCATCGTGGGCACCGGCGGCTTCGGCGAGGACGAGGATCGCATGGCCAAGCTCGGCATCGACCTGTCCGACATCCGCATCATCGGCACCCCCGGTCACTATGGCGACGGTGTGACCATGATGATCAAGGCTGGCGGCATCGAGCACGGCGCTCCGGCGTTCGGCTGTACTAACATCATCGGTTCGGCCGGCCCCTGGGGCCCCATCTGGGACAAGCTGTGCTGGGGCGGCCCGAGCCTGTGGGTCGATATTCACGGCGAGCGCTTCTCCGACGAGGCCTGCTCCACCTACACCCACAACTTCGAGCTGCAGAACGTGCCAGTGCGCCTAGCCGGCGGCACCTGCTGGGCCATCTACGATGCGAAGATTCTGGAGGCCATGATGGACGGCGACGAGGAATGCGCCCAGCTGTGGGCCGATATGGTGGCGTCGGGAGATGATGCCTACCAGGCCGACACTCTGGAGGAGCTCGTTGATGTCATGGGAGTTGATAGGGAGCTGTTCCTGGCTCAAGTGAAGCAGTACAACGAGATGGTGGCCAAGGGCGTGGATGAGGACTACGGTAAGGACGCCCAATACCTCATGGCCATTGAGAACCCGCCGTTCTACTGCGGCCTCATCCGCGGCGCCTTAGAGGGCCTGTATTCCGGCGGCGTGAAGACCGACCGTCAGTTCCGCGTGAAGAAACCCGGCCGCGACCAGGCCTTCCCGAATCTGTTCGCTGTGGGTGCCGACGGCGGCATGCTGTACAACAATATGTACGGCATCGACATCAACGGCTCTATGACCTGCCACGGTGTGAACAGCGCCCGTACCGCGGCCCAGACCGCCCACGCCTACGTGACCGGCGCCTAGCGACGATCCGACCCCCGCGGCTCCGAGACGCCCCGGTCCTGCGGCTTGGCGATGGCCCGGGGCGCAAGCCCGGCGGTTTCCAAAGCCTTCCCTTAGCGGTGCGCGAGTCCTCCCTCCCGGGCTCGCGCACCGTTTTTTCGGCGGTTCCCTTGGCGTAGCGACATCGGGAAGATTCTATGCTATACTGCTATCAATATCGAGCAAGGGAGGGCCTATGCCGAATGCGCAGATGAACTTTCGTATCGATGCGGAGCTAAAACGGCGGGGCGACGAGCGGTTCGCCCGTCTTGGCATCACGCCGTCAGACGCCATGCGGCGGCTTTACGAGTGCGCCGCTCGCTACGACGACGAGTCGGAGAGCCTGCTGCAGTCGCTCGTCGGTTCGGAGCAGGATGCCTCCGTGAGCGAAGGCGAGAAGCGAGTCCAGGCTGTTTCGGATTTTCTGGCATCGCTCCAAGCCCAGCGAGAGGCACTCGGGATTCCTCCCGAGCCTTCGCGGATGCTCACTGACGAAGATCTCGAGGAGCTTCTTTACGAAGCGAAGATCGAGAAGATGGTCGAAAGGGGGCTTTGGTGATGATCGGCGAGAACTCCATTGTCGTGGATAAGAATATCTGGCTCGACTTCTATCTGAGGGAGCGCCCGCAGCACGAAGACGCCGTGCGCTTCATTCGCACCGCGGAGAGATTCGAGGCCAACCTGGGAACGCCTGCCGATGCCGTCAACGAGGTGTTTTACATCGTCGGTAAATGTCTGAAGCAGAAGATTCGTGAAAACGGCGGCGTTGTCGACGAGAGCACGGCGCGTTCCATCAACGACTTTGCCTGGCAGTGCGTCGAGCACATGACCGACTTGGCGGTCTCGATTCCCTTGGACGATCGGACAGCGTGGTTGACCCGGCACTATCGCGAAATCACCTCCGACTACGAGGACGGCTCGGTGCTCGCCGCCTGCGAGCTCTGCAAGGCGCGTTACCTGGTCACCCACGATAAGAAGCTCGCTGCTCAGGCCAATATCGCCACGAAGACCGCTGTCGAGATGGCCGACCTAATAGCTCACGCCCACTGCGGCTAGGGCCCGCGACATACTTTCAGGACGGGCTTCGGCCCGCCCGCTCCCGACGCCGTCTCGGGTCGTAGAAGAGGGGACCGTTTGCTCGATGAAGGAGTAAATCCCTTCCGCGAGGCGGCGTATGCCGGCCATGCCCGATATCTCGTCGAGCTCGACAATCAGTTCGGAGGCTTGTCGGAAGGCTTTCTCGAGGCGCAATTCCGTTGCTCCTGTAACGCCAGCATGCAGCACCGGGGCCTCCGTCTGTGGAGGCCCCGGCTCAGGGAGGGCGATGGTCGTTTTGGCAGTCAGATTGGGAATGCACGCTCCGGGTTTTCCTACCCAGCAATGTAAGCGGCGGCAGCGTTGGCAGCGTTGCGGCCTGAGTTGATGTTGTTGGCCATGGCGGTGCCGGGCATGTTCTGAGTGTACACGTTGCGCCAGAGCATTGCGCCGTCGAGACCTACCGCGTACAGGCCGGGGATGGGCAGCGTGTCGTTGTTGAGTACCTCGCTGCGAATGTTGGTCATAATGCCGCCATCTACCACTACGATGAGTGCATCAATACGGGCGATATAGAACGGACCGCTGCTGATGGGGGCGAGAAAGCTCGCCGCTTTGCCGAATTCACCGTCGAAGCCCTGGGCGCAAAAGTCGTTGTAACGGTCTACGGTTCCAGAAAGCGTGGCAACATCGAGGTTGAAATGTTCGGCAAGCTCATCGATAGTGTCCGCGAAGAATACGCTGGTGCCGTCGTTGTTAGCAAGAGCGTCCTCGACTACTTTCCTATCCGTCTCGTCAAGTCCGCAATTATCTAAAATAGCCTGGTCAAAAAGGGCATAGGATTCGCGATTGCCCAGGCAGGCTCCAAGATTGGCCGCCATGTTGAAGGTCATGGCCAGCGATTCGTCGTTGAAGCGGCGGCCGTCTTGATTTACCCATACACACAGGCCGTTGCCCACAATGCCGTTACCGCCGTTCAGGGGGCTGTTGTAGGGAACGGTGGTGTCGGTGCCGAAGGCCTTCACCATTTGGAAACCCTGAATGGCGGCGTTGCGCAAGAAGTCGCGCCCTCCGACCGCCATGGCCATGGTGTAGCCGTCGCCGCGTACAGTGGGGGAGCACATGGAGCCGCCCATCTCGTCAACCTGGTTTTGAGACATGCCGGCCTTGCAGAGCAGCTCGGGGTTCGCGCCGATGCCCCCAGAGGCGAGGATAACCGCCTTCGCGTTCACCTCGATGACATTGCCCTTGTCGTCTTCTGCGTACACGCCGCACACCACACCGTTTTCCTGCTTCAGCTGACTGGCTGTGGTTTGAAAACGGAACTCGGCACCCAGCTGCTCGGCCTTTGCCTGCATAGGCTCAATGTAGCTAGTCACGGCCGAGTCGTTATCGAACCAGTGCATGGTGTTGTAAAGACCGGCACCGTAGTTGTCCACATTGCCGCTGAACTGTACGCCGTTTTCGACGAGCCAATCAATGTTGGCGGCCGAGTTGTGCACCATGTCGTACCACAACGCACCGTTGGTCACCCATTGGCCTTCCTCCAGTTCGGTGCGGATGATGTCAACCTCGTTGATTTCAATGTTGAGGCTCTTCTGCAAGGCAGACCCCACGGCGAAAACTCCCTCTGTGCCAGCTCCGTTGCCGCCGGCTACACCACCTGCCTCAAGCACCATCACCTTGCTACCGTTTTCGGCTGCCTGTACTGCTGCCGAAAGGCCCGAGATACCCGCGCCCACGATGACGATATCGCAGCTCAAGGTCTCCGCAATGTCGGTCGGCACACTTGGCGCTTCGCTGGTTGTCCTGCCGTTCTCCTCGTCGGCCTTCTCGGCGGTCTTCGGTTGTGCGCAGCCGGCAAGGCCCAACAGCGCTGCTGTGCCCAAGGCGCCGGAAATGAACCCGCGGCGGCTCAGCCCCTCGCAAGTTGCGCTTCTGCTCTCCTCGTGATTGGTCTTCATGGCAATCCCTCCGTTCAGTGTTCAATTGCTTCAGGGAACGGGGTCATCATAAGAGGGGAATATGTTTACAACAATTGGGTTTCAACAGAAGAGAATAGCAACGTAATCCCAGGTGAAATCGGCGACAGTGAATTACTTCTCAGAAAATAGTTATAATTTAAGTACTATTTAGAGCTATGGGAGAGATTTGCGTACATGCGAAGGTACCAGGCGTCTACTACCAACTGTCCTTCGGGAGATAAAGAGCAATGAGCCGCTTCGGCAACTTTCTCGATGGCAGAGCGAAGGCGATGGGCTTCCTGGATTCCTCGACGGGTGATGACGATGTTCTTCTGTCTCCCATCTTGGCTGTGCGGCACTTGGCAAAGCAATCCATTTTGGGTGAGCTGCTGAAGGTAACTCGTGGTGTTGCTGCGGGGCAAGCACAATGTGTCTGCTAAGGTAGAGGGCCCAGTCTCGCCCTCTTGGGCGAGAAAATCGAGAATGCGAAATGCGCCGAGAGAAGGTCCGTGGTGGCTGCGCAGCGTCGTCCTCCATTGATGGATGAGTGACCGCCACAGTATAAGATGGGAAGAGCCGTAGAGGGGTCGTTCCTCAGACTCTTCCAGAGAGGGCTGCACGAGATGTCCACGCAGGATGTCGACCGCCTTCTTTGAGGTGTCGCGCATGAAATCGAAATACTCGTCTTCGTGCAAATTCGCCAGAAACTGTTCACGAATAAAGGCAGAGAGCCGCCGATGGATGTCCTCGGCGGCCTGATTGCCAGAAGCCGAGAGCCGGAGAAGCATTGTTCGTCCGTCATCGGGGCTGGCGGTTTTGCTCACGTATCCGAGGTCCTCAAGTTTGAGGAGAACGTTCCAAATGGTCTTGCGATCGAGCATGAGGTAGTCGCTCAGCCAGGGTGTGGGTACGCTCGCGGTTCTCTCAAGCAAGGTGGTGAGCGCGAGGAGGTCGGTGTAGGTGATCCCGAATTCCGACCGCATGAGTCCTGAAATGCGGCGGTAGTGTTCGGCTATCACTGTCATCGCTTGGTAAGATGCCGCAACATGACTCATGGGCTTTCCTCGTCTGGGATGGGTGCAACGACTCCGGCCTGCTTGTCCGAGGCCCCTCGCTGATAATCATAGCACGGCGGAGAAAGGGGGACATTGGGAAGAAGATGCGGCATTTCGCCTATAGGAACCTGGTCTCGGCCAGCTTGGCGAGCACCCAGTCGTTCAGGCGCATGACGGGGCGGCGCAGGACGAGGCCCAGAATGAGGCTCGGTCCGAGGAAGGCGGCCAGCAGGCCCATCTGCACGAAGTACTGGTTGCCGTAGATGCCGGCCATGGCTCCTTCCAGCGCGGGCATAGAATGGGCGAAGGGTAGCCAGGGGTAGATGGCATCGAACAGCGGCGCCGACAGCATCTGCACGGGCATGAGGCCGCCGGAGCCAGCCAGCTGCAGCACCAGCCCGATGATGGCGATGGCCTTGCCGATGTTGCCGAAGCTGACGGTAAGGGTATACACGAGGTTCGTGAATACCACGGAAGCCAGGCAGCAGGCGGCCAGGTACAGCACCAGATGCTCGCATTCCACGCCGAGGAAGAACACGTTGCCGAGCCCCACGATAAGCGCCTGGGCCAGGCCGATCAGTCCGAATATGCCGTAGCGGCCGAGGTACAGCTCGGCAGGCCGCGGTGCACGGCCGAACTTCTTCGAAAGCGCTTGCTGGCGTGCCGGCGAGACGGTCACGCTCATGAGCGCCACCATGAAGATGGCGCCGATCCACAGGCACAGCGACGTGTAGAAGGGGCTCATGGCGCTGCCGTTGTCGGCCATGGGGTACACGGTGTGCTGCTCCAGCTTCGTCGGAGCGGCGATGAATTGGGCGATAGCGGCCGGGTTGTTGCCGATGATGCGCCGTACCTCGTCGATGTCGCCGGCGCTCAGCGCCTGGTGCAGATCGTCGCGGGCCTGGGTCAGCTGGCCGGCGGCGGCGCGCAGCGTGTCGGCCGTTTTGCGCAGGGAGTCCTCGGCCGCATGCAAGCTTGCTCCGAGGGAGTCGGTAGAGTCGCCGAGACCCGCGGCGGTGCTTTGCAGGGAAGCTGCCAGGGTCGAGGTGTCGTCACCCACCTTCTGCAGACTGGCTGAAAGGCTCTCGAGCTCGCCTTTCAGCTGATCGTTGTAGGTGGCCTTCGAGGCATCGAGCGCTTCTTTCACCTTCCCGATGACATCGGTCACCTTTTGGTGCTCCTCATCGAGCGTAGCGGCGTCCTTGCCGATCGCCGCCTCGGCAGCCTGCAGGCCTCCCTCCAAGGTTTCCAGCTGCGCGATGACCCGGTTGAGGACGGCTAAGGCCGGGCTGCTCGGGTCGGCTGCGGCTAGCGTATCGCGCATCGACTGGTAGGCCTGCTGCAGCGACTGCACATCGCTTGCGGTGGCATCGAGCACCTCGCGGGCGGCCGCAGGGTCGCTTTTCATAGTGGCGAAGGCGGTATCGGCCGCTTGGGACACGGCGTTGTAGCTCGCATCGGCACCGTCGAGCGCCTTCTGCGCCGCATCTGCAGCACTGGCCAGGCCCATCTGGGCGTCTGCCAGGCCGTCGCGTGCCTCGCTCACCAAAGGCGCCGTCTCGTCCGGCGCGTCGGCGGCCTCCTTCAAGATGGAGCCGGTGGCCGTCACGAGCGAGTCGGTGGAGCCTACCAGATCGGCATAGGCCCCGGCCTGATCGGCCGCCGCCCCCACTTCGCCGATG
>OFGX01001276.1_pt1 | contig 15539 bp, 13 predicted proteins | sample 1521831 | NCBI WGS metagenome assembly OFGX01 (sample SAMEA3504080, study PRJEB24116) | mouse gut metagenome | biome: mouse gut; feature: mouse-associated habitat; material: faeces | place: Denmark | collected 2011 | reverse complement strand
TCAGGAGGTTACCGTAAGCGGAACAGCATTCAATATTTTTGATTCGTGATTATATTGCAATCCTAATTGAATGCAGCTTTTTAGTACATGTAAGTGCAGAGCGTTTGCGCGATTGTCGGTCGGGCAGCGCTCTGCTTCTTTCATTCTTTATCGGCTTTGAATTTTCAGCTCGCTTTTGAGTGCCGCCATCAATATTGCAGAAAAATTCACTCCTGCTTTTTCAGCTTCAAAATTCAGCCATGATGGTATTGTGCAGAGCACATTCGTTACTGTGAGCCCCGGTTCGGATGCCCACAGTAACTCACATTCTGTTTAAACCGTCTTTGCTCCTCCCATATGCTTGCCGCAGAATTGCTTTTTTAGTATACTTTGCACACAGGAAAAAAATCTGCTTTCATCCGCAGAAAAGCAAACGTACAAGTCCAAGTTCCCGCAGCAGGCATGGCCGCCTAGTGTGCCGGCTCGCTGCTTCGCGGGGATAAATTCTATATGTGGAAGGGGATACGAAAAATGACAGAAGTTTATCATGCAAATGATTCTTTCAGGACGGGATTGCCTCGATTTCAGACTGTGAATATGTATAAAACGAAAAACAGGACCGCAAAACTCAGCAGTTCCGGCAAATCCAACAGCGCCGTGGGAGCCAGGAGCGATTCCGAACAAAACGGCTTTTCTTCACTAAACGGGACCGCCCGATTCAGCAATGCAATGGCGCGGGCCGGATATAGCGGGACGGGCAGCTATAACACGCTTAGTTATCTTGCAGGGCTCTACGGATCGTCTGCGTTTGGCAGTCTCTCCGGAGCGAATGGTGATCCAGCATATAGCAGTCTGGCCGGGCTGAACGGACTTTCTGCCCTCACCAGCTTGGCTGGGCTGAGCAGCCTTTCCTCCCTCTACAGCCTGGCCGCACTGAACGGCCTTCCTGCCCTCTCCAGCCTGAGCTCTGCTATCCCTGTCTTAAGAAGTCTCGGATATACAAAACAGGCCGAACAGTACCAGGAATATATTGATTTTTTGCTGAACGATGCAAAAAATCTTACCGCTTCGAATACGGCGGGGCCCAATGCAGCAAATGACAGAAACAACCTGGAGCTTTGCGCCTGCGCCGTAAGGGAGCGGTTTTTAACCAATCTGGCCTGTAAGAGTCCGAATGAAGATGTATCGGAGCAGCTTTGAGCCTGATTAACGCTTGATATCAAAATTCATATTCATCAGATTTCGGATTGCCGCCGCATCGTCGGTGATATTGGCGTCCCCGCGGATCGTATGCTTCAGCGCGCTGCTCGCAACCGCAAAATTTACCATGTCCATCGGCCTGTAATCGTTCATCATGGCGTAGATCAGGCCGCTGGCAAATGCATCCCCGCCGCCTACCCGATCCAGAATATTGAAGGTAAACTGCTTGCTTTCGAAGGTATGCCCTTCATACCACATATACGCTTTCAGACTGTTTTCGCTGCCGCTGTGGGCATAGCGAACATGCCGGGCAATGCATTTCAGGTTCGGATATCTCCGGATAAATGCGCGGAACACTTCGTCCTGCTGCTCATAGCCTGGCTGGAGCGGCACGCCGTCTTTCCAGTCTCCTTTGCTGCGGTCGGCTTCGTCCCGCCACAGATGGTAGGGCTCGATTCCAAACAGTACGTCGATATACGGCAGGCATTCCGTACAGAAATCCCTGGCCTCCTCCCAGGTCCAGAGCGTGCTTCGGAAATTTCCGTCAAAGCTGATGGTCATTTCCTTTTCTCTGGCCGCTTTCAGACACTGCAGAATCATTTTCCGGCAATTTTCCCCAAGTGCGGGCGTGACTCCGCTCAAATGCAGCCATGTGATCCCTTCCAGCAGTGCGTCAAAATCATAGGTATCGAAGTCGTATTCCGTGATCGCACTGTGTTTGCGGTCATAAGTCACTTTGCTGGCGCGGATTCCGTAGCCGGTCTCCAGATAGTAGGTTCCCAGCCGATGGGTAGGAGTCTGCTCCGGGGTGCTTAAGATCACCGGCGTACAGTGTACGTCATTGCTGCGCAGCATCCGAACCGCGCTTTTTCCCAGGCTGTTGTTGGGCACTACCGTGAAAAATGTACTGTCAATCCCCAGGTTTGCCAGCGCCAGGGCGATATTGGCCTCGCTTCCGCCGTAGCTGGCCTCAAAGCTGGAAGCCATGCGGACTTTTTCGTAGTTCGGCGGCGTCAGGCGGAGCATAATCTCACCGATGGTCATAAAACGGTGGCTGTTCTGATTTTCTGTCAACAATGGATTGTTATGTTCCATAGAAATCTCCCTCCATGAGCAGCAGACTTTAGACACGTCTGCTGCTCAGACTATATATTATGAAATGACCGCGTGGCCATATGGGGTGCCCTTGGGTATGCCTTGTAGATCGGCCGTATGCCCATAACGGGATGCCCCGGCATACTTAATATTCCAGATATGCCCCTTTCATCGGGCTTGCCGCATGCTCGCTGAACAGGCGGAGGACGCCTTTTTTGTACTTCGGTTCACGGGGTTTCCAGTTTTTGCGGCGTTCCTCCAGAACGGCCGCCACTTCCTCCATGGATCTGCGTTCTCCTCCGATCCCGATGATGTTCAGCTTCCGGGCTTCCACATCAATCTCGATCAGGTCGCCTTCCTCCACAAGGGCGATGGGGCCGCAGTCCACGGCTTCCGGGCTGCAGTGTCCGATCACCGGTCCTGTGGATGCCCCGGAAAATCGTCCGTCTGTGATCAGCGCAATGCTTCTTCCAAGCTCTTTATCGCTGCTGATGGCTTCGGAGGTGTAGAACATTTCCGGCATTCCGCTGCCCTTCGGCCCTTCATAGCGGATGAATACGGCATCTCCTTTTTCCACCCTGTGGTTCAGCACCGCGTCCAGACATTCCTCCTCGCTGTCAAAGGGCCTCGCCCGCAGAACGGCCTTGAACATTTCCTTCGGGCAGGCGGTGTGCTTGATGACCGCACCCTCGGGGGCAAGATTTCCTCTCAGGATGGCAATGCTTCCGTCGGTTCCGATGGCGTCTGCATAGGGCCGGATGATGTCCTCTTTTTTCAGGGAAACATGATAGCGGGCATTGAAATCCTGCAGCCATTTTTCACATCTCTCATAGAAACCGTTTTTCTTCAGTTCGTCCAGATTCTCTCCCAGCGTCTTTCCTGTAACGGTCATGGCATCCAGGTGCAGGTGCTCCCGGATTTCCTCCATGATCGCTGGAACGCCTCCTGCATAATAGAAGCATTCCGCAGGCCATCGTCCTGCCGGGCGGACATCCAGAAGATAGCGCGCGTTCCGGTGGAGCCGGTCGAAGGTGTCCCCGGTGATCTCAATGTCAAATTCATGAGCCAGCGCCGGGATGTGCAGCAGGCAGTTTGTGCTTCCGGAAATCGCCGCATGCACGAGGATCGCATTTTCAAAGCTGTCCATGGTCACAATATCGCTGGGACACATGCCCGGCATCGTCGCAAGCTTTACCGCCTGCGCTCCTGCTTCCCTGGCAAATGCCAGCAGATCCGGGCTGGTGGCCGGCATCAGTGCGCTCCCGGGAAGGGCCAGGCCCAGAGCCTCGGCCATAATCTGCATAGTGGATGCCGTGCCGATAAAGGAGCAGGCTCCGCAGCTTGGACAGGCATTACATTTTGCCCAGTTCAGTTTTTCTTCGTCAATCTCGCCCCGCTGGTATTTCGCGCTGTACATGCCGAGCTGCTCCAGAGTCAGCATTTCCGGGCCCGCGTTCATCGTACCGCCGGGTACTACCACAGAGGGCACATCGACTCTTGCCAGCCCCATCAAATTGCCCGGCATCCCTTTGTCGCAGCTTGCCAGATAGACGCCTGCGTCAAAAGGGGTTGCGTTGGCGTGGATCTCAATCATGTTTGCAATCATTTCGCGGCTGGCCAGGCTGTAGTTGATGCCGTCGGTTCCCTGGCTTTCCCCGTCGCAGATATCTGTACAGTAATAGCGCGCGCCGTGTCCTCCGGCCTCTTCAATTCCTTTGCGCACTTCCTCCACCAGAATATCCAGGTGTCCGCTGCCTGGATGGCTGTCGCCGAAGGTACTCTCGATCATCACCTGGGGCTTCGACAGATCCTCCGGCTTCCACCCGGTCCCGATACGCAGCGGATCCAGTTCCGGAGCATTCTTACGCATTTCCTGACTTCTCAATTCCATAATTCATTCCTCCTATGAGCACTTAGCGGGCGTCCTTTGGCCGCTTATGTGCGATGCATGAAAAATAGTCCGCAAGTTTCAATTTTTCTCAGGCAAAAAATGATATGATCAAGGCTACAACAAACCCCGTTCCGCCTACCAGTGTTTCCATGATTGTCCAGGTCTTGAGCGTCGTCTTTTCATCCATTCCCACCAGGGACTTCACCAGCCAGAAGCCGGAGTCGTTAAAGTGTGAGCATACGGTAGCCCCGCCTGCCACTGCCGCCGTCGTACAGGCCAGATACAGAGGGGACAGCTCCGCGATTCCCGGCATAGCCGCGATAATGCCTGCCGCCATAGTCATTGCCACCGTTGCGGAACCGACACAGATCCGAACCAGAGCGGCTACGATAAATGCAACCACAACGATGGGGAGATTTGCGGAGGAGACTGCATTTCCAATCAGGTCGCCAAGGCCCGAATACTGGAGCATATACCGAAGGACGCCGCCGCATGCGGTTACCAGAAGGATCAGCCCTGTCGGTTCCAGTGACTTTGTCATGATTTTTTCCAGTTCTTCCATATTATAGCCGTGCTTGAGTCCTAAAATGATCATTGCCGCAATCGTCGCGATCAGCAGCGCCACAAAGGGTTCTCCGAGAAATCCGAATATAGGAGCCAGCCCGCTGAGCGCCGGAACGACTCCAGCCACGGAATCCAGGATGATCAATACGAGCGGGATCAGGATGATGCCCACAATGGTCCAGAAATTCGGAAGCTTGGATTCGTCAATGTCTTCCTGTTTTGCCACATGCTCCGGAACCGGAACCATATACTTCTTCCCGCAGATGGCTCCCCATACCGGGCCTGCCACGATCATGGAACAGATTCCGCACAGAACACCTACCATGATTACCCAGCCCAGCTCTACCTCCAGCATAGTCGCTACCAGAACCGGTCCCGGTGTGGGCGGAATGAACGCATGTCCTACCGCAAGTCCTGCCAGAAGCGGGATTGCGTAAAACAGGGAAGAACGGTTGGTTCTTTTTGCCAGGGAAAATGCAAGGGGAATCAGGATGATGAGCCCGGCGTCAAAGAATACCGGCATTGCAATCACCAGTCCTGTAATGCCAAGCGCCCAGGCTGCTTTTTTATCGCCAAACCATTTTACCATACTGACGGCCAGCGTCTGGGCGCCTCCCGAAGCCTCCAAAATGGCGCCGAACATGGAGCCCAGCCCCACCAGCAGCGCGATTCCTTTCAGCGTGTTGCCGATACCGTCGTTCACCGCAGTTACAATGTTTTCAAAGGGCATGCCCGCCCCAAGGCCGATCACGATCGCTCCTACCAGGATGGAAACCATTGCCTGTACCTTAAATTTGATGATTAATAAAAGTAAGACTGCCAGCCCTGCAATTGCGGCTATCACCAGTCTGGTTGGATTCAATGCCAATGCCTCTCCAGCCATAATGTGTACCTCCTCAATTCTCTTATACTCTTTTCTAATTCTCTTCTTATATTGCTTTGGGTTATTACACTGAACACTTCACTTAACATCTGACGTCTTATGTTATCGTGGATTCATCATATCATTTCGTTGTTTTTTCTTCAATACATCTGATGTATTTATTTCTACTTCTACCTTTTCCACAAAAAAAGAATGGTTTCCGAGAGTCAGAATCCATTTCTTTTGTACATTATATCCACTTGGTTTGAAAAGACGTTTGAATATTTTTGCATTCGTCTGATGTTTGCATCATTCTTTTCCCGGATTCCGCTCTTCCATGATCTTCAGAATCGTCTGGCGATTGTAAGTTAGGTGCATCATCATGGCGCATCTGGCACCCACGGAATCCCGCTTCAGGATCGCGTTTGTGACCGCCCGGTGGGTTTCCAGCGTTTCCTCTTTTAACAGGCGGTGGGTCAGGTTCGCGAAGGTGAAAACCGCTGTATTGATGACCGGGACAAGGGTCTCTACGACCTGATTTTTGCTGCACCGCGCGATGCAGGTGTGAAACTCGATGTCCTTACTGATATGATTGCGGCTGCTTCGATACAGCTGTTCCGTCTCGTCGCACAGCCTTTTGAGCGTCCTCAATTCCTCCGCCGACGCATTTCTGCAGGCCAGTCCGGCGATCTCTGGCTCAATCATCAGGCGCACATCGAACAGGTCCAGGGCCAGCTTATATTTGTCCTCAATCTTTCCAAGCCCCAGCGGGTCCTCGTCCAGGGAACTGGTGTTGATCACGTAGGTCCCCGCCCCTCTGCGCACTTCCAGTATCCCCCGGGAAACCAGCCCTTTTACCGCTTCCCGGATGGTACTCCGCCCGACACCGAATTTTTCTGCCAGTTCAAATTCATTTGGAATCTTCTGCCCGGGCTCCACCGGCTCCTGGAGGATATAGTGCATCAGTTCATCCTCAATCCTGGCCCCGAGAGGCTTTTTCGCCATTTTATCAAAATTGTACATGTCTTGCTCCCGCTGTCTGATCTTTTTACTGCTTCTGCCATACGCTGCGGTTCCACTGTCCAACCGCTGCGAATCGCATCTTTAGTATACTAATAAATCTCGGCCGTTTCAAGGCTTTGGGTGAGATTTGCTGGGATTCACATTGCTCGGATGTGATACGCGATCTGATACGGAATCCGCTCTTCAGTCTGCTCCAGATTCGTTCCCAACAGCTCCTTGATTTTGTTCATCCGGTAGATCACCGTATTCCTGTGGGTAAACATTTCCTCCGAAACGGCCTGGATGCTTCCGTTGTGCTTTAAGTACAATTCCAGCGTATCCACATAGTTTGCATTGTGCTTCCTGTCGTATTCCAGCAGGGGCTTTAAGGGTTCCTCCGACATCTCTTTGAGCAGGCGGCTGTCGTCCACCATGTAGAGCAGGCGGTACAGGCCCATTTTGTCAAAATAGAGCAGATCCTGTTTCCGTTTTTTTGCCATCTGTACCGCCGCCCTTGCCCGGGAATAACCTGTATGCAGGTTGGAAATATCGGTCATGCAGCTTCCGACTCCAACATATAATGGCGTCTCCGGCATACGCCGCTTTGCCCGGCGCACCATGCCTGTGACGATCTCATCCAACACCTCTTCTGTGATATCGTTGACCACCAGCATAAAGTTGGAATCATAGTACATAAAATTCCCGTTGTGGGTGATCTGTTCCAGATATACCTGCACCCGGTAGGACAATTTCTGCCGCTCCACAGTGTCCATCTCGTCCAGACGGTCAGTCGTAATCAGCACCACCTGAAAGGTCCCGTCCTCGTCAAAATAGGGCAGCAGCTTCTGGCGGTACTCCTCCTGGTTCGCCGGCTGTTCGATGGCCTGGATCAGGGCGCCGGAGATCTCCTTATCCGCGGTTCCCTGCATGAAGATCCGGATGCTGAAGTCCTTGATCACATCCGTCAAATGGATTTCCCAAGGGATGGTCAGAAGCGGAAAATCATTTTCATTGCAGTAATCAATGAGATGACGCGGAATCTCGGAAATGTAATTTCCCGTGTTGATGATCAGCCCGGCCGCATGGCGGCGGATCAGGTCCTCAATCAGCTTCTGCAGCTTTTCCGTCGTGTCGAATCCAAGCCCTGTTGTGACCGCAAGCTCTTTTCCCCAAAAATACCGGATGATCACCGTGTCTTCCACCATATGAACCCAGCTGATGGAGTTGGACCATCCCTGTTCGCCGGCTATGAACTGCATCTTGTATTGCTCCTGTGAAATCAGCATCATGTCCTGTATTGTAAAACCCATTATTTCACTCCTTTGTGTTCACTGTGTTTTCATATAAACGGCACTGTAACCGAGTATAGCTGTACTGAACGATCACTTTTTTGATGAATTTTCAGTTTATCTTTCTATGATTATAACATTCTTTGTACTGACAGCACATATTTTTATTCTTTTTTTAGATTTACAATCCATTGGAAAATTCTGTGATTATGCTATGATACAGATAAGAAGAGGAACGGAAAAGAATCAAAAAATTCAATCAAAAGGAGGCGTTTTTTATGATTACATTTAGTGCGGCAATGGAAACCCCGAGATGTACAGAGATTCCGGAATGGATGCGTGAAGAGCGCTACATGTACTGTGACCAGTCGGCTGGGGATCAGTATTCGGTTAGGAATTTCAAGATTTTGGAGCGGATCAAAAAGATATTTTTATAAAATGGGCGTGTAAAGACTGAACGTGTATCCCCCGGAAGTATTGGACTTCCGGGGGATTTCTGTTTTTACCATGTGGTGCAAATCTGTATATCTTTATGCATCAGAAAATATTCTTTCGCATAATTGCTCATAAATCTTAATCCTCCCTGCACGACCAGAGAATATCCTCTTCTTTATCATATCTGCAGTCACGGTTAAATTTTTCCTGAATCTCATAAAATGACTCAAATAAGTCCTGGAGATAAATGCCCAGGTTTTGCGCTTTCACGTCGTCCAGCTCTTCCTGTACCTGAATACGATTGCCTCTCGCATCAGCCACCGTCCGCCTGCTTTTGTCATAATAATATACAGTTCCGTTATGCCCTTTTATCTGTCTCAATGTCTTATCCGTCCCTGGAAACGCTCTGGCCAGCAACTGCAGCACATAAGGCGCGGGAGATGCCTCTCCCTGTTCCCATTTGCGCAGCGTACTGAGAGGAATCCCGTACAGTTCTGCGAATGCCTTTTGGGTCATTCCTGATTCAGTTCTAAGTTCTCTGATCATGTATTCCATTTATATCCCCCAGTATCCAAATTGGTTATGTTTTTTATTATTATACCCAATTTGGTTAGTTTATTCAATATTTTGCAGCGCTTTCCCTATCATTACTTTCTTACCGCAAAATGCAAATCCATATTTCCGGATTCGGTCTTTTGATATACCTTTAGCCTCCAGCACAGAAGCGTATTGCTTCTCCTCAATCTGAAGAAGCGCTGCGTCAACTGTATCCGCAAGTTCTTTCTCTTCTTCCGTATCCTGTACTTTAAACTCCATGATCATCCCAAAATCCTGCATATTTCTTGGTTCCAGCATTACATCGTACCTTCCGAATCCACTTTCCCGGTTTGATGTAATGATATACCGGTTTTCTAAAGTAACCATCAGTCCTAATACAAAACCATGGTAAAAACGCTCCGGTTCGCTTTCCTCGGATGGTCTGCTGCCACTGTCAAAATAACTGAACATCACTTTTGACACACGGTTCATATAAGCATTCATTGCCTTTAGATCATCTTTGAGAAGCGCCTCAATAAAATCATTATAGCTGGATGCGGAGGAAGAAAACCACCCCCGCACGATGCTGCGGAACATGATCATTGTCTCAAAATTGGTAATCTCCAGTTCATAGATTTCCTTCCATTCCATGTATTCCGACTGCTGTACCTTGTAATTCTTCACTTTAAGATATCCACTTGCCAGGAAGAGACTCCAAACTGCATTTTCATCCCAATCTAATTGATTATAAACAATCTGCTCCTCAATCTCAGCTTCAATGCTTCCCCCGGACAGCAATTGTCTGAACGTTTCTTTTGTCTGTCTGCCTCCCTGCCGAATCAATTTTCCAATGAGGCTGTTACTGCTTGTATTCGCCCAGTAAGTGCCAACACGCTGTTCTGACAAATAATTGATAATGGACCACGGATTATAAATATCTTTTATGCTGCCAAATATGAAACCGTCATACCATCTCTTCACTTCCTCTTTCTTATCTGACAAACCGTACTCATCCAAAGCTTTAAATACTTCCTCCTCAGTAAATCCAAAGGAATCTCCATATAAAGATGAGGTTGTTGTTACCACTTTCAGGTTATTCAAATCTGAAAAGACAGATTCTTTGCTGACTCTGGTAATCCCTGTCAAGATAGCACGTTCCAGATATGGATTCCCCTTGAATGTTGCGTTAAGCAGACTGCGGATAAATACCGTCAGTTCCTCCCGGTATCCATCTACATAGGCTTCCTGCATCGGCGTATCATATTCATCCAAAAGGATAATTACTTTTTTTCCATAAAAACGGCACAGGTAATCCGATATCCTTCTAAGAGATACCGTTATCTCCGAATCCCGCATATCAATGGATATCCTGCGGAAATACTCTTTTTCATTTTCTTCCAGCAAGTCTCCTTTTGCAAGATATGCATACTTGTTATACAAATCTGCAATGGCCTGACATATTTTTATCCGTGCTTCCTCATAGGAGGTATCCTTCACATCTGCAAAGCTCAATGAGATGACCGGGTAAGTTCCCTGCAGGGCGCGGTATTTTTCCTCTTTCCAGATTTTTAGTCCCTCAAACAGCGGACTGTCCGCATAGTCTGCCGAAAAAAAATGCTCCACCATGCTCATTGTCAGAGTCTTTCCAAACCGGCGGGGGCGCGTAATCAGCGTCACATCATCCATAGATTCCCACCACTCTTTGATAAACATGGTTTTATCGATATAGAAAACCTTCCGTGTAATCATTTTTTCGAAATTCTGGATTCCAATTCCTACTGTTCTTGACATATTGCCTCCTCTTTCCGCGCCCTCAATCTCCTTTTATCATTATATTCTGTTTCCAAGGAAATCACAACTATTACCTGCCCTTGCATCCTGCTGTTAATCTGCTTTCTATCCAATCCCCATAAATTATACGCACATTTTATGCGCATTTCCATTGACATACGCACAAAACAGGAGCATAATATATAATGTAAGGAGGTTAAGACATGACAGCACGTGAGGTACTAAAGATACTTCATAAAGATGGATGGTATGAAGTTGACCAGGAAGGCTCGCACATGCAGCTTAAACACCCCTCAAAACCCGGAAAAGTAACCGTTGCAATACATGGCAAAAAGGATATACCACCGGGAACACTCAACAAAATATGGAAGCAGGCTGGGCTTTAACAGCCCCATATCTGCCACGCTATTATAGAAAGGAGCAACAGACTATGTTTAGTATGACCTATCTCGCAGTATTGGAACCTGGTGAAGATGGCAGTTATGGTATTTCATTCCCTGACCTCCCTGGCTGTTTCAGCTATGGTGAAAATCTCGCACATGCAGGGCAGATGGCAGCAGAAGCGGCAAGCCTGCATGTTTACGGTCTGGAACAGGATGGAGATGAAATCCCGACACCCTCACTCTCACTCCCAAAAGATGAAATCGAAGGCATGGTTGTTATGCCAGTCACAATCCATCCTGACCTTTATAGAGCAAAACGTGATAATGAACGCATTAAAACAAACATCACTCTCCCGGCATGGCTGAAAAGGATTGCAGAAGAACAAAAGGTAAACTATTCCCGGCTTTTGGAAACTGCCCTGATTGATTATCTGCAAATACCCATGTCTGGCAGACAATAAGCCCTTGCCCTGCTGCCTTTTTACAATTTGGTACTTTTTTGGTACTTCTATTGCATCTTCTCCCGGCTTGTGCTATAGTAGCAAAGGCTGAAATACTTGTAAATCAGGCATATTCAGACTATCAATACCGTGTGTTCGAGACCTTCCACACGTAAAACAAAACTAAAGGAGAAGAAAACTATGAAAGAAAACAAAACACTCAATGTGCAGTTCCTTGCACAGGCGGCTATGATCGCTGCCATCTACGTGGTGCTGACCCTTGTCTTTGCACCGTTTGCTTACGGAGAAGTCCAGGTGCGTCTCTCAGAAGCGCTGACCATCCTTCCGGTATTTACCCCGGCGGCGATTCCAGGGCTTTTCGTGGGATGCCTGCTCAGCAACATCCTGGGCGGATGCATTGTACCGGATATTATTTTCGGAAGCCTTGCTACGCTGATCGGCGCCGTATTTACTTACATGCTGCGCAGCCAGAACCGATTCCTGGCGCCGCTTCCGCCGATCCTGTCCAATGCCCTGATCGTGCCTTTTGTCCTGAGATTCGGATACCAGGTGCCGCTCCCGATTCCATTTATGATGCTGACCGTGGGGATCGGGGAAGTGATTTCCTGCGGAGTCCTTGGAATGATCCTGTATATGGCATTGTACAGATATAAGAATCTGCTTTTCAAACCCATTTCCTGAATCCCCGGCTTCAGAGATCTGAACGCCTTTACACAACGGCCACACAAAAAAAGCTGCCGACGGCAGCTTTTTTTGTGCATATATGGTATAACCCCAGCCGGCGGCAGCCCTTTTTCTATAGGGCGGTATAGCAAAACGGGACAGATGACCTGATCACCTGTCCCGTTTCCAAAGCATCACACTCACTTCACAAATCCGATAAACGTATTCCCGCCTCCGGCCGCAATCGCGTCCATCTGCTCCATAGGCACCGTAAACTCCTGCCCGTTGTCCGGATCCATGTAAGTGACTGTATTGTAATCGTACCCGGTCAGCAGGATTGCATGGCTGGGATCTGTCATGGTGATCACCGGCATCCCCTTGTTGATAATGTAGAGCACCTGGTTCAGCGTACATCCGGTCAGGTCGATTTTCTTCGCCCCGCCGCCGTACTGCGCAGCATACTGCTCCATATACTGCATGCACGCCTCCGTGGAGGACTGCCCTTCCGCCTTCTGAAATGCCGCCGCCTCCGTATAGTACACCAGATCCCGGTTTCCTTTTTCCCAGATGTAGGACTGCTCCGAAGAAATCACCACGCCGGAGATCTGCTCGGCCTTCTGAATCGCATAGGCCGCCTTGTCATAGACCGACGAGAGCTTACCGACGCCATATACATAGAACTTATCCGTCTTCACCTTGTCGTCAAAGGAAATGGTGATCGGCTGGGTTTCCATCACCTTTTTCGGTCGCAGAATCTTTGGGGAAAAGTCCTCGATCTCATCGGCAAATGTCAGGCGCATCTGTTTTTCCTTGAGCACCGTGGAAAATCCCTCCGCCGTCACTTTGGATTCCTTGCGCTCCTCGTTGTTGGTCACATAGTCCTGGGGAATCCCGGTATAAACGCCGTCGGTTTTTGAAAGCCGGTTCAGCGTCATAAAGCCTTTTTCTATAAGCACATCGGAAATATATACCCCGTCCTGTTTATAATTCTTTTTCACCTTATTGGAGGTATCACGGATCTCCAGCTCATACATGGGAGAAATCGCGTCCCCCGCAATGGTCGTTCCCTGATCCTCCGTGTACAGGTATCCGCACACAAAATCATTGTATATAAAGCCCAGAGGCCGCACTGCCTCGGCGGGTGTTTCCTCCTGGTCGCCCCCGCCGCCGAAGCCTGAAAAATGCCAGCCCTTGTCCGCCTTCTCATCCTCCTCGCGGGAAGCATTCACGGTGTAGGATTCGCCGTTTGCCAGGTTGAGCACCCGCACCTCCTGGGCCGTATTCAACTCCCCGGAGGGCTGAAATGCCATCAAATGGCCGTCATCCGATACCACATACTGGCCTTCCTCCAGGTTTTCGGCCAGAATCTCCTGCTTGTCCTTTTCCAGATCAACCTGGTAGAGCACGCCGCCCGCAAGCACATACAGAAGCTGCTGCTCCTGGTTGAAATACACCATCTTTCCCAGCTCGTCTTCCGCAATGGCGAATGCTTTCGTGCTGGGGATAAACGCCTTCTCCTGAACCGCATTTTTCGCAATGTCGAAGTAATATACGTCTACGCCCACCCGGCCTTCATGCTCGCCCCGGTTCATATATCCGTAAACCGCAAATGTGGTATTTCCGTTGTTATCCACGCTGATGATCCGGATCTGGTGCTCATCGTTCCGGCTGCGCGCGTCATAGCCTTCCATATTCGCAAAGCTGAACACCAGGGAAAGTTCGTTGGTTTTCCGGTTGTATGTCCACAGATCCCGGTCCTGGACGAAGGAAACCACCGTGCCCTTTGCATTCGCCTCGTAGGCCACCTCAGACTCGGAAAGCCCCAGCACGATCCCGTCCTTGTCCAGCACTTTCAGATCCCCGTTGAACACCTCGTTCATGGTACGGTTGTAATCCAGCAGGTACATTTCGCCGCCGCTGCACCTGACCCGGAAAAATTCCCTCACATTATAGGTTTCCGTTTCTTCCCGGTCCCCAACGGCAGTAACCTGGTATTTGGCCAGCAGGGACGTGTAGACCGTGTTGCTTTCCTTGATGCTCCACTCCACCTCCGTGGACACCTCCGGCGCCATATCGCCCCAGCAGATATGGAACAGGTTGGAATGAATATTGACGGTCTGCAGGGTGGTGTTGTCCGCCGTCGCATCCGGTTCCAGATACCAGCCGAGCTCCTCGTCCCCGGTAAATGTTTTTTCGTGGAAATCTTTTGCGAAATCCATGCATTCCTTCACGGACAGTTCATCCTGCCGCTCGATCCTCGTATAGTAAAATGTCTCCTTTTCCTCATCCGAGCCGACCCGCAGCGCAACCCGCAGCACCCCTTCCTGGACGTCCTCCGGCAGGGCATTGCCCAGTTCCAGCGTGACCTTCTCCCCGGACAGGTCTTTTACCGCGTTCTGCAGGTAGACGTCCTCTCCGTTCAGAGAATACACTTCATAGCGGATTCCTGCAATTTCCTGCCCGTCCGCCTCCACATACATGTCCAGCCGCCCGTTGTCCGCGATGGGCGTGATGGTATCCCGCATGGCGGTAATGTCCATCTCGTCCACATAGCCTTCCAGCGCATTGACCCGCTGGTTCCTCACGTCAAATGCCACCCTTGGCAGGGCCGGATCGCTGAATCCCACCGTAATATCCCTGGTCCCCTGGTTTAGGATCAGGCTGCTGATCAGGATCGCCAGAACAAATACCGCGATCAGGATGCCCACCTTTTTCCACTTGTCCCGCTTCGGCTGGTCGATAAAACGCTCCCTTTTTAAGCGGGTTTTCCTTGGCTGGTCAATATACGACAGGGCCTCCTTCGCCCGTGCACTTTTCGCTTTGTCGGCGCCCGATCTCTCCTGCTGCGCCTGGGATTTCTTCGACGGGACAGCCTCCTTCGGAGACTTGGTCCATCTGGATTTCTTCGGCTGATCGGCCTCCTGTTGGGGCTTGACCCTCTTGGATTTCTTCAGCTGATCGGCCTCCTTCGGAGACTTGACACTTTTGGATTTCTCCACTTTATCTATGTTCCGCGAGTCCTGTGAGACCCGTGTCTTCTTCGGTGCATCTATGTTCTGCTGTTTCTTTTTTGTCCGCTCCTTCTTCGGTTTCTCCGGCTTTCGTTTCTCCGGCGCCAATCCCGTTTCATTTGGCTTATCTTTTTTCATGCTATATCTATCCCCTTAAAAATATTGCTGCCTGCAAGACCGGATAACCCAGGGATCACCCGGCCTGCCCACCTGTCTGCAAAGCCTGTGCCGGCGCGCGTTTCCGCCTGCTAAAGGTTTTGTGCCCACTGGTGAGCGGGGCGCAATCTTCGGTTTTACAACTCCTGATCGCGCATTGCATAACTGCGTCAATGCACGTTTGATCCGCCCGGGTCTCCAGGCGAATATGGGACAAGTA
>OFGX01001274.1_pt1 | contig 15554 bp, 10 predicted proteins | sample 1521831 | NCBI WGS metagenome assembly OFGX01 (sample SAMEA3504080, study PRJEB24116) | mouse gut metagenome | biome: mouse gut; feature: mouse-associated habitat; material: faeces | place: Denmark | collected 2011 | reverse complement strand
GGCAAGCAGCGTCTTCCCCGTCCCTGGAGGCCCTACCAGCAGCGCCCCTTTGGGCAGCTTCGCCCCAATGTCCGTGTATTTCCTTGGGTTATGCAGGAAATCCACAACCTCCTGCAGGGACTCCTTGGCTTCCTCCTGCCCTGCTACATCCTTGAAGGTAACGCCGGTGCTCTTTTCCACATAGACCTTTGCGGTGGTTTTTCCAACGCCCATCATCCCGCCGCTGCCCATTTTGCGGAAAATCAAAAAATACAGAAGCACCCATACCAGAACCAGCGGGAGGATATAGCTCAGCAGGTTCCAAAGAATGACTGAAGAAACGTCTTCCACTGTCCCGCTGAATTTTACCTTATGCTCTTTTAACAGTGGGATCAGGTTCTCGTCATTCAGTTCCGCGGTGTAATAATTAATTCTATATACCCTATCCTCCCCTTTGGGGGTAATATTTATCCTGTTGGATGTGAACGTCACAGATTCTACTTTGTCCTGTTCTACCATATTGATGAATTCCGAATAAGAAATCTCCTTATTCATGGCATCTTTGGCACAGCTATTTAACAGGCTTGTCAGAAACAATACCAACAGGGCGGCCAGAATAAAAACCATGATTGTCATTCCGTTTTTATTATTGCCGCCGTTATTATTGCCGCCATTATTGTTGTTATTTCCTTTGTTCTCCATTTATTTCCTCCTGAATGCCGCAGCCGTCTATTTCGCGACACTTCTCTATTATATGTGTATTTGTCTTGAAAATCAATATCTTTGATGCCGGCCGTTATAATCAGCCTGCGTAATTTAGACAGTAAGTTTTCCGTAAAACTTGTTTTAAACGTAGTAAAATATACTTTTGATTTATCCATTTCTTTCCGTCTCCTTTTTATTGTATTACTTATATCTTACCTGAACCGTGAAAAAATGTAAACTGTATTTTCCGATTAAGAAACTGCCTTTTAGCCTATCGCGGTCAAATTGCCTTTCTCTTCACTCTCTAAAAAGCATCTCCAACGTCTTTTACAAACTTGTTAATAATAATGAAATTATAATTTAATATCTCTTTAATTGTAAACAAAATCTTTCTGCGGTATAGTATAGTACAATATAAAATTGCAATCTAGGAGGTTCTTATGAAAAAATATTTCATACTATGTTTTCTTACGCTCATTTTCCTTTTATCCGGATGTAGTTCAAAAGATACAACAGCGCTTCCAGATAACGCAAACGTTTCCACCGAACCTGAAAGCGTTCCCGGGAAAACCATTCAAAGCTCTGAATACACTGCCTCTCCCAATGACCAAAATCAAAAACAGGAAATTACTGTTACGGAACAATCAGAATCCCCTTCTTATTATGCTAAAAGCGACAATACAGTCGTGACGCTTGAAATTACCGCAGTTTATCCTGTCATCACAATCAGCCATAATATAACTGCTTCTGATAAAATAAATGCGGCAATCAAAGCGGAACTTGAAACATTTCGGGAGTTTGAAAAAGATCATGCGGCTGAAGCGGAAAAACTCTATCAAAATTCATTGGATTCCCAATCAGAATTTTGTCCATACACCGCTGGATTCTCTTATACTTTGAAAAGATGTGACGAAAATATTATTTCAGTTGTATTCCATCAAACTGATTATACGGGCGGAGCCCATGCAAATTCATGGAGTTATGGAATTACATTTGATTCAGCCACCGGAGAACGGCTGTATTTAGAGAGCCTTTCTCTAGACTATCCGAAATTTTATAAAACACTCTTAAATGAATTAACCGCGCAGGCAGGCTTACCGGCATATCAGGACTATCTTTATGATGGACAAGACGTAGATTTAGAACACACTTTATTACAAGATTCCTCCTCATGGTATCTTGACCGAAGCGGCATTTCATTTATTAGCAATCCCTATGCGCTTGGACCCTATGCGTCCGGAAATTTTGAGTTTAATATTCCCTATGCAAACCTGCATGGATTAAAAGAAACTTATTCTTATAAGGAATCTTATATCCGAAAACTGTTTCCGGGAACTTCAGCGCAACATGACTTAAACGGTGACGGAACGGCTGACGATATTTGTTATGCCATTTTAGCGGATGCGGCTTATGCAGATGTACGTCCTTTCCTGACAATAAATGGAACAAATTTTTCCTCAGAATTTGATAAATTATATCTCTCCTATCTGTATACGGGAGCTTATCATCTAATTGACATTGATCCAGAAGATAATTATGTAGAAATTGCCATTTCCAGTGAAAATATAGATCAGCCAGAAAAATCAAGCACACATTTTTTCCGTTACGATGCTTCAAATAAATTGACATACCTCGGAAATATTTCCGGAATCTTTCATGATAATATGAATGTCACATTTAACTCTAACGGAAATCTGGTCTTGGTTGACAAAGAAGGCGTTTCTTTCGAAAAATAATCTATAAACCCCCTTTTGTTTGAAACAATAAGAGAAGCGTACAGCCGCAAAATAACGGAGCTGTACGCTTATTTCATTACTATTACCGGCTGTTTTTCCTAATAAAGCTGTCAAGTTCACCCTTGTCAAAGTAAAAGCTTTCTTCTCTTTTCTCCTGATCCCGCACTGGAAGAAAAACCTCCAGCCTCACTTTATGGTACCCACATTCCGGACAGCGGCTGGCAGTCATTCTACACGCATACATACCCGCCGGAATCTGCGATTTATCTTCCACCAAAACCAAATGATCCCGATAGTATTCAGGGGTTCGGCGCGATCGGTAATTTCCTACTGTCATATCAGGCATGGCGTATAACTTTTTATGCTCCGTTACCATATCGATCTGGCAACGCCCGCACCAGTTTTCATAAAAAACGGAGCGGATCTTCCGAAGAAAGCCCATCTTAGACAGACCTCTCTTTCGCTTTTGTCAATACATCTGCCATTAAATCCGCCTTAGAAATTCCTGTCAGGATATATTCCGTATCCATTCGCCAGCGTTTATTTGATGTAAACGTATTGACGCGGATTCGGATCCCATCTATCAGAAAAAGAAAACTTACCCTGCTGCTTCCAGCCAAAACGCCTGCGCCGGTTTTTCCGTCATCAGTCCAAATTTTAGTAATGCGGGCAGCCGGCAAAATATAATTCTTAAAAGGATTCCAGAAAAAGATCAAACCCAATCTCCCTTGTTCCATATCTACGAGCACAGTGCAGAAATCACTGTCAAACGTCTGATCCGGACGAAATCCACTGTTTTGAAATTCCCGTATTAATTTCTTACGTTTTGCTTTAAATAGCAGTTTACCGCCAAAAGCCCACCATAATACTGATAAAAAAGAGGGTCCCATAAACAGAATTGCCGCTCCCGCGCCGCCATCCTGAAAAAACGTATATCCCAGCCAGAAACAAACAGCCGTCACTGCAGCGGGTATCAATATGTAACTCAAAAAATACAACGGATTCATTTTTTTCAAAGTTTCGTGATTCATAACTTTCTTTCCTTTTCTATAGATCTATTTTCACAGAAAAGCGCGAAAGCTTAAATTTTGCATTCGTCTTTTCCCACTGAATTGCTTTTATTATACTTTTTTCGACAAATAGTTGCAACCTTAAATAGTATAATCCTCCTTTTCGCTTGTCCCCGTCCTTCATGCCTGAACTTAAAAATCCAACGAAATGCTCCCTGAATGGCAGACAATTTCATGTGTACGCCATACAGGGAGCAGTCTCCCAGTTAATCGGGTCTTTTTTATTCCTCTTGCGTTACCTCATGCCCAATGCGGATTTCTGCGGCTGTGCCGAAAATCTTACCCGCTTCAGTGGAAACCGTTCTTTCTCCTATCAGTTTCACATACCTGGCTTTTACTGTATCAAATTTAGCATATTCTGTCGTGGCAAGCGCGCCGCTCCAAGTTCCGCTGTCCACATCTGTCCAGCTCGCGCCGTCACTGCTGACTTGTACCTTATAGTCTACAAAAATCCCGTTTGCCGCGCCTGATTGCCTTGGGACGTATTTGACCATAGCTACGTCTTTCACTTCCCCCAAATCAATTTTAATCCAGACCTCATCTTGCCGGCAGCCGTCTGTATCCGTATAATTTGTATGCCATAACGTGTTTATATTGCCATCTAGCGCATTATTTGCGCCCTGTCCACTGTAACTGCTTCCCACCTCAGCCGTCATTGACGAGCGGTCATACTCCTCATATTTCTTTTGAATCTTTATCGTATATTCTTTTACTTCTTCCCCTCGCGCAATCCGGGCCTTCATGCCAGATAATAAAACTGCGTCAGAAGCAACTTCCTGATTATCCATTCCTAAAATTTTCAAAATTGCATCGTCTGGATAGATAAGCTGCTCTTTCAGCGCTTGCGCTGTCGTCTCTTTTGGAACTTCTTTAATCTCATCGTCCGTGACTGTCAGCAGCGAGCCATCTGGCACACGAATTGTCATTTCCGCATCTGACTCATACCCAACGCGGATCTCCGCCGCCGTACCAAATATTTTGTCACGGTCTTCTCCTTCAGCAGATTTTGTCTGAGCGCCGATTAGTTTTACATATTTTGCCTGTTTCGTGTCAAATTTAGCATATTCCGTCGCGCCATTCGCAACATTCGGCCATGTTCCCTCGCCAGCCTTTTCCCAAGCAGTTCCATCTGCGCTTACTTGTACCTCATATGCTTCAAAAATGCCATTTACGCCGCCTGATGCTCTTGCAACATATTTGACCATGGATACCGGCTTGACTTCTCCAAGATCTAACTGAATCCAAACTTCTTCACGGCTGCATCCATTCCAGCTCGTATGCCATAGTGTGCTCGTATCATTATCCAACGCTTTGTCCGGCCCCTGATTCGCCTGAGAACTTCCTGCCGTTGCCGTAATGCCTGTGAGCCCATATTCCTTATACTCTTTCAGAAAAGAAACTGCATAACTTAACGTTTCTTCACCTTTTGTAAGCTTTACCTGCATATCTGCCCTTACAACAGCGGCGTCAGCAATTTCCCCGCCATCGGGGTTCTGTACGCTCAACACGGCTCCGGCTGAATAAATAAGCTTCTCTTTCAGTCCCGCAACGGTCATCCCCCTGGTTACATCTGCAATTACGCCATTCTCAACGGACAATCCCGATCCTTCTTTTGCTCGCAGGGTTAATACTCCGTCATCTTCATATCCGATGCGGACTTCTGCAGCCGAACCAAAAATCTTTTTCGACCCATCACTATTTTTACTGTCAGATGCTGTTTCTAAACCTGACAGTTTCACATAACGCGCCCGAACCTGATCAAATTTGGAATATTCTGTTGCGCCTGACGCCCCGCTCCATATTCCTCTGTCAACTTCCGTCCAATCCGTTCCATTCTCGCTGACCTCAACCTTGTACTCTTCAAAAATGCCGTTTACGCCTGAAGCCCGCGAAATATATTTTACCATAGCCACGTCTTTGATTTCTCCAAGATCGAATTTAAGCCATACGTCATTCTGGTTACATCCGCTCCAGCTCGTGTGCCATAATGTATTTAATTGTTTATCCACTACATTTTCTGCCCGCGAATCCGTGTTATTATGCTGGTTTCCTGCCGTCACTGCGGTTGATTCAGGCTCATATTCCCAATAGTCCTTTTCAAGAATAATACTGTAGTTTTGACTGTCTGATCCACTTGTAACAGTCACTTTCATAGTTTCATCTACAACCGTCTCATCAGAAACACTCTGATTTCCTTCTCCCGAAGTAACCGCTAAAGAAGAACCCTTCGCGCAAATAAGCTGTTTTTTCAGTTCTCCTGCCGTTATATCTTTCGGCGTTTCCCTAATCTGTCTCTTTGTCTCTTTAATCAACAAAGGTGATTCGCCACGCGTCCGAATGCTAAACGCAAACTCTGTTTCATTTGTGTCCGACTCGAATGCGCCAATATCCGGTTGAAGCCCAATTTGGTTTCCAAAGAAATCAGCATCCGGCATATCATTAATATAAACGCCGGAATTAATTGCCGGGGAATCTTCCTGAAGCTTATATCCATTATATACACTTCTATCATGTATAGCGCCCATTCCGTCCTCATTCAGTAAAATACTTGTCGGCGCCTTGCCCGGATCAACGAATTTCGGATCTTCCGACAGATTCGTTTCTCCTAAACTGCTGACGTCAAAACGATCATCATAGCCATAAAAAATATTATGCGACCAGACGTCATTCGCTTTATCCATATGTTCTTCAGTTCCTCCTGCAGCGCTTGCATTGTAGAAAATATTATTTCTCATAACACCCGCTCCGCCATTATGTGTAGGGTTATGAATCTTTGTATTTAGATCGCCATCTACATAAAAGATATTATTGTATATCTCGCCTTTCGGATTTCCGGATAATATCAAAAATCCTTTCAAGTCATTCTGGCTGATATTATAGCGGAAAGTCCCATTATATGCCTGATTCAGACAAAACATAATACATCCGCCGCCGTTGTTATGGCTGTAATTGTACTGGTAAATCGTTCCGTCCGAGGAATCTATATCCCATGGCATTCCATCTTGGTTGTTTACCGTGTCAAATCCTTCATTGTACTGAAACAGCCCTTCTTTACATTTCCAAGGCCAGATTCCTGCGCAGACATATCCATAATAATTGGAATATCCGCCATTTTCTGCATCCATATCTGCGCCACACCGATCTGCCACATTGTTCTGCACCAATGGCCGATACGCATACATTGCTACAATTCCATCATTTCCTACGTCCTTGACATAGTTATTTTCCATAATAAGATCCGTATGTCCATATGTCTTTGCCGTTTCTTCCGAAATTGCGGTTCCGCTAAAACGATCACTCTGATATGTATAGCCGACACAAATTCCGGCTCTGGACACGTCTCTTACATAACAGTTCGTAATTTTGACGTCATGATATCTGGCAATTCCGGTTTCTTCTTCATTATCCGGCTGCGCCACATTCATCTGGATTCCTCCATTATCCATATGCTTATCCCCAATATTGCCATCTACATCGTGAATGTACAGATTATCGAGATAAACATGTTCCATCGTTCCCCCGTTTTTTGCAATTCCTGCCACTCCGGTACGATCCATACGCTTATTTTGCGTCGTGTCAGAAGAAGCCGTACTGTTTTCAGCCGCGCTTGTAACGGCTCCTTTGAAATAATCAAAATCATCGGATATATTCGTAAGCTCCAAGTCACTGACCTCTACAAAATCCACATCATACAAAAGAATTGTGGAAGATACATAACCTTGTCGTTTGTGAGCCGCATTATCTAAATTTTTTCCATACTGCTGGTACCAGATGCCCTGTCCGTTTGCGTGAATCGACGGTTTCGCCCCTGTGCCATAACTGCTGATCCGAATCGGGGCTTCTGCAGTTCCATGCACATCTTGTAAATGGATGTAGGAATCCTGAAATACCGAACCTTTCTCTAAAAGAATTTGGTCACCCGGCTCAAGCGTGAGATCGATCAATTTATCCAATGTCTCCCATGCCGCATTTTCCGATGTCCCACTGTTAGAATTATCTCCATGGATACTGCTGACATAATATGTCGCGCCGCTTGCGTCTTTTTCGCCGTCTGCCTGCGCAGCATATGTCAAATGGGCTCCAAAAAAATCCATTCCCACTAATGCCAATGCGCATAATAGCGCTATCGCTCTTTTTTTCATCTATTTCTCCTTTCCGAGACAAAGCTCTTATTTTACCTTTACTTTTACTTTCTTCGTTACGCCATTGCATTTCACTGTTATCGTACAGCTTCCCTTTTTAATTCCTTTAATAGACCCTTTTTTTGTCACAGTCGCTATCTTCTTGTTCTTGCTCTTATAGGTAATCTTTCCGGACGGCGTTGCCTTAACTTTCAACTTTAATTTTTTGCCTTTCCGGACGCTCACAGATTTTTTCACCTTTATTGTTGGTTTTTTTACCGTGACATTACATATCGCCTTCACGCTTCCTACCGTTGCCGTAATGACAGCCGTTCCCGCTTTTTTAGCCGTTACCTTACCATTTGAAACAGTTGCCACCTTCGGATTAGAAGAAGTCCATGTCACAGTTCCCTTGATATTTGCTACAACCGCTTTTAATGTCGCATTCTTCTTTGCCTTGGTATAAAGCGTAAGTTTCGTCTGATCTAATTTGATGGAAGGCTCCAGAGCGCTTGCCGTCTTAAAAGTAAATGCCCTTGCAGCCGAATCTCCATTTTTATTCGATGCAATTAAAGAAAGGCTATAGGACGTCCCCGCTTTCAAGTTCCCTATCTTCGCCGTCACTTTGCCTGCGCGTGTCGCATTTTTAAGGGCTTGCCCTGTTATGTTCAGTAAAATCGCGTTTCCCTTCTTAATTTTATAGCCCGTGACTGCTTCACTGCTTGCTGCCATTGCCCAGCTGACTGTAGCTCCCGTCTGTGAAATTCCACTGACAGATGGTTTTGCCGGCATAGAGGGCTTACTTGTATTTACAATCGCCGCGCTTCCAGACGTCTTAACCTGTATCGTCACTGGAGATGATTCAACGCCGTTCTCATCATACGCTATAATTGTCAGTGTATAATTTGTGCCTGCCTGTAACCCATCAATCGTTATGGAAATTTTTCCATCTTTGATCGCTGACGCTAGTTCTTCCCCCGTCAAATCTTTTAAAACTTTCTCCCCATTTTTTATCTTATAGCCTGCAATTCCCGTCAGATTTTCCGGCGCTGCCCAAACAAGTTGAGCCGAATTTTCCGTCACTTGCCCTTCTTCCGGTTTTGCCGGAGTTGGCGGCTTTATCGGGTCTGGTGGATTCGGTTCCTCTCCGCCCTGCTGCCCTGCTGTCTTAAACTTAACCGTCCGCGGCAAGGATTCCGTCCCGTTTGCATCATAAGCCACAATGCCAAACGTATACTCTGTTCCTGAATTTAACCCCTCTAATGTAATAGAGATTGTAGCGCCACTCGTTGCCGCCGCAAGTTCATCTCCCGTCAAATCTTTTATGACTGTTTTTCCGTCCTTAATTTTATAACCTTTAATTTGAGCCGCATCTTCGCCTATCGCCCAGCTAATCGATACGGTATGCTCCGTCGTCTCACCGATTTCCGGCCGCGCCGGCCTCTGCGGACGTTCGCCCGTCTCCTCCGGATGCTGATATGCCCCAATATCAAATACAGTAACTTCCGTTATATCATTTCCAAAAAAGTCCTTCTCGCTTGGCTCATATCCATTTGCATCTTCCACTTCTTTGCCCACTCCGATTGCTGGAGAATTGTCTGCAAGCTTATAGCCATCAAATACGCTTGCGATTTCTGGATCCTCATGTTCATTAAGTTTGCCTGTTGTCGATTCCGGAGCCTTTCCCGGATCTTCAAATACCTGCGTTCCTTTGGCGGCAATTACTCCCGCCACATCTGTAGGCGTATTCGCATAATTGTAATACAAGTTGTTTTTATACGTTTTATTATTGCCTACTGTCCAATTTTCCTCTTTTTCTTCATTTCCTGAGTAGTAGAAAATATTATTTTCCAAAAGCGCCTCGCCATTGCTTCTGTCACGGTAAACCGGTACATTTTCCGCAATGTAAAATACATTGTTGTAGATATGCGCCTTCGGACTTCCAAATGTATCCAGAACAGCTCTCAAATCATTTTGGCTGACATTATAACGAAATGTCGTTCGATACGCTTCATTCAGGCAGACCATCAGACATCCGCCGCCATTGTTGTGACTGTAATTATACTGATATATCGTTCCGTCACTCCAGTCCGCATCCCATGCTTGGCCGTCCCCATTTTCATTATTAACATTTTGCGTGTCAAACGCTTCATTATACTGAAAAACAGCGTCCTTACACTTCCAAGGCCAAATGCCTGCCGCAAACCTCTGTGTTTCTCCCTGTGGGCTATAGTCACCGCTGTGCATCTGCCTTGCCGCGCCGTCCGAGACATTGTACTCCACTAAAGGTTTATCACAATACATTAATGTAATCGAATCGCCGCCGGCATCCTTCACATAATTATTCCGAATCACAACATTTGTGGAACCGTACTTCGCAATATCCTCATCTGAAATTTCCATATTCGTAAACTTGTTCCAAAAACCAGTATATCCTACGGCAATGCCCCACCGATTCGTATTGATTACGCTGCACCCTTCAATCAACACATCATTATAACGCGAAATTCCTGTCTCTGATGAAATAAAGTCCGCTTTGTTGTCAGACGGCGTCCCCATCTGCGCATCATGCGGCAGATAAACCGTAAAATAAATGCCGCCATTGTTCATATGTTTGTTATAAACATTCCCTATTACATCATGGATTTTAAGATTCTTTAAATGAATATGGTCAATCGTTCCTTTATCCTGCGCAACTGCAGCTACGCCGGTACGATCCATCATATCCGTGGCATTGTAAACAGTGTCAATCTCAGGATTATCATTCACAATTTCCAGATTCTGGATTTCGATGTATTCCGTGTCATACAGCAGAATAGAAGAAGATACATAGCCTTGGTACTTGTGCCATGCATTGTCCAGCCTCTGCCCATAGTTCTGAAACCATACGCCCTGCCCATTCGTATCAATAATTGGGTCTGCCCCTTCTCCATACCGGTCAATCACAATCGGCGCTTCCTCACTTCCGCTCTGCCCGAACAAATGCAGATAGCCGTTCGTAAATACAGACCCTGCCTCTAGTAAAATCCGGTCACCCGGCCCTAAATTCTGATGATTGATTTTTTGAAGACTGTAAAACGGTTCATTTTGGCTCGTTCCTGAGTTTGTATCCTTGCCATGAAGGGTACTGACATAATAGGTCGTTCCCGTTTCTTGCGCTTTTGTCTGTGCCTTAAGTTCCATAACCGGACTGACTGCGGAACACAGCATCGCCAGCGCGGTTATTAGTGTCACAATTCTTTTCCTCATCATAATTCTCCTTTCTTCCATCTTTCGATGATTGCTTTCTTTCATTCCTGCTCCTTTCTTTTTATTCCTCTATATGCTTTTTCATAAAATAAAATATGCGTTCCATATCGCCTTCTACAATAGCATTTTCTGCCCGTTTTCTTACAATCGCTTCATAGCGTTCTTCCCGCAGGGCTTTATTAATATTATCCTTTACTTCTTCTATGGATGCCGGATCATTCCCGCTCCTATCCGTACATTCAATCAAATACAGGCTGCCTCCTTCATCTAAAACACCCGTCGATTCTCCCGCTTCCAATTCCCATGCGTATTCTAAAACATCTTCAATACTCCTAGAACACGCGCGTAAATTTTCCGCCGTTACGTCTGCATGACTGAGATAGGCTGAAACCTGTTCTTCTTCTCCTGCCAATTCTGACAGGGGACGGCCTTCTCCCAGTTGTTTGTATACCGAGGTCATACTTTTTTTTAATTCCTTTATCTGCTCCTCATTCAATCCCAGCTCTAAATAAGGAATTTTTATGTAATCGAGAATCCTGTCATCGCTTCTCTGATAAAACGTTTCATTTTCCGTATAATATTGTTCTCTTTCCGCATCCGTTACCTCCATTCCCTCATTTTCCAAATCTCCACAATAACTTTTCTGAATTGTATCCATCTCATATTCCTGATACAATTCCAGTGTATATTCTGACAAGCCATACACTATCCCACCCTGTTCAATTTTCTCCTTTCTTAGCGCGTTTTCCTTTTCCCAGCGTCCGAGAAATGCATCATAGCTCCCGTTATCCACATAGCCTTTCTCCTCCGCCAAACCATAAACCGCGTGAAAATATTTTAAATCTTCAATCGCCGCTTCCGCCAGCTTCTCATAAGGAATTTCTCCATTCACCTCCCGCTCCCAGAAATCTGAGTCCACGTTGCTTCCTTCTTTCGAAAAATAACTGGAAACTTCATATCTTTTCCGACCAGCCGCATCCAGAAACTCTTCCTTACTAATTGCATTGCCGTTAATGCTTAAAGAAAACCGGTTTCTATATATAATAAAACCTCCCAAGGCAAAAACTGCCAAAATAATAATTGTGCTAATAATACAAATTTTTTTCTTCACAAAGACTTCTCCTATCTATTTTGTACAAATATTGACTTTTCTTCTATTCTATTATATTATTTTATAAATATTTTTGCTTGTCAAAAACCGTCTGCTTCAAATATTTTTTTGTATAATTCGGAACTAAACGGAGATGATTGCCATGACTATGAATCAAAATTACCACAATATACTTGCAAATGCTTCCAAAAAAACTTTCCTAGGAGCGCAGTCCGTTATTAGCGCCAAAATTGACGTCCGGACATATCCTTACATTTTTACAAAGCATATCCACAAATCCGTTGAACTATATCTAGTGGATTCCGGATCTTGTAGCATGGAAATCGGAAGCCGGAAATTTACGTTTTATCCCGGCGATTTAGTCATAATCTATCCGAATATTGTCCATTCCTTTTATTTAGAAGAAACAGGCGCATGCACATTTCGCCATATTCATTTCGATCCAAGCCTTTTTAGTGAATGGCATATTAGTCAATACGACTCCCACCCACCGGATATCCTCACAATCCTACTCTCTCCATTCAGCCATTACCTATCTGTACGATCAGATGAAAAAATTTCTTCTATCGTGGATAGCATTATTGCTGAATCAAACGAAAAAAGCGCACTTTCCAACGCTATGGTTAATCTGAATATAGCGGAACTGCTCATCTACCTGATTCGATTAAAATGCCCCAAACAGTTCCCCGCGCAAGAAAACAACGCCAAACACTCCAACCATGTCCAGTATGTTTCTTATGCCCTTGCCTATATTCACGGAAATTATGACCAAAAGATACTGATTCCCGACATTGCGGCACATCTAAACATATCTGCCCGTTACCTAAATAAATTATTTTTTCAGCATATGAATCTGACTATTTTGAATTATATTAATATGTATCGCATTAATCAGGCAATCGACCTGATGACAGACACCAAATTAACCTTAACTGAGATTGCATCTCAAGTAGGATGCAAAGACTCCCAACATTTTTCCAAATTGTTTAAAAATCTTATTGGTCTTCCACCCAACCAATACCGTAAATTGATCCTTCATAACGAAAGAGACAACTAAACAAAGTTCCAGAATTAAATCCAAGTCATAATGCTTGATTTGGCCTTAATTTTTTACAACAAGCGTTACTAAAAAACATTTCTCCACATATATAATCATCCGTTTTGCTTTTTATTATCATTTGCTTGGCATAAAAAACGTTCTTTTTTCAATGAAATAATTCTATGAAAAAAGAACGTGAATCACTCGATTTCTCCGGAAGCAATATCACTGACAACCGCCAAAAATTTATTCCCAATATCCTCCATGATAAAAAGTCTAAATAATCTTCATACTTCAGACTAAAATTGTCGATATAATCTTCACCTGCCAACTCCAAAATCTCTTTTGTCAATGTCTTTGCGGCATTTAACATCATTCCATCAACGCTTTCTTCAGTACAATTTCAACAAAGAACATGGTATATCCGCCGTTTTTTACTTTGTCAAAACTTCATCGTCAGTGATTTTAAATCCTATTCTCCATGGACAAGCGCTTTCCAATGTATCCCTAGATCCTCTACTTTATCCTTCGTAAAGACACTGCTCCCCCACCTTGCTTAAATCTTTTATTCTTTCATGGATTTCCTTATAAAGATTCCTATTTTCCTATGGCGTATTTCTTTAAAAAGCATTTCTCCACTTTTTGACAATATGTCAGGTATGGCGTATAAGCATCCAGAGCCGCAGAGACATCTTTTGGGTATACAATTCGCATTTCTTTATCCCTCCAATAATTGCATTGCCTAAAACCTAATAAATAGTAAATAATTCTTTAAGTCGATATGCTTCTTCTGGACTCATAATAACAACTGTAAGTCACACCTACATTAACGAAACGGAAGACACGCCATGAAACAACACAAAAAATCACCGCTCTGTAGTCCCGTCTTCAGTTAGGTACGAAGACACGGACAACGGCAAAAAATTATCTCAATGGTGTGATGAATGGCAGGACCACGATACTGACAAAGGCATGGAAAACAGAATATGCCAAGTTGACCGCCGAGAGGAAAACGCTCAATCAGGGGTATCTTGCATTAAAAGAAGAAATGAAAGAAGACGAACAAATTAGAACGAGCGTTTACAGTGTCTTGCCGCATGAACAACGTAAACGGCTCCCCCCCCCACACACAGGGCACAGGATATGGAACGGTAACAGAAAGACGGCGAAATAATCGATGTCTATCCCGCCGCCCTGTTTTAACTTTTCATTTGCCCAATAAGCAGAAATTTGTCAATAAGAAATATGTTCTTTATGATATTGAATAAAATCCTCTTTATTAAAATAAGGTAGATACCCATATTCGGTTACAATCAACTTAAGTATTGCGGCAGCTTTTGCTTGGGTATTTATGCTTTTTACAGGATTAAATTCAATATCAGTAAAATAATTGTATTGTAAAATTGTGTTGATTTCTTCTGCTGTAAGAGACTTTTTTATAGCGGTAATATAGATGAAATCCTAAAATACCGTTTTAGGAATTAAAGGAAAATCTTCATTTTGGTAACGAAACGCTTTCAGGCTTCCTGAATTATGTAATCTCTCATCACGTTTGGCTTCTTTCGGTGACAGATCAAGCAAATCAAGATAAGGCCCTCCATTTTCAAAAACTTTAGCGCTCTGAAAAATATTCTCAAGGGTATAGTTATCTATTTGGAGGTTAAACGCGCTTAATTTAATTCCAATATTTTCCAGGCTCTTAGTGCTGATTTCCAATGGTTTAGCGTTTACATCTGCTTTTCTAATTGCATTGTGCAGGCTTTTTATAGATTTCTGTTTTTGTGATACTGCAAAACCAGAATACCATTCAAACGAATATATTTCACTAACAACTTTTCCTTGATGAACAAAAAATGCAGGTCGCTTTGCCATCTGTCCCTCCTACATAAATATGGTTCATTCTTCTAATAAACTCATCATTTCTTGTATTTCTAGTACAGCATCTTCCACACGCAACTCCACTTCTTCACTCCAAAATTGACTTCCACCAGACAACTCATCAATTATGTTGAAAATAGATACCGCATCAGAAACGGGAATAAAACCAGTTGATTTCCATTCGGATAAATGCTCACTAAGATACTTTATAATATCTGTATAAATCTTCTCGTTAAAAGAGTTTTGGCAACGTAATTCTACCAATAATCCGTTTTTTCCTACAACCATATCAGATAAATTCATTTCAACACATCTCCAAAACACCCAATTTATCAGTTACAAGTATAGCATATCTTCCCACCGAAAGCAATCAGCATCCCATGCCTGTTCTAACTATCCAAATATTCAAGGGACAAGTAGTATTTTTTCGCACAGATCAAGAAAAAATCTCTACTCTTAAACCCTTGACCGTCTGGATTTTTGCAATTGCCATTTCATCGACGAAAACGTATCAGGATTTTACAATCCTTCCCCACTTCTCCTTTCCATCACTCTTGTGTTCAATAAAAAGAGCAGAAAACGCTATAAAATTAACGCTTTCCGCTCTTATCAATGAATGAGACATCGGGGGCTCGAACCCCGGACAACTTGATTAAAAGTCAAGTG
>OFGX01001271.1_pt1 | contig 15575 bp, 11 predicted proteins | sample 1521831 | NCBI WGS metagenome assembly OFGX01 (sample SAMEA3504080, study PRJEB24116) | mouse gut metagenome | biome: mouse gut; feature: mouse-associated habitat; material: faeces | place: Denmark | collected 2011 | reverse complement strand
TACAAATAACTGATGCGAGTTTATAGCCGTTTTCCTTGTATTTCCGGGCTTTCTCCTAAACAAGCTGCATCAGTTATTTTCCGACAGTTCCTATGTAGGAATCTACATGGGAGGGCTTAGCGGATTACGGACGCTTATTCTTTTGACAGCTTCTGCATGACGGAACTGCTGCAGAACGGGCAGCTGTTATACGGCGCCGAAATCCGCAATCAGCTTGCGCTGCCCGGATATGCGGATTACTATGCGGACGCGAAAAAGCACTATGAGGGCATTCGGCAATACACACAGACCTTACTTTCCTACTGGAGATTCCGGCGGTCTGCAGTATAAGTCTCCGGGCAATCCGCTTTGATGGTCTTGACCCTGAAGCAGAAGTACAGAATATGGAACAACCACACGCATCCCAGCACGATGCGGCCTACGGGAACCTGATCCATCATGAGGAATCCCACGGACATCAGCAGGGTCACCGTGACCATGATGCGTATCTTGGTCTTCCGGGTCATGCCCCTCCCCTGGACATAGCTTTCCAGGTTGTTCTTGTACAGCCGGGTATTGGTAAACCACTTATGCAGCCGCTCTGAGCTTTTGGCAAAGCAGTAGGCGGCCAGCAGCAAAAAGGGGAAGGCGGGAAGCAACGGAAGCACTGCGCCCAAAGCCCCAAGCCCTACCGCGATACAGCCTATTACGACATAGAATAGCTTTTTCAGTTTCATGACACTTTCTCCAATCTTTTCTTCTCTTTTTTCGTTGCCACTACATGGCGCAGGGCGGCTACGGGATGGTGAAACAGCATCCTGGGGCCGGAAAAGCGCATGACTGCGCGGATTCTTTCCCGCATTTCCGGTTTGTAGCAATGTACCTTGCAGTTGGAGCAGAACGTCTTCGTCTCCATGAAGGGACATTTATCGCTGCGCTGTCTTGCGTAGGTGTCGAGAGCGGCGCATTCCGGGCAGAGACCGCCGCTGGCTTTTCTGCCATGCCGTTTTCTGCAGTACAGGGCAATCATCTCTGATACCATGGCCTTTTCCCGCTCCCGTTTTGTCTGGATATCTTTTTTCATTGTCCTACTCCTGTCTTTTCCCACCCCGCTGCCCTTACGGGGGCATCATCCTTGTGGCCCGCATTCGGCCACCTCAGCAACTCTCCAATAAGTTCAGAGACCATAAAATAGTAGCTGATTCAGCGGAAAGGAAGCCATGATTCACCTTTCCGGCTAACTCTTCCGCCCGGTTTTACTTTCCACCGTGTATACGGTATCGGCAATCCGCATAGTGGACTGGCGGTGGGATACCAGCGCCACTGTTCTACCCTCCCCTTCCTCGCAGAGGGATTTCAGGATGACCGCTTCGTTCAGGCTGTCCAAGTTGCTGGTGGGCTCATCCAGGAGCAGGAAAGGCGCGTTGTGGAGGAAAGCCCTGGCCAGTCCCAGCCGCTGGCGCTCTCCGCCCGACAGGGTGTCGCCCAGTTCGCCTACAGGCGTGTCGTACCCATTCGGCAAGGTCATGATGAAGTCATGGACGGATGCCTTTCTACAGGCGGCTTCTATCTCTTCCTCCGTGGCATCCAGTTTTGCGATTCTCAGATTGTTCCGGATGCTGTCGTGGAACAGATGGGTCTCCTGGGTGACGAAGCTTTCGCAGTCCCTCAGGGATGCTGTGTTGATGCTGTGGAGCGAAACGCCGGATATGCGGATATCCCCGCTGTCCGTCTTCCAGAAGCGCATGAGCAGTTTCAGCAGCGTGGATTTCCCGGAGCCGCTTTTGCCGGTGATGCCCGTGATCCGGCCCGGCTCGCACACAAGGCTCAGATCCTCCAGAATCCTTTCGTTCCCGTAGGAGAAGCTGACTTTCTCTGCCTTCGCGCCGCCGAAGGCCATTCTGTCGAGAGCAGCGCCCCCGGTGATTTCCTCCGCCACAGGCTCCTCGTCCAGGATGTCCAGCACTCTGTTCCCGGCGGCAAAAGTGCTCTGGAGGGTGCTTCCCAGATTGGCCAGGGCGATGGCCGGGCCGAAGGAAGCGAACAGGGCCGCCGTGGGAATCAGCACGCCGGAGAAATCCACTTTTCCGGCCTGACAGAGCATGGCACTGGCGAACAGCATGCACAGGTCAAAGAGCAGAATCACCGTGTTCGCGGCGGCCATGTTCCTTCCGGAGATGCGCTTCATGCGTCTCTCGTCGCCGGAGAGCCCGTCTGTCCTGGCGTTCATTTCCGCCAGGCGCGCTTCCCCCTGTCCGTACTGAAGCGTCTCAGGAAGCCCACGTAGGCTGTCGAGGACGAAGCTGCTCAGTTCCCCGGATTTGGCGCGGAATTCCATGGCGGCGTTTCTCCTGGGTGATTTTCCTCCGGGGATTCCGGCATTGTTAAGTCCTGTTCTGGCCGGGTCTGTCCCAGCCAGGCCTGTGGATTCAGAACATTCTCTGTCCGCAACAACTTTTACTATGCTTTCTCTACCAAAGCCACTTCGCCTTGTCCGCGCTCCACTGTTGCTTAACCTTGATGTCACCAACGGAATTACAACTCCGACCACAAGGTACGCCGCAAGCGCCAAAAGTCCCAGCGCCGGGTGGAAGGCACCGATGAAAAGGCTCATGACCACGGTGAAAAGAAACGCTATCGCCACCGGAGAGATGGTGTGGGCATAGAAGACTTCCAGCAGCTCGATGTCCGAAGTAATCACCGAAATCAAATCCCCTTTGTCCCGGCCCTCCAGTTTGGCCGGACAGAGCTTCCGCAACGCCTGGAACACCTTATCCCGAATCAGCGCCAGCAGCTTGAAAGCGATATAGTGGTTGCATCCCTGTTCCGCGTAACGCAGCACCGCCCGCAGCAGGGCAAACAGCAGAACGCAGATGAACACTGTCTTCGCGCCTATTGCCGTTTCATACCCCAGCACGTCAAGCACCGCAAAGCCGCCCAGGATGGTGATAAAGGCGGCGCAGAGGTGTCCGATGAATCCCATGAGCACCGCCAGAATCATATAGCCTGTCAGCGGCTTCACAAGGCCGATCAGCCTTGCCATCACCGCGAATCCGCTTCGTCTCTTCATCTCTCCGCCGTCTCCTTTCTGTTTTCATCGCTTTTTGAATCCGCAGTCTCCTGCCGGGTATGCCCGAAATTCTCCAGGCTCTGCTGGGCGTTCCACAGCTTGGCGTACACGCTTCCCTTTGCCAGCAGCGTCTCATGGCTGCCGCTTTCCGCCACGTTTCCATGCTCCATCACGTAGATACGGTCGGAAACCGTCACATTGGCCAGGCGGTGGGAAATCAGGATGACGGTCTTCTTCCCCGCCAGCCGATGAATCTCCCCCATGATGTCGTTCTCACTCTCCACATCGATATTGGAGGTGGCTTCATCGAAAATATAGACCGGGCTGTCGTGGAGCAGGGCCCTGGCCAGCGCCAGTCTCTGGCATTGGCCGCCGGAAAGGTTGGAGGCCTTCTCCGCCAGGGCCGTGTCCAGTCCGTTCTCGCCTTTCAGGAAGTCCGCCAGCTTTACCCGCTCCAGCACGGCCCACAGCTCGCTGTCGGAAGCGCCTGGCCTGGCCGCGGTCAGGTTTTCCCGCACGGAGCCTTTGAACAGGTAGCTCTGGTGGCTGATGTAGGTCAGGTTCTTCATCAGGCTTTCCTCGGAAAGCTCCGACAGCTCCTGGCCGCCGATTTTCACCCAGCCGCTATAGCCCCGGTTCCGTCCCATGAGGATTGCTGCCACCGTGGATTTCCCGCAGCCGCTCTCGCCTACGATGGAGGTAAAGCTGCCTTTGGGGAATTCCATTTGGATGCCTTGGAGGATTTCCCTGCCCTCTTCATAAGAAAAACGCAGCCCCTGGCACACAATGGAGCAGTCCTCCGGAACCGGAACCGTCTTCGCCGCCGGCTCCGGCAGATCCAGCAGCCGGAAAATTTTGTCGCTGGCGGCCATGCCGTTCATGGCGATGTGGAAAAAGCTTCCCAGCTGCCGCATGGGGATGAAGAAGTCCGCCGCCAGCAGAATGATCAGAAGGCATCCCGCCAGGGACACTTTCCCAGCCCCAAACTGGGTCACCGCCATGATGATTCCCAGCGCCGCGCCGCCGTAGGCAATCAGGTCCATGATGGTGATGGAGTTCAGCTGCATGGTCAGCACTTTCATGGTGATTTTGCGGAATTTCTCCGATTCCTCGTTCATTTCCTGATTCTTGAAACCGTCCGCCTGGTAGATTTTCAGGGTGGTCAGGCCCTGGAGGTTCTCCAGAAAGGTATCCCCCAGCGCCGTGTACTGGCCCCAGTATCTGGACAGCAGTTTCTTGGCCCAGGTCTGGACTGCCGCTATGGCCACGGGAATCAGCGGGACGCAGATCAGCAGCACCACGGCGGAGGGGACGTTCACAAAGCAGAGGTACCCGAACAGGGTCAGGGGCGCCAGCATGGCGTAAAAGAACTGGGGCAGATACGCGCCGAAGTAGGTCTCCAGCTGATCCACGCCCTCCACCGCCACCTGGACAATCTCCGAGGTCTTCACCTGTTCCCGGTAGGAAGTCCCCAGCTTCAGCAGCTTCCGATAGATTTTCTCCCGTAGGGTCTTTTTCACCGCTTTGGAGGACAGGTAGCTCATGGCGCTGGAGCCTGTGGTGCAGACGTAGCGGACAATGACGGCAAGGGCCGCCAGGATGGCCGTCGCCAGGATATCGCCGCTGCCCGCCGTGCCCCGGAACAGTCCGGCCAGCAGCCTAGTGATGGCTGTCATCATGACGATATTGGCGGCAAGGGAACACCACTGCAGCGCCACGTTCCCGGCTATGTATTTCTTGCTTTCGCTGACTGTGCCTATCAGCCTTTTATTGATCATCATGGCACATCCTCCTAGGCTAATATTAATTAGATTCATCTAACCTTGATTCAAATAAAGGCGACTACCCATTGTTAGTAGTCGCTAACTATATATAGTATACTCCCTATGGTACAATTTTGTCAACGATATTTTGGTTCTTTCTGATCTTGGTTGAAATGATAATCCATTTCCCATATTTTGCGTCTTTGCCGGAAACGCCTGGGCGGAAAACAAAAATAAAGGGCTGACAAAAATCCTGTCAGCCCTCATCTGTTGCCATGGATCGCTGCCGTGGCGGTCACGGCTTTCTCCGGACGCTTCCCTCCGCCGCGGCAATCCAATCATGGCCTTCCCGCGGATACGAGTTTACTTCCTCTTGACCGGGATCCATATCTCGCTCTCGTAATCCGCCGCCTGGGTATTCCCGCTTCCGCTGTACCATTCCACATTGCCCGGAAAAGCGATTTCATACTCCGGGTTGCCCGGCAGCCACTGGCTGAAGATCTTCGTGTTCACCGCCTGTATGGCCTCCGGCATGGGGCCTGTGCAGCGGAACTTGGCCCAGGTCAGCTCCGGAAACCGAAACACCGTCATCCCCTGGGGCACCTTTCCTCCATGGTAATCGCCCGCTATCATATAGCGGAATTTCCCACTCCCCACGTCTTCGATGCAGACGCCGTACATCCCGATGCCGCAGCTGCGAATCACTTCTTCCTCCTCATTCCGGGGCTCTTTCCCGGCGCACAGGCCAGCCATCTTCCCGGCGCGCACCTCATTCCAAAAACCGGGGATTTCCCGGTGCGCATCCTCAAAGCCGAACTGCCTCTCATAACCGATTACCTGGAACGCAATCTTCTCCTCCACACGATAGTCCATCTCATTTCCTCCTTTGATGTCCACTTGTATTTTCAGAGGCAGGAATACCCTGATGCCGGCCGGATTCGCCCTCACCTGCACGGGCGTGGCCCCATGGAACCTGGAAAACGCCCTGGAGAAGCTCTCCGGCGTCTCATAGCCATACTTGAACGCCAGGTCGATCAGTCTCTCCTTGTCGGCGATGATGTCCAGCGCTGCCAGATAAAGCCTTCTGTTCCGGATATACTCTGCGCAGGAATACCCGGTCATGACCTTGAAGCCCTTCTGCAGATAGAACTGCGAGAGGTACACCGCCCCGGCCACCTCTTCCGCCCCCTGCAAAGTCAGCAGATTCGTCTCCATGTAGTCTATGGATTTCCGTATGCTCTCCAACCAGTCCATCTTAGTTCCTCCCGGGAACTGTCACTGTTCCCTGTCCTCTGATGGGATTATGATAACATCTGTCGGCCGCTTTCGTCCTGACTTTTCCGGCACGAATCTGTCCGCGTGGACAGAGACCGCCGGAATCGTCTTTCCGGAAAGCGGATAGCTGCAAAATGACGAACCCCCCCGGTCTCAGACCGAAACCGCCGCCCCGTTCCTCTTCCGGGACTCCTCCGCCAGGAACACCAGCCTGTGGCCGGTCATGGAATCGTCCAGAGTGGTGCAGCAGGGCGAGGGCTCCCCGCCCCGGAGCAATGTGACGAAATCGTGGATGATGGCCTGATCCCCGCCGCCGTGGGCATTCCCGTGCTGGTCCCGGGAGACGTCCACCACCTCGGTGATCCTTCCCCCGGGCGCGTCCGGAGCGATACGGTGCACGGTGAACCGCTCTTCCTCGAAGAGCCCCAGGATTTCCCCCTTGGTGCCCGTAATGTGGATGTGCCGTCCCGAGGCGGAAGCGCCGCCGTTCATGGAAAATGTCGCCGTAGCGCCGTCCGCGAAGCTTACCAGCATGGACTGGTGGTCCACAATCTGGAGATTGCAGCGGTATACGCAGCGGCTGAAGGGATTCTCCGGGTCGCTGAGCACAGCCGTCTTCTCCTCCTCGGATATCTTCTCGTAGCCGATGTCATGCCAGATATTGCCTGTCCAGCGCTGGGGATGCTCTATATAGAGTCCTCTGGCCGAATAGGGGCATGTCCCCTCTATGGGGCAGTCGATCAGGCAATGGTTCCCCGCGCCCTCGGGCGCCATCTCTGGCTTGAACTGGAATATGTTCCCCACGCTGGACACGCTCACGGGGTCGTTCCCCCGCATGAGCCAGGTCATGATATCGATGTCATGGCAGGATTTGGACAGCAGCATGCCGGAGCCGCATATCTCCGGGGAGGCGTACTTTCCCCTCACGTAGGACACGGATTCATGGAAGTAGCTCACCTGCTCCGCCATCCGGATGTCCACCACTTTGCCGATTCCTCCCGCCGTGAGGATTTCTTTGATTTTCCGATAAAAGGGGGCGTAGCGCAGCACATGGCAGACCATGATATGCCGGTCCGTCACATGCTCGCAGGTGAGCAGCCGCTCCGCTTCATGCATGTTCACCGCAAAGGGCTTTTCCAGCAGAATGTCATAGCCGTGCCGCAGCAGCGGCAGGGACGTGGGCACATGCTGCTGGTCCATGGTGCCGTTGATGACGCCGTCCGCGAACTTCGGCACTGCCACCAGCTCCTCCACGGAGGAGAAGCAGTGCTCCTCCGGGATTCCGAAGGTCTCACGGGCCGTCCGTATCCGCTCGGGATTGATATCCACCACGCCCACAATCTGGAACAGATCCGGATGCTCCAATGCCTCACGGGCATAAACCATGGACCTGACGCCCATGCCTACGATGATAATGCGAATTGGTCTTGATGTCATTTTCTTCTTGCCATTCCTTCCCGATAAAGTCTGCCGTTTCCTCCGCGCGGAGGAACCAGCTCCTTTTAGGAATTGTCGGAAAATAACTGATGCAACTTGTTTAGGAGAAAGCCCAGAAATACAACGAAAACGGCTATAAACTCGCATCAGTTATTTGTAGACAATTCCTTATTATCTTATCCATAATAAACCATTGCTCTCTATTTTTCTACCATAATTTTCTTTTCCTGACGACTTTTCCGGCGGGCTTTCCCGGCTGCCCTTTCGCGGCTTGCCGGTCTGCAGCTTGCCGGTCTGCAGCTTGCCAGTCTGCGGCTTGCCGGTCTGCGGCTTGTTGGTCTGCGGCTTGCCAGTCTGCGGCTTGCCGGTCTACAGCTTGCCCGTCATGGCGGCAGCGGAACCGGCGGCCCGGTACGCCAGCCATATTAGATTTTACCTTCTGGATATTAGTTTTTGCGCCCTCTATTGCGTATTTTTGCATACGGGATAAGATATTATTACAGAAAAGTCAATCGCTAATTTAAAACAGCATCTGCTCCCCACAGCGCCCCAGAGGAATTTACGGACGTATTCCTGATGCGGCCGAAATTGTTCTGCCCAGGTCCGGGTGCCGGGGGAGGAGATGCCGAACTTACCAGGAGGCAGCAAAATGAGCATATTGAATACATCCCACTTGAAAAAATATTACGGCAAAGACGAAAGCCTGGTGAAGGCCCTGGACGATGTGAGCGTATCCGTGGAGGAAGGGCAGTTCGCCGCGATCATCGGCACATCCGGCAGCGGAAAGTCCACTTTGCTGAATCTGCTGGGCGGCCTGGACAGCCCCACTTCCGGCAGCGTCCAGGTGGAGGATAAGCAGATCGAGAAGCTGACGGAAGAGCAGTTGACAATATTCCGAAGAAAAAGAATCGGTTTCATATTCCAGAACTATAATCTGATTCCCTACCTCACCGTCTACGAGAACATCGTGCTGCCCGTGCGCCTGGACGGCAGGACGGAGGACAGGGATTTCCTGAACGAAATCCTGCAGTTCCTGGAGCTTGACAAAAAGATTTCCGACTACCCCAGCCATCTCTCCGGCGGACAGCAGCAAAGGGTAGCCATCGCCCGGGCCCTGGTGTCCCAGCCCGCCATCATCCTGGCAGACGAGCCAACGGGGAACCTGGACAGCCGCACCAGCGACAAGGTCATCGACCTTCTGAAGATGACCAGCCAAAAATTCCACCAGACCATCGTGATGATCACCCACAATCCCGAAATCGCGGAAAAAGCAGACGTGAGGATACGCATCGAGGACGGCAAAATCCATACATAAAGACGGCTCCGCCGGCCGCAGTTATGCTTTTTTCGCACATCAGAATTCCAGACAACAAATATATGTCCGCCAAACCGGACATGGAGGTAACAGAACAGAAATGAAAAACAGCAAGAACAGAAAAACCGCCTCAAACATGATTGCCCAGATGGCAAGACAAAGCTTAAGATCCAGCCGCATGCGGAACAACTTTGTCCTAATCACCATCGTCCTGGCCTCCGCCCTGCTGATGGCCATCCTGATGTTCGCCATGGGCCAGAAGCAGCAGGTCAAAGAGGAGCTTTCCCACAGACAGCAGGTAAGCTACTATAATCTTACGGAAGCCCAACTGGCCGCCCTGGCAAAGGACGACCGCATCTCCTGCCAGATCCAGGTGAAGACAGGGGTCCTGTCCGAGATGGACGGCTTCAGCGTGATGCCCTGTTACGTCAGCGAGCTTTCCGACGACATCCGCGTAGCCGAGCTGGAAAGCGGCAGACTGCCCGAGACGGAGGACGAAATCGCCGCCCAGGCCGCCCTGCTCCGGAACATGGGCGTCTCCCCCACCCCAGGCAGCACCGTCACCTTCTCCTTCTATGACGGAACTACGGAGACCTTCACCCTGTCAGGCATCCTGAAAGGCGGCGAGACGGCAAAGCAGTTCTCCGTCCTCCTCTCCAAGGACTATGCCGAGAAGGGCAGCCAGCTGAAGGACATCCCCTACGAAGTATACGCCAAGCTCTACAATGCCACCCATCTCCTGGCCGAGGAATGCCGGGAGGCCATGTACCTGATTGGAAGCGATGCCGGAATCGAACGGAAATACGTGGCCCCTTCCAAGGCATTCCTGGACACCCTTTCCCCGGATTTCCAGTCCATGATGCTCTACGGCCTTGTGGGCGCAGCCATCCTACTGGCCTGCATCTTGGTGATCTACGGCGTGTTCTACCTGTCGGTCATCGGAAGAATCCACCAGTTCGGCCAGCTGCGCACCATCGGCATGACCAGGCGGCAGATCGCCAGATTCGTCTCCAGGGAGGGCAGCCTGCTGTTCCTCCGCTCCGCCCCTGTGGGCATCCTGATCGGCGGGATTGCAGGGTACTGCATGGTTCCGGCGGGCTTCAGCCTGGCGAACACCTTTTTGGCGGTGCTGCTGGTATTTGCCGTAATCTATGTGATTACAATGATTTCCGTGCGTAAACCCGCTCGTCTCGCCGGGGCGGTATCTCCCATGGAAGCCCTGCGGTATCTGCCCCAGGATGAGATGCCCCGGCGGAAAAAGAGCGGGAACCCGGCGGCCCCCCGGAAGCTCTGCCGCAGGCTGACCCCCTTCGCCCTGGGCCGGATGAATTTTTCCAGGAACCGGAAGAAAGCCGCCGTCACCATGCTCTCTCTGGGCATGGGCGGCATCCTCTTCATGACCGCGGCCACCTACCTGTCCTCTTTCAACAGAGCGAACTACGCCCGACAGGGCTTCTTCACAGAGGCAGAGTTCCATATCCAGTATGCCTTTTCCGCCATCACCCTAAGCGAGCACGGGCTCAGCGGATTACAGGCCCAGGCGCCTTTGGGGGAGGAGATGACCGCCCGAATCGCCTCCCTGGAGGGCGTGAAGAAAATCACTGAAGTCAAGAGCTTCGGCGTCCGCTACGACTACCCAAAGCAGGACAATTATAACGACAACGACCAGATTCTGCTTCTGACAGAGGAGGAGACGAAAGAAATCGGCGCTTACCTGGAGGACGGTTCCGTGGATTACGGGAAGCTCACGAGCGGCGACTACATTCTTGTAGCCGGAAATGACACTGTAGAAGAAATCTACGGCTGGAAATTCGCTTTGGGTGACACAATCACCCTCCATTATTTCGACGGCACGGACGCAGCACAGAAGGACGTGACCATACTGGGCATCCTGAACCAGCAGTATGTCCTGGACAATAAAGTCCTGGAAGGGTGGTTCCTGATGCCCGAACAGGCGGTCCTGAATCTGGTCTCCTTTGACAGCCTGACTTCCGACCTGCTGGTCTCCACCGAACCGGCGCAGGAGGAGGCCATCGGGGACGTCCTCGCGGAACTGGTGGCGGAAAGAAGCGAGCTGTCCCTGGAGACCCTGGCAGAGCGCAACGTGGCTTACGCCCAAAACGCCGACCAGCTGTTCGGCGCCATCAGCGGCCTGTCCATCTTCATCATGACCTTCAGCCTCTTAAGCATGATGAACACCCTGATCACCAACATCGTCACCCGCAAGCAGGAGCTGGCCATGCTGGAATCCATCGGCATGGGCAAGGGCCAGATCCGCGGGATGCTCCTGGGGGAGAGCCTGCTGCTGGTACTGGCCACCGTGGGCGTGACCATGACCGCGGGGACCCTGTGCGGCTTTTGGCTGAGCAGCCTGCTCTATCAAAACGGGGCGTTTTACATGGCGTTCCGGTTCCCTACGGCCTTTGCCCTCACCTATGCGGGCGTGCTGATTGGGGTGCCGCTGCTGATTGTTTTCGTTTCCCTGCGCGGCTTTTCGAAAGAGGCACTGGTGGAGAGATTACGGGGCGCGGAAGCCTGACGGCCTCTCTCCCCGGGCCAGGGCGCCGCCCGGCAGCCCCTTGCAACGCACTTGGCAGGCACTCCTGAACACCTGTATCCAGGCAATGATTCCGGCATTGCCTGGATACTTTTCCCGGCTCCGTTCCGCCCTGCCCGGCGGCGCCCATTTTCAAGGCTTGTACCGGCTGATGATTTGTGATATAGTAAAGGCGCAGACAATCACACAGTTATCGGAGCGACCCCCTATGTCCAATCATCAGTCACGCAAAAAGAAGTCCCTGTACATCTTCATATGTATCCTCCTGCCTGCCATCGGAGTCGCGGCCTTCCTGGCAGCGGGCCTGCGGGACCGAACCGCGGACAGCCTGCCCCCGGCCGATGGCAAAATGGCGGCGGAGCTTGCGCAGCTTTCGGAAGGAACCTACGACAGCGTGCTGCTTTCCATGCATTCCAGCCGGTATTTCACGGAGGAGGACTTCCTGACCTACCTGGGCCAGACCGCGTTCGTGGCCTCCCGTCCGCTTTCAGACGTCGAAGAGCTTTCCCCATACCTGGACTGCGCCCTGGGAACCGGCAGCGAAATATCCCATGTCTATCTGTGCCTGGATCCGGGGCTCCTCTGGGAAGCCGCCGGAAAGGACGCCAAGCGCTGGCAGAACAGCCTTACCGACCATCTATACTCCTATATCAGGAAGCATCCCGGCGTCTCCTTTGAGGTGCTCCTGCCCTACCCCCAGCTCGACTACTGGCTGTCGTTAAGTTCCGAACAGCTGGACGCCCTGGTCACGGCCTACCGCACCTTCGCGGACGGGTTATACGCCTATCCGAATGCTAAAATATTTTTCCCCGGCAGCCAATACTGGCTGATGGTGAACCCGGACAATTACGAAGATACCCTTTTTGACGCCAATGAGCTTATTACCCAAAAGCTTTTTCTGCTCTCCTTCTGCGATGCCGTCTACCAGATCACCCCGGAAAATGAGGACGCCTGCTGGAACGCTTTCCGGGAGACGATAGACCGGGAGAGGGAGGCGCCCACCCGCTATCCCGACCTGTCCGATTGGTGCCTTGTCTTCTTCGGCGACAGCATCTTTGGGAATTATTCCGGCAGCTTTTCCGTTCCCGGCTATGTCTCCGGGCTTTCCCGGGCCGTCACTTATAATTGCGCGTCCGGCGGCAGCAGCGCCTCCATGGGCACAGAGGGCTTTTTCGATTTTCCCAATGTCATAGATGTCTTTTTCACAGAAAACAGGCTGATACTCAATGACGACCGGCAGATCCTGTATCCGGACGAATACGAGAAAGACGATATATCGAGCAAAGAGTTGTGTTTTATCATAAACTTCGGAATCAACGACTATATATCGGGAGCCGCCATCGAGAATCCCGCAGACCCTTTCGACATCGGTACCTTCAAAGGAGGCCTGCGCCATTGCATCACCCGGCTCCGGGAGCGTTTCCCACAGGCCCGTTATGTCCTGGTGTCGCCCACCCGTCTGGGCGTTGTCCCTCAACGCCAGGCTGCCGCCCTGACGGATTACATCCGCGCCCTGGAAGAGCTCTCCCAGGAAATGGATCTGTATTTTATCGACAATTATCATGACTTTATCATAACGGAAGACAATCTGTCGGACTATCTGCCGGACGGCTGCCATCCCAACGAAGAGGGGCGGCTGGGCATGGCCGTCAGGATTATGGATTTCATGGAAGACGCCGTCAGATAATCGGCATTCAAGAAAGAAGGTGCATCAAAATGGACGTGTATCATAATGGAAACTTCCGGGGCGGCAGTCGCGGAAGCAGGCTGGCCCCAGTCCCGATTCAACGGACTTTCCTCTGGGAAAAACAGGAAATCCTCGTCCCCGCTGTCTATGTGGGCCCGGCGGGGGCGGTGCTGGACGTGTGCGCACGGATCCCGGTGGAGGACATGGCGGCTTTCCTGAAGAAATGGCCCAGGGAACGCCGGCTCGCCCTGGCAGCCCCGGAGGACTATGAGCAGGTAGACGCGGACAACCCCGGCAGCCAGGATTTCCTGGTGGAAATGAGCCTGGACGGCACGCCGCTGCAGCTTGCTTCCAGCAGCAGCATCAATTGGTATCCGGAGAGCGTCTTCCGGATGGGGAACGAGGCATCAGCGCCTGCCCAGGAGGACGAATGGACCAATGGCCCGGAGGCGGAGCAGCTGATGGAGACTTACGGCTGCAGCCGGGGATGCTGCTGGCATTTCGGGCGGCTGAACTTCAACTGGACCGGAGAGCCGGTGCTGTCTCCGAAGAAGCTTTCCCTGGATTTTCGGGCGCAGCTGTCTCCGGTCACCGCCGGATATTTCACCACGGCCGCAGACACCGCCGGGCAGACAGTCAAAGTCGCCCACCCCGCCACCGGCCAGGAATACACGGTGACCCTGCACGAATGCCTGCAGACCCGCCACGCTTTTGCGGATATGGGCGCGCCGGGCGTCCTCTATCCGGAGCACGCCTGCATGCTCTCCTACAGCGTCTCCCCGGAAATCAGCCGCGACCTTTTCGACATCAGGGACTGCGCGAACGGGGACAAGCCAAGGAAAAAGGCCGCCCCGGGAGAACACTCCCGCTCAGACGGCGCTGCCGCGGTCTTCCTGGCCGGAAAAAGTCCCGTCCCCCAGCGGCGCATGGCGGCATCTTCCATGTATTTCGAGCCGGTGGAGGAGATTCGGTGGCGAATCGTCTTCCAGGTCAGGAAAAAGCCCCACATGGAAGTCAGCTTTGTCATCTGACCATCCCGCCGATGAAAATCTCCAGGCCGATGGCGATCAGGATGACGCCGCCGAAGACCTGGGCCTTATTGGACAGCTTCGTCCCGAACTTCTTCCCTGTCGCCAGCCCGGCCATGCAGATCACAAAGGTGACGGCGGAAATGATAAGGGCGGCCACCAGTGCCATCAGCCAGCCGTACTCCGCGATGGTGAACCCCACGGACAGCGCATCGATGGAAGTGGCCACGCCCTGCACCAGCAGGGCCCAGATTCCAAGCCCCGTCCTGCCCTCTTCGGAATCGTCGGCCCGGATGCCCTCCAGCAGCATCTTCCCGCCGATGAACCCAAGGAGCGCCAGCGCCAGCCATGGGATGAACTTTTCGAACAGCTCGAAATACTGTACGATTCTGCGGACGCAGAACCATCCGACCAGAGGCATCAGCGCCTGAAACCCGGCGAACACACCGGCTACGCCGCACATCCTCCCCATCCCCATGTCCGGCTCGTTCAGGCCGTTGGCCATGGATACCGAAAAAGCGTCCATGGCAAGCCCCACCCCAAGCAGCACGCTGTTGAAAAAGAATACGAAACCCCACTCCATTTTTGTTCCTCCTTGCCCTCTTCTCTTCTTTCCTCCGTTTCCGGAAACGGCAAAAGACCCACGCGCGGCCAAAAAGCCCACGCCCGGGCCCCTGCTCTCTCCAAAGCAAAGGGGGGCTTAGAGCCTGAACCTTTCAGCCACACATGAGTCTCGCAATATATGCTCCGAACCAAAAATATCCGCCGCCTGTCATGTACACGGCAAATACGCTCCTGAGCATAAGGAAATGTCTACAAATAACCGCTACAAGTTTGCAGCAATTTTTATTGTATTTCCAGGCTTTTTCCTAAGGAATTGTCTACAAATAACTGATGCAAGTTTATAGCCGTTTTCGTTGTATTTCTGGGCTTTCTCCTAAACAAGTTGCATCAGTTATTTTCCGACAATTCCTAAACCTAATACCAATTATATTCTGTGGCTCCACTTCTATTTTCGTTTCTTCCAGATATTCGCGTTTTAAGGCTTGTTGAGGCGTTTCTCCATATTTTACATAGCCGCCCGGTATAATTTACATGCCTTTTCCGTTCCCGTATGTATGGCGGGCAAGTAGAACCTTATTATCTTTTATCGCGACACCGGCAACGCTTTGCCCTCAATTGGTATTTTCGGTACCCAAATCAATAACCCTCCTTTCAAAAAGCCTTTCCACAATGGGCGTACAATTTCACTCATTGTATTCGTAAAATCAAAGACTATTACCCCTTTGGATGCTCTGTTTCATAGTCCAGTTTTTTCTTGTAACAGCTCATATGATACTGTATTGTACCATATTACACAGCATGATTCAATGGAATCAGATGAATATAGATATAATATCTTTCAAATGGTTACTGTTCACACGTCGGCTTGACTGAAAGAAACCGATGGTATAGACTGTTCTC
>OFGX01001268.1_pt1 | contig 15608 bp, 13 predicted proteins | sample 1521831 | NCBI WGS metagenome assembly OFGX01 (sample SAMEA3504080, study PRJEB24116) | mouse gut metagenome | biome: mouse gut; feature: mouse-associated habitat; material: faeces | place: Denmark | collected 2011 | reverse complement strand
ATTCCCGCAATTTCACGGTGCGGGGCACCAAGGGCATGTACGAGGAGGTCACGGACTCCGTGTTCCTGGACCGGAAGGAGGACATCGCCCATGACTTCAGCTGGAGGGCCCATTGCGTAGGAAACGCGAAGGACTACGAGGAGGAGTACGACCATCCCATCTGGAAGAAATATATCCAGGAGGGCATCAAGGGCGGTCATGACGGGATGGACTGGCTGGAGTTCGAGGCATTTTTCAGATGCCTGCGGGAGGGTGCTCCCATGCCGGTGGATGTGTATGACGCCGCCAGCTGGATGGCAGTCACGGCGCTTTCCGAGATATCCATAGCAAAAGGCGGAGCGGTGGTGGAGATTCCCGATTTCACAGGCGGGAAATGGCATATGAACAGGGTATAGGATGGCTAATGGCCAAAGGAAATGGAGGAGCGGGGCATGGACCAGGAAATGGGAAGGAAAGAAGTGTTGGAGCATTTTGACATAGGGATGGAGACGGCAGGCTACGGCAACGGGCATATCAATGACACTTACCTAGTCACCATGCCCAGGTATATCCTACAGAGAATCAACACCTCCATTTTCAGCAATCCGGATCAGCTGATGGAGAATATCGAGAACGTCACCGGATTCCTGCGGGAGAAGATCGCCGCCGACGGAGGGGATCCGGACAGGGGGACGCTGACTATCGTCCCGACGAAGGACGGCGGGAGATATTACAGGCTGGACGAGGCGAATGTATTCCGGGTGTACCGGTTCGTGGAGGGGACAAAGACCATTGAGGACAGCAAGACGCCGGGGGATCTGTACGAAGCAGGTGCGGGATTCGGGCATTTCCAGAAGCTGCTGGCGGATTTCCCCGTGGAGAAGCTCCATGAGACCATACGGGATTTCCATCACACCCCCAAGCGTGTCCAGGCGCTGCGGGAGGCCATCCGGGAGGACAGGGCCGGGCGGGCGGAAAGCGTGAAGCGGGAGATAGAGTTTGCGCTGGAGAACGCTTCCTGGGCGGAGACCGTGGTGAAAGGCATGGAGGAGGGGCGGATTCCCGTCCGCGTCACCCACAATGACACCAAAATCAACAACATCCTGTTCGACCAGGTGAGCGGAAAGGCTGTCTGCGTCATCGATTTGGACACGGTGATGCCGGGGAGCATGCTGTACGATTTTGGGGACGCGCTGCGCATGGGCGGCTCTACAGGCGCGGAGGATGAGGTGGATTTGGACAGGGTGTGGTTTGATGTGGAGAGCTTTCGGGCCTTTGCGAAAGGGTACTTAGGGGAGATGCGGGAGGCACTGACGGAGGACGAGCTGGCGCTGCTGCCTTTTTCCGTGAAGCTGATGACTTACGAGTGCGGCATTCGGTTCCTGACGGACTACCTCAACGGGGATACCTACTTTAAGATTCACAGGGAACGCCACAATCTGGACCGGGCCAGGAACCAGTTCAAGCTGGTGGCGGATATCGCCGGGAAGGAGGAGGCGCTTGGGGGGATTGTCAGGGAGGCTTGCGGGAAGCAGGATTTGTCAGGGAGTCCTTCCTGAAGGTGTTGATTTGTAGGACTTTCCTGGTAAGCTATGCATGATTTGGAATCGTTGCAGTGCAGGTTCTGGGATGTGACGTTTTTCAGAAAGCTGTCGTAACAGGGGACTGGCAGGTGGAGTGCGGTTTTTTGTGGATAAATTATCTAAAAACTGTCTGCTGCTGGGATACGGCAGCTTTTTGTATGCTCTTTTTATCTGTAAGGATTTTTTAGATATGTTAATCTTCGAAAGTCAGAGAAATCAAGGGTTCCCTAAATTCACAGGATATATGGTTTAGAAGTCGTTGCAGATTCAGATATGGAAAAAACAGGAAATTTCATTGCCGGGCCTTTGTGCTATACTTTAAACAGGGAAGAATTTCTTTCGAAACGGATGGCGGAAGGGAGAAGGTGCGGGATGTATTGCGGGAAAAGGGGCAGGAGGCGAAAGGACGGTTTGAAACGGCGCGGCAAGGCGGGAGACTGCGGGGAGGACGGAGCCGGTCGGAAATGCGGTTGCCGCGGGCGGCGCAGGCGGGGGTTGTACATAGGCATATTGGCCTGCGTGATTCTCTTACATATTGCGGCGTGGGGCAGCAGGGGATTCTGCGATTGGTACCAGAGGCATGTCTTCGGCATATGGGTGGATACTTACGGGCGGCTGGTGGGCATGGCACCGTTTTCGGTGGGGGAAATCCTGATTGGGTTTGCGGTAGCCTTCGGGGCCGTGGGAGCTGTGCTCGGGGCCGTGTGGCTGATTGGCAGGGCTGCGGCTCAGCGCGGAAGAGGGCAGAGGCGGGACGGAAATCTGGAGGAGGCGCTAGAGCGGGACGGAAATCTGGAGGAGGCGCTAGAGCGGAACGGAAATCCGGAGGAAGCGCTAGAGCGGAACGGAATCGGGATTTTGGATGAAATGCAGGGGAAACAGCAGACAAAGAATAGGGTTCTGGGAGAAGCGCTGGGAAAAGAGAATGCTGGATTCGGGACTCTGGACGCAGGGCAAAGGAAAGGGCAGGGTTGCAGAAGTCGGCTGAGCAGAGTCTGTAGGGCATATTGCAGAGCGGGGCTGTGGATGCTTTTGTGGGCATTCGTGCTGATGACGCTGAACTGCTACATACTGTACCACGGCTCCGGTTTTTCCGGTACATATCTCATGGGGGAGGACAGGGAATATGCTTTCGAAGAGCTGGCCGCGCTGCGGAATTTCGTGGCGGAGCAGTGCAATGCGCTGTGCTGCCAGATTCCCAGGGAGGAGGACGGCTCCCTTCGTTATGAGGGGGACATGCTTGAGACGGCGAAAGCGGCGATGAGGCATTTGGGCGAGTCCTATGATGGGCTCGGCGGCTTCTATCCCACGCCGAAGCCCCTTCTCAGCTCAGATTTCATGAGCCAGCAGCATATAGCCGGGTGCTATTATCCTTTTTCCATGGAGGCCAACTATAATGACGTGATGTATGTGATGAACCTGCCTTCCACGCTCTGCCATGAACTGGGACATCTGAAAGGCTATATCCGGGAGGACGAGGCCAATCTCATCGGCTATCTGGCCTGTGTCCAGTCGGAGGATATCTTTTTTCAATACAGCGGCTATCTGAGCGTGCTGTACTATGTGGACAAGGACTACCGCCAGGCGATAGAAAGCGGCGCAGGCCCGGGCAGCGATGCCTCCTGGCAGAGTGAAGGAGTCCAGCGGAGCGAAAACGTCCAGGAAAGCGAATTCCTGGACGAAAGGGAAGTGCAAGAGCATCCGGCGACCGTCCGGCAGACCGAAGCGCTACAGCGAGATGAGGCATTGCAGCGAGAAGTGGCAAGAACACAGCCAGAGACCCGGAACCGGGAATGGGCACAGGCGCAAATCCTACCGCAGGTACACGCGGACAATATATTCCTGACATCACAGGAGCGGGCGAGGATAGAAAAGGGCGCGCTCCTGAACACAGAAGCTGTGGATGCCATATCCGACAGCATAGCGGACACCAGCCTGAAACTGAACGGAGTTCAGGATGGAATGATAAGCTACAGCAGGGTAGTGGAACTTTTGCTGCGGTACTATGACATCTACGGATACCCCTGACAGGGAGGGGCTGTCGCATTGAGGAATGATACAGGATATCTGGTGTCCTTGTCCCTTGATACGGCAGCCCCGAAGCTCACATGTCTCAAGAATCATATTCTTCTTTCGCCAGCCGCCAATGGTGCTCGAATCTGGCCTTGCCCTAACTCTTCCGGTGATAATCGATGATGCCCATAAGTGGCTTCTGATGTGGCCGGTGTCTGAAAGCTGCATTGGAAGTATTTTTCCCATGTCAAATCGTGAAAATATAGTTTGGATATGTAGTCAGTCGCTTGAAAATATGGTAGACTTGTACTCAGCGGAAGGGCGTTGAGAGAAATGGGACGATATTTTATACTGTGAAAGATTTCACTTGCCGTGAAACCAGACTGCGTAACGCTGGCTGAATCAATCGCATGATTATTGGCAGTATTGCGTTATGCAGTATAACACAGAGGCCAGTGCGAGCCTGAACTGCACTATATGGTAAGGCTTGACGGCAGGCTGCGGGAAATCCGGCAGCGGTTTGGGGAGAGAGAAAGCTGTTTGGCCATAAATAAGGGCAGACAGTACGGGAAGCCAGGTTTTCCTCGATTTCCTGTCGTTGCTGCGCAAATATTATCTGGATTTGGATGAGGAGGCCGACTTTCCGGACGGTGATGCTGGCCGGGGTCTATGATATCAAGAACCTGATTAATAAAAATAAGAAGCCCGGCCTGGGGGAAGTCACGGCAGGCGGCAGAAAGATAGTGGAGGCGGCAGTGTGAGGGAGAATTTCCGCGCTTATAACTTTACTTTTTCCCCATAGTTTTGTATACTATGAAACAGAAACGACATCCGGCTGCCGACCGGGCGGCCAATCCGTGGCAGATTGGCCTGTGCAGCGGCGGGAGGGTTCCGGCGTCTGTGGGGCAGCCGTGGCGAAAGGCAGGAAAGGAGCAAAATGCCTGACTTAGAGCAGAATAATCAGAGCGATTTTCCCAATGAGAACAAGGAATTTCTCAATGAGAACAAGGAATTTCCCAATGAGAACAAGGAATTTCTCAATGAGAACAAGGAATTTCTCATAGAAAAAATCAAAGAAAAGCCGGTCAACAAGAAGAAGCTGATTCGACGGACCATCATTACGGTGTCCATGGCGGTCATCTTCGGATCGGTGGCCTGCGTCACGTTCCTTGTGCTGGAGCCGGTGATCAGCAACTGGCTGTATCCCGAGGAGGAACCCGAGATACAGACGGTGGAATTCCCGGAGGATAAGGAGGAGATGTCGCCGGAAGACATGCTGGCGGAGAACCTGCCCACGGAGAGCCCCGAGCCTACGCCCAGCCCCAGCCCGGAGCCGGACCAGACCGGAGAAGGGGGAGAGGAGGAATATGTCCAGCTGGGGCAGGAGCAGGTGCAGGAGATTCTGTCCCAGGTCACTTTCGACCTGAACCATTACAGCCAGCTGTACGCCGCGCTGTATGAATACGGAAACGAGCTGAGCCGCCACATCGTCACTGTCACGGCAGTGACCTCCAACATCGACTGGTTCAACAGTGTGCAGGAGAGCGAGAACCAGTGTTCCGGGGTCATCATCTCCGAGAACGGCATGGAGCTTCTGATTCTGACGGACTATTCTGCCATCAAGTCCGCGGAGAGGCTGCTCCTGACCTTTTTCGACAACTCCCAGATGGAGGCCCAGCTGAAGCAGTACAATGAAGCCACCAATCTGGCGGTGCTGTCGGTGCCACTGGAAGGATTGTCCGATGCCGTGAAAGGCAGGGCGGAGATAGCGGAGGGGGAAGGGACGGAAGGCCAGAGCGACTCGGAGGTGGCAGAAGGAGAGCCCCGGGCTCCGGAGAACCATCTGCCCATCGTCAGCATCGGCTACTCCAACACCAGGAGCCTTGTGGGCACGCCTGTGATAGCCATAGGCAGCCCCATGGGCACCAGCAATTCGATGAGCTACGGTATGATAACCTCGTTCAACACCGTCATTTCCACCACGGACCGGAATTATAAGCTTCTGATGACGGACATCAGCGGAAGCCAGAATGCCAGCGGGGTGCTGTTCGACCTACAGGGTAGGATGATCGGCATCATCACGAACTACAAGACGGGGGCTGATATGAAGAACCTGATCACGGCCTATGGCATCACGGATCTGCAGAAGACGGTGGAGAAGATGTCCAACGCCTCGCCGATCGCTTATCTGGGCGTCAGGGGAGTGGATGTGCCGAAGGAGGCCAACCAGGAGCTGGGCGTGCCCTTCGGCGCTTATGTGGAGGTGGTGGACATGGATTCTCCGGCCATGCGGGCAGGCATCCAGCCGGGGGACGTGATCGTGGCCATAGGGGAAAAGCCGGTGAACACTTTCAACGAGTACAGCAACGCGCTGATGGCGCTGGAACCGGGACAGACCGTGGATGTGACCATCAAGCGCCAGGCGCAGGAGGAATATAAGGAAATGGAGTTCAATATTGAATTAGGAGGAGTCAGATAGATGAAATTCATCAGGGACTTGAAGGAAGGGGATAGGGTTTCCGATATCTATCTCTGCAAGCATAAGCAGGCTGCAGTGACGAAGAACGGAAAGCCTTACGAGAACGTGATACTGCAGGACAAGACAGGGACTGTGGACGCCAAGGTCTGGGAGCCGAACAATCCGGGGATCGGGAATTATGATACGCTGGACTACATAGAGGTCTACGGGGATGTGAACAATTTCCAGGGGGCTCTGCAGGTGTCGGTCAAGCGCATCCGGGTCTGCCAGGAGGGGGAGTACAATCCTGCGGATTATCTGCCGGTCAGCGGGAAGGACAATGACACCATGTACCTGGAGCTGCTGGAACTGATAGACAGCATCAGGAACCCATATCTGAAGCAGCTGCTGGAGGAGTTCTTCGTCAAGGACAAGGCCTTTACCAAAGCGTTCCGGTATTCTTCCGCGGCAAAAACGGTGCATCATGGTTTCGTGGGCGGATTATTGGAGCATACTTTAAGCGTGACGAAGCTGTGCGAGTACTATTGCAGCGCCTATCCGATTCTGAAGCGGGATCTGCTGCTGACTGCGGCCATGTGCCATGACATCGGCAAGGTGAAGGAAATTTCCCCTTTCCCGGAGAATGACTACACGGATGACGGACAGCTGCTGGGGCATATCGTCATGGGCTCCCAGATGGTGGCGGAGAAAGCGGCGAAAATCGACGGCTTTCCCCATGTGATGCTGTCCCAGGTACAGCACTGCATTCTGGCCCATCATGGGAAATATGAGTACGGTTCGCCGAAGCTTCCGGCGCTGATGGAAGCCATGGCTCTGAATTATGCGGATGATACGGACGCGAAGCTGGAGACCTTCAAGGAGATTCTGGAGAACAACAGCGGGAATCAGGGCTGGCTGGGATACAACAGGCTGTTCGAGTCGAATCTGCGGGTGGCCAAGGAATAAAACCTGCTGTTTCGTTGAACGCTATGAAAAACTCTTGTGGTTTGGGGTGATGAATAGGCTCTCGGAAGCTCAGGAAGCAGAATCGGGCGCCGGGACAGAAAGGTACCTGGAGAGCAATGGATGGACGGACAGGTATGGGAAAAGGATGATAGAAAGGTGTGGAAGGGAAATGAAAGTGACAGAAGATATTTTATATGTGGGCGTCAATGACCATGAGGTGGATTTGTTCGAGGGACAGTACCAGGTGCCCAACGGGATGTCCTACAATTCTTATGTGATATTGGATGAAAAGACGGCGGTGATGGACACAGTGGACGGGGGGTTCGGTGCGCCCTGGCTGGCCAACGTGGAGACGGCGCTTGCCGGGCGCAGGCCGGACTATCTGGTGGTACAGCACATGGAGCCGGATCATTCGGCCTGTATTCCGCTTTTTCTGGAGAAATATCCGGAGACACAGGTGGTGGCCACGGCTCAGGCGTTCAAGATGATGGATCAGTTCTTCGCGCTGGATTCCGGGGTGAAGCGGATGCCTGTGGCCAACGGCGGAGAGCTGGAGCTGGGCCGCCATAAGCTGACCTTCGTCTGTGCGCCCATGGTGCATTGGCCGGAGGTGATGATGACCTATGACGGGACGGACAAGGTGCTGTTCTCCGCGGACGGCTTCGGGAAGTTCGGGGCCCTGGACGTGGAGGAGGACTGGGCGGATGAAGCCAGGCGGTACTATATCGGCATCGTGGGCAAGTTCGGGATGCAGGTGCAGAACGTGCTGAAGAAAGCGGCTCAGCTGGACATAGAGAAGATTTGTCCTCTTCATGGGCCGGTGCTGGATGGGAATCTGGCATATTATCTGAATCTGTACGACACCTGGTCTTCCTATCGGCCGGAGGCTGAGGGCGTGACGGTGGCCTATGCTTCCATCTACGGGCATACCAAGGAGGCGGCGCTGTATCTGGCGAAGGAGCTTCGGGAGAAGGGGACGGCGGTGGCGGTCTATGACCTGGCCAGGGACGACATGTCGGCGGCAGTGGCGGATGCTTTCCGCTACAGCAAGCTGGTGCTGGCCTGCAATACCTACAATATGAGCGTCAATCCCTTCATGCACCAGTTCCTCACGGTGCTGGCGGAGCACAGCTATCAGAAGCGCACGGTGGGGCTGATCGAGAACGGCTCCTGGGCCCCTGTGGCGGCCAAGGCCATGCGGGGGATGCTGGAGAAGTGCAAGGAGATCACATTTGCGGAAAATACGGTGACAGTGCTGTCCGCCATGAAGCCCCAGAATGAGGAGCAGATAAAGGCGCTGGCGGCGGAGCTGGCGTAGGCAACAGGGATAGCCGTGAAACGGTGAGAAAGATAACGGGAAAACAAATATGAGATTTCAGAAAAACGAACTCGCTGTGGTGACGATTGAGGACATGGGAAGCGACGGCTTCGGCATCGGGAAGGTGGACGGCTTTGCGCTGTTCGTCAAGGATGCCGTGGTGGGCGACAGGGTGGAGGCGAGGATTGTAAAGAGCAAAAAGAATTATGCCTATGCGCGGCTGGAGAAGGTCATTGAGCCTTCTCCTTTTCGCGTGGAGCCGAAATGCCCCTGCCACAGGCAGTGCGGGGGATGCCAGCTCCAGGCCCTCTCCTATGAGAAGCAGCTGAGCTTCAAGCAGGATAAGATACGCAACAGCCTGATTCGCATCGGGGGCTTTGCGCCGGAGGAGGTTGACCTGTGGATGGAGCCTATCGTGGGGATGGAGGAACCCTTCCGCTACCGGAACAAGGCCCAGTATCCCGTGGGCAGGGACAGGGAGGGGAACGTGGTGGCCGGGTTCTACGCGGGGCGGACACACAGCATCATCGCTAATACCAACTGCCTGCTGGGGCCGGTGGAGTACGAGGCCGTCATGGAGCGGGTGCTGGAGTACATGCGGGAGAATAACGTCAGCGCCTATGACGAGACTGACGGAACCGGGCTGGTGCGGCATGTGCTGATTCGCAAGGGGTTTGCCAGCGGGGAAATCATGGTCTGCCTGGTAATCAATAAGAAAATGACGGAAGTGTCATTTGAGGCGGCGAAGGAAAAGGAATCCCGGAGAAGGAACGGCTGGACGTGCATTGCACCCGAAAAAAAGCCAGGGGAGACAGGAACCACATCTGCCGGAGAGCAGAGCAGACGGCCAGGGAAGCTGGATTCGGGGAAAGAGATTGCGGGGGAAGGACGGGAAGTCGAAAGCCGCGAATCCACGGGGAGCTTTCAGGGGGATTTCCTGCCCGGGCAGGACAGGCTCCTGCGGAAGCTGGCTGAGATAGAGGGCATGGCCAGCATCTCCGTGAGCATCCAGACCGAACGCACCAATGTGATCATGGGCAAGGAGATACATACCATCTGGGGGAAAGACTGCATCACGGACACCATCCGCGCCCGGGACATGGAGCGGGAAGGCTGGCCCTACACAGGGCGGGAGCTGACCTTCCACATCTCGCCGCTGTCCTTCTACCAGGTGAACCCCGTCCAGACGGAGAAGCTCTACAGCCTTGCCCTGGAGTACGCCGGGCTCACCGGACAGGAGACGGTGTGGGATCTGTACTGCGGCATCGGCACCATCTCGCTGTTCCTGGCGGACAAGGCGAAGCAGGTCTACGGCGTGGAAATCGTGCCCCAGGCCATCGCTGACGCCAGGGAGAACGCGGTGCGCAATGGCATCTCCAACGCGGAGTTCTTCGTGGGGAAGGCGGAGGAGGTGCTGACGCAGGTTCCGGAGGGGGACGGGGCAGGGCAGCATCCGGACCTGGTGGTGGTGGATCCGCCCCGGAAGGGCTGCGATGCGGACTGCCTGGCGGCTATATTGGAGGCAGGGCCGGAGAGGGTGGTCTATGTGAGCTGCGATCCGGCTACCCTTGCAAGGGACTTGCGGGTGCTCTGCGATGGTGGGTACGTGGTGGAACGGGTGCGGGGGGTGGATCAGTTCGGGATGACCGTACATGTGGAGACGGTCTGTTTGATGTCAAGAGTCGAAGGAAAATAGGCGCGAAAGCCCGCTAATACTGCGGTTTTCGGGTAATCGGGCAAATTTGGCATCGGGCAGGGCGAACGCTTCTCGGTAACTTATCCAAGGGCAAAAAGGCTCGAAAAGTGTGAGAGTTGAGTTGCCACGATAGATGTCACTATGTTGAGTTGCCGAGTTAGATGTCGGGGAGTTGTGGCTGTGAGATAGATGTCAGGAAAAATAGGAGGAAGCGTTATGCCTTTTGATTATAAGAAAGAGTATAAGGAATTCTACATGCCAAAGAACAAACCGTCTATTGTGATGGTTCCGAGCATGAATTATATAGCAGTTCGCGGACATGGTGATCCGAACGCGGAAGATGGAGAGTACAAGCAGTCTATCGGGCTGATCTATGGCATTGCATTTACTATAAAGATGAGCAAAAAAGGCAATCACCAGATTGATGGTTATTTCGATTATGTTGTCCCGCCTCTGGAAGGCTTCTGGTGGCAGGACGGTGTCGCCGGGATCGACTATGCTCACAAAGAGAACTTCGAGTGGATCTCCGTCATTCGTTTGCCCGATTTCGTCACAAAGGCTGATTTCGACTGGGCGATTGAGGAGGCTGCCAATAAGAAAAAGACAGACTTCTCAAAGGTTGAATTTCTGACCTATGATGAGGGTTTGTGCGTTCAGTGTATGCACATCGGTTCTTATGACGATGAACCTGCCACTGTTGCACTTATGCATGAGTATATGGAGCAGCAGGGCTATGTTCTGGATATTACAGAGCAGCGTTTGCATCACGAAATTTATCTGAGTGATGCCAGAAAGGTTGCGCCGGAGAAGTTAAAAACGGTGATCAGACATCCTATAAGGAAAGCGTGACAAGAATGAATGTAAAATTGGAAAAGTGGACACAAGAGTTTAAGCCTGAGCTTATAAAGATTTGCAATGAAGTGGATCGCTCCTATCTGTCAAACCGATTACCCTATCCTTATACCGAGGAATCAGCGGACTGGTGGTTAGGAATGGTATCTGAGCACGATGGAAAGGACGGTATTTTTCGAGCAATTGTGGCTGATGGTAAAATTGTCGGAAACATCTCAGTCGAGCAAAAATCAGATGTCTACTGCAAGGACGGAGAGATTGGGTATCTGCTCTTGACAGATTGCTGGTCAAAGGGAATCATGACAGAAGCTGTTCGTCAGATTTGTGCCGCAGCCTTTTTGGAATTAGATATCATCCGCATCACAGGGCTTGTATATGCTCCGAATGTGGCATCACAGAGAGTGCTGGAGAAAAATAGCTTTATACGGGAAGGCACGCAGAAAAGTGCTGTTTATAAAAATGGGCAAATTTATGATTTGTTTCTATTGGAAAATTCATAGCATCCTGCAGGAAGGAACAGGGCATGACTCAGGCAGTCCTTGCCGAGAAGCTCGGAATCAGTGACCGGGCAATATCAAAATGGGAGACTGGAAAGTCTATGCCGGATTCCGGGATTATGTTGGATCTGTGTGAACTTCTGAAAATTAACGTCAACGAACTCCTGTCGGGCAAAAGAATTATGGCAGAAGCATATGACAAATGGGCAGAAGAAAACCTGCTGGCAATGAGGCGAGAGGTTGAAGAAAAGAACAGGCAGATGCTTCAGACGGAATACTGGATTGCGTTTCCTGCCGTCATTGCCGGACTGATCATGGTGTTTGTGGCTTCATTTATAGAGATGCCAATCTGGCTGCGAATTGCACTTATCGTGGTTGCTCTCATAATGATTTTTACGGTCGCTTTTATCGCCGTGTGCATTGAGCAAAAGGCTGGATACTATGAATGCCAGAATTGCCACCACAGATATGTTCCTACATACTGGCAGACAAATCTTGCTATGCACATGGGACGGACAAGGTATATGAAATGCCCGGAGTGTGGAAAAAGAAGCTGGCAGAAAAAAGTTCTTACAAAAGAAGAGTAAGACAGACTAAGGCTCCCCACTACCGGCAAATGCGTCGGTGGCGAGGAGCCTTTTTATGCCTCTATATCGATTGTAATGCCGGACTTAAATTCCACGGTGAAGTGATTCTCGAATACGGTGATCTTCTCGATGAGCTTTTTGACCAGAGCCTCATCGAACTCTGTGATGTCTGTTTCCTGACCGGCGATGAAGTCCTGCAGCTCTTTGATCCGGTTCATGGCTTCTTCCCGGTGATGACTGTCTATCTCGGATTTTTCCTTCTGGTCGCGGAGCCGAAAAATCTCATCGGCGATGGCATCGTAGTCCTGCTTGTTATTTGCCTTCTTGATGAGCTCTTTTTGCAGTTCCTCCAGCCTCGCTTGAATGCCGTCCGGTGAGAGGGTGTCAGCGCTCACCACGGCCTTGGCAATGTTCTGCTGTAAGGTTTTAAGGAAAAAGTCCCGCTCGGTAAGAATCTGATTGAAGGCCTTGACGGTGACCTCCTGCAGCAGGAGTTCGTTTACCGTCCGGTTGGTACAGTTCTTTTCAGCGGAGGTGGGCTCTAAGCGGCTGATGCAGCGCCAGACAATGGATTTGCAGCCGTGGTTGTTCCAGTGAACGCGTCTGTAAAGCTCACCGCAGTCTCCGCAGAAGACCATCTGTGCAAAACAGTGATTGCAGGAGAAGCTGCGTTTCTTGCCTGTCGGGCTGACATGGACTACCCGGCGACAGACAAGCTCCGCCTGCACCTGCATGAAGATCTCCTTTGGAATGATTGCTTCGTGGTCGCCTTCGACATAGTATTGAGGAACGGTGCCGTTATTCTTGATGCGTTTCTTTGTCAGGAAGTCTGTGGTGTAGGTCTTTTGAAGCAAGGCGTCACCCATGTATTTCTCGTTGCGAAGAATTTTGTTGATGGTGCTGGTGTGCCATTTTGTCTTGCCAGCGCCGGTGAGGATGCCGTCAGCCATAAGCCCGTCGGCAATTTTATCCATGCTGGAGCCTTCGAGGTATTCCCGGTAGATGCGCTTTACGATTTCTGCCTGCTCCGGATCAATGCTCAGGTGCCCGCTGTCATCTTTGGTGTATCCGAGGAAGCGATTGTGGTTGACCTGCACCTTGCCTTGCTGGTAGCGGTATTGGAGTCCCAGTTTGATGTTCTGACTCATTGACTGGCTTTCTTGCTGGGCAAGGCTCGCCATGATCGTGATTAGCACCTCGCCCTTTGCGTCCAGTGTGTTGATGGCTTCCTTCTCAAAGTATACAGGTATGTTCTTATCCTTCAGCTGCCGGATGTATTGCAGGCAGTCGAGAGTGTTTCTGGCAAATCGGCTAATGGACTTGGTGATGATCATGTCGATATTTCCTGCCATGCACTCATCGATCATTCGGTTGAATTCGTCACGCTTTTTTGTGTTGGTGCCGGAGATGCCGTCGTCTGCGAATATGCCCGCCAGCTCCCATTCCGGATTCTTTTGAATGTACTCGGTGTAGTGTGTGACCTGAGCCTCGTAGCTTGTTTCCTGTTCTTCGGAATCCGTGCTGACGCGGCAGTAGGCTGCAACACGGAGCTTTTTCTGAGCTGATTGTTTTACTGTATTTCCGACCTGCCGTCTGGCCGGAATCACCATAACATTTCCCATTAGCTTACCTCGCTTTCAATGAGGCTGTAGAGGTATTCTGCCTGCAGCCTTGGATCTTCATAGTGTTGCTCTGCCGCCAACATGCGAAAGCCGGTAGGAGGCGCTACAGGTTTTGCGTTCTTTTTTCTGTTCAGCCTGCCAAGTTTCCCGGCGCGTTCAAGACGGATAGCAGCAGCTTTATCGTAGGTTTCCTGATCGATGATAGCCGGGTAAAAATCGTCTCCAAGGTAGTGTCTGTTTTCCATTAGGCGCTTTGCCGTACCGTGGTAGGTTTCAATGCCCGCAGCGGCAGCAGCCTTGGCCAGTGCCATCCCGGAGATGTAATTCTCGTAGAGCTTTCGTATCTTTTCGGCTTCATCCTCTTTAATCGTGGCGCAGCCATTTTCTATGATGTAGCCGTAGGGTGTATGTCCCATATCTTCACATCCTTTCCCGAAGTTTAAGACCGCATTTTAGTTCGAAGCACACTTCGTTTCTGGAGCGGACAATGATGCGGTTCACATATTCTTGAAACAGGTCATCATCGAATTCCTGAAGTATCCCGCCTTTTTCTGTAAAGTGCAGAAGCGCTGTAGTTGCGGTGACCTTTGTTACATCTCCGGAAACAGCGTTTTTTAAGGCGTTGATCTCATCCCGGAAACTGTCCGCCTGCGAAAGCAACTCGTTCGTTTCTTTGTTGAAAAGGATCGGGTCGATGATGCCCTGTATCATGAGCTTTGTCAGCGTCTCGCGCTTTTCTGTGTTCTGCGCCAATAAGGTCTGTATTTCCTGAATGCGCCGAAGCGAGTCATCAGACGATGTGTTTTTCAATGCGTCTACATATGGCTTTAGAATAATTCTGTGAGCATAGATCAGTTTGTTCATCATGGTGATGAAAGCCTGCTTCAGATCTTCATCTTTCACAAAAAGCATGTGGCATTTATTCTTATCCTTGATGTGGGTATTGCAGCACCATGCAGCGTATTTGTACTCGGTGCAGCTGTGAATCCGCCGCTTAAAGGTATCGCCGCACTCGCCGCAGATGATCTTCCCGGAGAAGGTGTAGCGATTCTGGTATTTGTCACTTCCTTTGACGACACCTTTTTCCGTCGCCCGCTGATGAATGAAAGCGTGAGCCGCTTCAAAGTCCTCCCGGCTGATGATTGCCTCGTGATGATCCTTGACCAAGTATTGTGTCTGCTCGCCGTGGTTGTTGTGCCGGACAAAGCGTGAATCCGAGTAGGTTTTCTGGAAAAGGCAGTCGCCGACATACTTCTCATTGGAAAGCATCCCGCGAATGGTTGTGGCCGTCCAGCGTCCGTTTCGCTTGGTAGGAATGCCGCGCCGGTTCAGTTCGTCCGCAATGGCGTGGGTACCTTTGCCGGAGAGCAACGCTGCGAAGATTTCTTTTACTACAGCCGCCTGCTCCGGATTGATGATCATCTGCTCACCATCCCAATCGTAGCCGTAGGGTGGGTAGCTGACTTTATAGGTGCCGCTCTCGAATCGCTTCTGGATTGACCACTTGTTATTTTCCGATATGGAAACAGACTCGCCTTCGGCCATGCTGGAGAGGATTGCCAGAAAAAGCTCGCTCTCCATTGAGCCGGTGTTGATGTTTTCTTTCTCAAAATAGATGGGAATGTGCAAGGCGAGCAGCTTTCTTACAAGCTCTAAGCAGTCCGTTGTATTCCGGCTGATGGATTTTGTAATAACAAAGTCCACTTTACCGGCCTTGCAGTCGTCAATGAGCCGTAAGAACTCCGGGCGCTTGTCCTTCTTGGTACCGGTAATGCCTTCGTCGTAATAGAGCCCAGCGAACTCCCAGTCATCACGGGATGTGATGTAATTTTCGTAGTGAGTTTTCTGTGCCTCAAGGCTTTCAAGCTGGGCATCGGAATCCGTAGAGACGCGGCAGTAGGCGGCTACCCTGATCTTCTTGAGTTTGACTTTCGAGCTTTCTGTTTCCGCGATTTTCGTAACTTTTTTCAAGGGAAGTCCCTCCTCGTATAATAAGTTTATAGCCAGTCAGAACAGGCTATAGACTTATTCTTTTTT
>OFGX01001265.1_pt1 | contig 15613 bp, 12 predicted proteins | sample 1521831 | NCBI WGS metagenome assembly OFGX01 (sample SAMEA3504080, study PRJEB24116) | mouse gut metagenome | biome: mouse gut; feature: mouse-associated habitat; material: faeces | place: Denmark | collected 2011 | reverse complement strand
AATAAAATGTCAGTTTACTCAGTGAGCTACTGACTGGGAAATAAAATGTGTGCTTGTAAGTCTATATGTGATTGTGTCTAATATAAAATTGTATTTGCTATTTGAGCAATTTCAATTCATTTTTAAAATAATTTCCATAGTAATTTTTCCATTAGTTATTGGTGCATTTTTTACTAACTGGAATGATGCTTTGCTTACTATTGCAGAGGGGAAAGGATTAGCATTTAAAGATACTTTGTTTTACGCAATAGGTCATCTAAATGAGTTTACTGGAGCGGAATTATATTCTGCATATCGTTTGGCAGTAACTCCAACTAGTACAGCAATTATTGGTATGATACCTGCGGGCTTATTTTTGTTAACTTCAGTTGCTTTGGCAGTTGGTGTGGTAAGACTTGCAAAGCACAAGGCACTTGTACAACAACTTTATTCTATTGAAACTTTGGCAAGGGTAGATATGTTGTGTTTAGATAAAACAGGAACAATTACTGATGGCACAATGAGTGTTAGAAAAATTGAGTGTGCAAAAATACCAGAGGAAGACATTAAAAAAATTATTTCAAGTATGCAGTTTGCGTTGGGTGAGAGTAACCAAACAGCAGATGCACTTATAAAATATTTTGGTAAGAAAGAATTTTTTGAAGCCTCTAGTGTAATACATTTTTCTTCTGAGCGAAAATGTACGGCTGTTAAATTTAAAGATGAGGCTCTTTATGTATTAGGCGCTCCAGAATATGCAACAGATATGCTTAATAAAAATTTGCAGCAAGTAATAGAAGATAATTCCAAATTAGGTTTTAGGTGTTTGTTACTTTGCAAAAATGGTGCAGTATCTGAAGATGTTGAGGTAATCCCTAGCAGAAACACTCCAATTGCAATAGTAGTTATAGAGGATAATATAAAACAAGATGCACCTGAGATAATTGATTACTTTAAACAAAATGGTGTTGATGTAAGGGTAATTAGTGGTGATAACCCTGTTACAGTTAGTGAAGTAGCAAGAAGAGTAGGTATTAATAACGCGGATAAATATATTAATCTTCATAATATGACTGATGAGGAAATAAGAGAAGTTGCAATGGATTATACTGTGTTTGGAAGAGTAAATCCTGCACAAAAGAAATTGTTAGTACAAATTTTTAAACAAAATAATCACACAGTTGCAATGACTGGCGATGGTATAAACGATATATTAGCCTTAAAAGAGGCAAATTGCTCTATTGCTATGGCAAATGGGTCTGAGGCAACAAGAAATGTGGCACAAATAGTTTTGTTAGATAGCAATTTTGCAAGTATGCCAAAAGTTGTTGGAGAGGGCAGACGAGTAGTTAATAATATTGAAAGAGCAAGTGCGTTGTTTTTAACTAAAACTGTCTTTTCAATGTTATTCCAAATAATGCTTATATTTATGGGTATAGAAATGCCTCTTGAACCTATTCAATTGTCATTTATTAGTTTCTTTAGCATAGGTATTCCATCATTCTTCTTAGCGCTAGAGCCTAATAACCGCAAAATAGAAGGACGATTTATAGTAAATGTAAGCAAGCGAGTCATCCCAGCGGGTATAGGTGTTGCAGTCAATGTGTTTTTACTAATGATTTTGTCGCAAATTACAGGTGTTGTACAAATACCTATAGAACAATTAAATACAGCAGTACTTATCAGTGTGTATTTGACATTTTCTATCATATTGTTTAATGTTTGCAAGCCATTTAATTATCTTCGTGTAATTTTGTATGGTGTGATGTTTACTTTAGCATTGTTATGTATAATATTTATGCCAATGGTAAATGGGGTTTGGAATGGCAATTTAAATTTATTTAAGTTAGTTGCAATTACAGATGCAACAACAATATTTATGATAATTTCATTGTTGTTAATTAGTATATATACAATAAAAGTTTGCAATTTTATTGCTGACCAATTTAAGTTGGATAACAAAGGTAAGGTTTATTTTGATACTACTATTTTCAGCAAAGTTAAGCAACTTTTTAAAAAGGAGAAAATTGATAAGTGATTAATTTAATCAGGGATGAACTAAAGAGTGCAGAACGAGAGGCAAAATATAAAAAGTTTCAAGAAAGGTTGGCTTGTTCTAATTATCCGTTAGAGGGTATAAGAACTGCAGTAATGAGAGAATGTGCAAAAAAAATAGCAAAACAAATTGAAATAAACCAAGTAATTGGAGTAAAACCAGTAACTTTTGAGGAACTAAGTGTTATAGGTTTAATTATTGCCTATCATCCCTGCAGTATAGAGAATAAGTTTGCTGCAATAGATTATTTTATAAGCATAAATGATAATTGGGCAGCAAGCGATACTGTAATCACTACCTTAAAAAATAAAAGCGAAAATTATTTTAATTATCTAATAAATATGGTTAATGATGGTGGCTGGAGAGCAAGATATGCTATTACATCCTTGTTATGGAATTTTTTGGATAAAGAGCATTTAGATACGATTTTTGAAAGGTTATATAAAATAAATTATGGCGAACATTATGTGGACATGGCAGTTTCATGGTTTTTATCTAAAGCATATCCAAAATTTAAAAATGAGGTTGAAGAATTTTTTGAAAGTGCACCACTAAATAAATTTGTTTTAAAAACAACTGTATTTAAAATTAAGGATATTGCAGGTTTGTCAAAGCAAGAAAAAGAAAGAATGGAAGATATACTAAAGGATGTTTTATGCAAAAGGGAGATGTTTTAGAAGTTTTAATTGAAAGCACTGGTATGGATGGCGAAGGTGTAGCAAAATGTGATGGTATGGTTATTTTCATACCATTTACACTTGTTGGTGAAATTGTTAAATGTGAGATAACTTTTGTCAAAAAATCTTTTGCAAAAGCAAAAGTAATTAAGTTATTAAAAGGTGCTGAAGAGAGGGTGCAACCTCTATGCCCACATTTTAGAAAATGCGGTGGTTGTGATATGCAACATATTGCGTATGAAAAACAACTTCAAATAAAAGCGCAAAATATAGAAAATTGCTTTGCAAAATATGCTGGAATAAAACCAATTGTTAATCCAGTTATACCATCAAAAGATATTTATTATTATAGAAATAAAGCCCAGTTCCCTTTGTTTGAAAATAATGGAAAAGTGTGCTTAGGATTTTATAAGGAAAATACTCATGAATTTGTTAAAATAGAAAAATGCTATTTATTAAGTGAGTGGTGTGATAAGTTTTGCACTGCCTTTTTAAAGGTTGCAAATGAGTTAAAACTTAGTTGTTATAACGAAAAAACACATAAAGGTTTATTAAGACATTTGGTGCTAAGAAAATTAAATGAAAAAGTTAGTATCACAATAGTAGTAAATAGCAACAAGTTTAATTATACAGATAAATTTATAAAAGAACTATCAAAAATCGGTATTAAATTTTCTTTTTATGTGTCTTACAATACAAAACAAACAAATTTAATAATGTATAACGCAAATGTTTTATATGGGGATAATGATATTCAAACAGAAATTTTAGGAGTAAAAACTTTTGTTAATCCAATGTCTTTTATGCAAATAAATGATTATGTGCGTGATTTAATATATTTAAAAACAAAAGAATTAGTCGCGACTAGTAAAAGCAAAATTGTTGTTGATAGTTATTCAGGAGTTGGTGTCTTAACTAATATCATTGCAGATATTGCAGATAAGGTGTATGGTATAGAAATTGTTCCCGAAGCAATTGCCAATGCAAACCAATTGGCAAAAATAAATGGAAATGAAAACAAAATAATAAATATATGTGGTGATAGTGCAGTTGAACTTCCAAAACTTGCAGAACAATTGAATAATACAGATTTTATTACAATACTTGACCCACCACGAAAAGGATGTGATACAAAAGTTTTGGAAGGTTTATTAAAAGCCCAACCAAGCAAAATTATCTACATTTCCTGTAACCCCGCAACTCTAGCAAGAGATATATCAATTTTAAAAGATACTTACAATATATCCCTAATCCAACCTTATGATTTGTTTCCTCAAACTTCTCACGTAGAGTCCCTTGTGTGCTTGGAAAGAAAATAATAAGATATTGACAAAACTACTTACATTTAGTATAATTTATCTAATAAATATATCAATTTATATGTTTAATGTATATTGGAATTTTTAAAAAAATAATTTGAGTAGGTATTAAAAATGAAAGATTTGTTTGAAAAGGCTAAAAAAAATTATGACAAAAAAAAGTATAATAAGGCATTCAAATTGTTTATGAAATGCGCTGAGCAAGATGATAAAGAGGCAATGTGGTATGTAGGAAATTGCTATTATAATGGTATTGGCATTGAGCAAGACTATGAAAAAGCAGTAAAGTGGTATAAACCAGCCGCAGAACTAGGAAATAGTGCTGCAATGAACAGTCTTGGCAAGTGCTATTATGATGGCAATGGAGTAGAGCAAAACTATGAAAAAGCAATTGAATGGTACAAAAAATCTGTAGAACGAGGCAATAGTGATGCGATGTATAATCTTGGTAATTGCTATTATTGTGGTAATGGTGTAGAACAAGACTATAAAAAAGCAATAGAATTGTATACAAAAGCAGCAGAGGACGGTAATAGTAATGCAATGGTGAAGTTGGGTATGTGCTATTGTGATGGTGAGGTCGTAGAAGAAGATTTAGAAAAAGCAATTGAATGGTACAGAAAATCTGTAGAGTTAGGCAATAGTGATGCACTATTTAATCTTGGGGATTGCTATTTTTATAACATTGGTGTAGAACAAGATTATGAAAAAGCAATAGAGTTGTGGAAAGATGCCGCAGAATTAGGAAATAGCAGTTCAATGCTTAGTCTTGGTGAATGCTATTATTATGGCGAAGGTGTGAGACAAGACTATGCAATAGCGGTAGAGTGGTATGCACAAGCCGCAGAACTAGGTAATAGTGATGCAATGACCAGACTTGGTAGTTGCTATTATTGCGGTGATGGTGTAAAACGAGACTATGAAAAAGCAGTAGAGTGGTACAAAAAATCGGCGGATTTAGGAAATGCCGATGCAATGAGTAGTCTTGGTAATTGTTATGATTATGGTGATGGTGTCCCACAAAACTATGAAAAAGCACTGGAATGGTATACAAAAGCAATTGAAAAAGGGAATATAACGGCTCTTTATGATATCGCAATGCTTTATGACACCCTAGGAGATTTTGAAAACGCAAAGAAATATTTTAACAAAGTCTTGGAATTTGAAGAATTCGAAGATATGATTGACGAAGTAAAAGAGAAACTTGCAAGTTATTAAGGTCGCAAAACGATAATAATAGTACTTTAGTGAAACTAAAGATTAAGCCTATTTATTAGGGCCTTTTATTGTTATCCACTATGATTTTAAGCGGGTTTTATACATTTGTTAGCATTCTGCTATGAAAAGTACTTAGTGTGTTTGGATAGAAAGAGTTGATATAAATATATGGCTATTTATAATGCTAAAAATATTTTTTATTTGGAAAGTACTTATTATTAAATACAATAAGTTACAAGCAATGCTTATATCTATAAGCATTGCTTGTATTTTTATAAATTGATATATTTTGAAAATTTAATATAATTTGTAGTTTAGATTATAATTTATTTCTATAATTAAATTTGCGTAAAACTTGTTTTTTTCTTTGTGAACTTACTTCTGTATATATTTGAGTTGTAGCGACACTTGCATGTCCAAGTATTTCTTGCACAGAGCGCAAGTCGGCACCATTGGATAATAGATTAGTTGCAAATGTGTGTCTTAGATAGTGAGGTGTAGATTTTGTATTAATTTTTGCTATTTTTATATATTTTGTATATATATTTTCAATAGACTGAGTGGATAATTGTTTATTGTATCTATTAGTAAATAAATACTTTGTTGTTTTAATGGATTTTTGATATTTAAGTAATGTGGTTATACGGTTCCATGTAATAGAAGAGGATATATAAATAAGTCTTTGTTTGCGACCTTTACCATGAATCAATATAGTGTGGTCATGAAGTATTATGTCTTCAAAAGTTATTGCAGATGCTTCTGCTATTCTTATTCCTGTAGATATTAAAAGGTCAATAAGGGCGGAATCACGTATAAATTGAAATTTTTTAAAAGTTGTAAAAGCAGAAGAATCTGTATCAAAACAGTTAAGCAATTGTTTTATTTCTGTAATAGTTAATGTTTTAGGCAATTTTATTTCTTGTTTAAATCTAAATTTTAATTTATCAAATGGCGAATAATCAATAATTCCTTGTATAACAAGGTATTCATAAAAAGCATGCAAACTAATAATTTTTCGTTTAACCGAGGCATCTTTTAGTTTTAATGTGGTTGATAAATAATTTACAAAACCACAAATATCAGGGTGAGTGTAGTCATTGCAATTATGCATAAACTGCCTTATGTCAATAGCATAAGCACATAAAGTTTTGCTAGATAAATTTTTGGTTGTTTTTAGATAATGCATATAATTTTCAATAATGTTCATAAAGTTACTCCTTTTTTGTCGATATATATTGCAAATTATATCATAATATGGTATAATTTGGTAAAGATAAGTGCAAATTATTTTTAGGAGAAAAGTTATGAAAGAATTACTTTGCAGAGTAGAAAAGGTGACATCTGCACGTAATAAAGATTTTCTAAAAGCATTAGATATTTATAGTAAAAATGTACCTAATAATGTAAAAACTGAACAAAATCAATTGTCACAATATGTAACAAAAAAATACGGCAAAAACAAAAGAGAAATGGTTTTTTATGTTCTTTATGTAGGAAATACTGTTATTGGCTATGCTGAAATAGGAGTCTTATTTACATCAAAAGTATTTTTTATTGATTATTTTATTTTAGATAAAGAATACCAAAGCAATACTTATTTTTATGCTCTTTATAACTTAGTTTTATTAGATTTAAAAGAAAAATATAAAAACATAAAATATATTATAGTAGAAAATTATTTAAATGACGATGTGCCTAACTCTGTAGAAAGATTTAGTAAAAAATGTTTGGCTCTAGAAAATTATCAAATAATAGATATTCAATATAAACAGCCTAGTCTAGATGAATATATGAATGATAGCATTGTGCAGTGTCAACTTTTAATTAGAGAAACATCTGACTTAAATGGTAATAACACTATTAGTAAAGAATTTTATTTAAAACTTCTAAATGATATTTATTTTAATCATTATTATGAATGGTTTACACATTTCTTTACAAAAGAGAAACTAAAAGAATACTATGATAATTTGGAAAATATGATAATAGAAACTGATAAAACTATTTCCCAAAAAATTAAACTTAAGAATTATACGTATATTAATTGCCAATATTACAATATCAAAAAATGTGCGTTTAATGAAAACAAATCATTTAAGTTACCTAAAAAAAGCAAAATGCCATTATTTATATTATTGTCTATAATTTTTTTATTGATTTCTATAGGTATAGCAGTAGGTGCTTATTATTTATTAGCAAAAGTATTTAAATTAGATGGACAATACATATCAATTATCGCAACTTTATCTGCGACAATGGTATCAATAATTGGAAGTATTATTAGTGCAAAAGTTTTTAATCAGTAATACATTTACGCAATAACATAATTCTATTGTGTGATAATAAATAAGATAATACTTTACTTATCTTGTCAAATTTTTTTGCGTATTTCGCTCCAATTTCTTCTGATTTATATTTTGAAACTATACTACTAATAATATGAAAACGTTTTTGTTTAACTATTTTTAAAGAGTATAACGAACAAATATTGTTTATGTATTTGTCAGAATATAGCCAAAGTTTATGTTCTTGTCCATTATAATTATAAAATTCACAAGTACAAGTTTGCCCATAATTTTTAGAAAAAATTAATTCACCAGTATTGCTACGTTCATATTCTAAAATAATATATCCATTTGGTTTTATAACACGGCTTAATTCTTTAATTGTGGTTAATGCTTGAGTATAATTTAATACACTTCCAACGCAAATAATAAAATCAAACATATTATCTTCATATGGTATGTTTTCTACACTACCAATTTTATAATATAATTTGTCTTTTATTTTTTGTTCTGCTATATCCAAGTGATGCACAATTCCATTAATTGCATAATCAGTACCACCAGAGCCTGCATTTAATATTAAATCTTGTTGTTTTGGCGATATCCATTTATATATTGCGTTTTCTATTTGAGATTTAGTATATTGATGCCAAGCATCGTTTTCCGGCCATATTTGTTCAATATTATTATAATCTTGTCTTATTTTTTGTAAATCGTTGTCCATATTGTTCTTTTCTCCTAAAAATAATTTGCACTTATCTTTAGGAGATTTTTATAATATTTATACTATGACATCTTAGTAAAATATATTTAATCCAACATTTGACAAGAGGTTAATTTTTCCAAAAGGTGTTGACAATATTTGTAAAATGCGGTATTATTAATATAATAAAGAAAACTACACAAGATGAGTATAAAATAATTCATTTAATAATTACATAAAAAGTGTGAAAATATAATACTCTTGCTTAAAATAGTAGTGCGTCTATGGGAAAGTAATATTTAGTTATAATTTCTAAGTATTGCAGTAACATTATAGTTAAATGGTGGTATCAAGGGGTTAAGTAAGATATTATGAATGCTGATTTTTCTCAACATAAAGCAACTTTTTTATTATATCCTTCACGTAGGGATGTATGGCGCAAAAATGCAGTTCCTATAAGGGAAAGTATCGTTAACCTTGCAAATATGATTTCTTCTTTTGAGCCTGTCTATCTTGGCTATGATATTCCTATAACTCAAGTTATCAATGAAAATGTTGTTCCTGTAAAAATGCAATATAATGATGTGTGGATACGTGATACAGGTTTAATTCCTGTTAATAATGGGGGAGTGAACTTTCTGTTTAATGCTTGGGGAGGAGAACTTTATTCTGACTGGGAAAAAGATTTAACAGTGGCTTCTAAAATGGCTGAAATTTTGAAAGTTCCATATTCCAAATGTGATTTAACACTAGAAGGTGGAAATCTTGCAACAGATGGAAATGGAACATTAATTGCAATTAAACCTACAATATGTGGAACTAATAGAAATCCGCAATTCAGTATTCAGCAAATAGAAGAACGACTAAAAAAGATACTTGATATTCAGAATATAATATGGCTTCCAGAAGGGTTACAATATGACGAAACAGGCGGGCATGTGGATAATTTATGTGCTTTTGCTGACTCTCATTCGATTTTTCTTGCTTGGACAGACGATTTGAATAATCCTCAATACAATATTGTAAGGAAAGTGTTTAATATTCTATCATCTGCAAAAAATGTTAATGGCGATAAATTTAATATAATTAAAATTCCTCTTCCTACTATTTTTACACGTTCTGAAGATGATTGTGATGGGCTTGAATATAATACAAATAGTAAAGAGAGACTTTTAGGTGAGAAAATACAGCCAAGTTATATTAATTTTGTTTTTGTAAATGGTGGAGTTATTGTGCCACAATTTGAAGATAAAAATGATAAAAAAGTGCTTAAGATATTCGAGGGCTTTTTTTTAAATAGCAAGGTTTTGCCATTTGCTGCACGAGAAATAGTGTTAGGTGGTGGTGGAATACATTGTTTAACAAAAAATTTTTGAGGTGTTACTAATGAAAAAAGTTAACAAAGTTTGTAGTGAACTATTGGAAAATGGAAGCGGCGGTGTGTTTCGTATTTATAAGGAACGTAGCAAAATAGGTTATAAAATACTTAACGATTTATTGCCAAAACGTGATGGTATTTATACTAAAAATGGCATACAATATCGTGGCTTCTATCTTAATGACAAAGATAGGACAGTAGGTCTATTAAGCCAATTGTATGGTTCAAGTGGGTTGTTTACACTTATTAATAGGTTTAATGTTTTGAGTGGAATTAATGATGAAAGTATCGATACAGATGGACTTGTTTCAGGTATCATAAGTACACTTTTGGATGTATTAGATTATGTTGAAGACAATAACTATGATATGAATCCACTTATTGATTCGGATTTAAATAATGAACTATTTCATGGAAAAAATGAAGACATTCAATATGTAGGTGCAATGACTTGGGCTTTGTCATTGTTTGTTGCTGCACGTAAAGCAATTCGCAAAGGTAATGTTAAATTTAATGAACGTGCAAATGTCGGTCAAAGACTTTGTGTACAAATTAAAAAAATTATTGAATTCTTTTTGGATAATGTGATTGATGGAGAAAATGGATTTGGATGCGGCTATGCTAATGGATGTGTTGAACCATCACTATTTTTTACATATTCAGTTATTGAAGCATATTCAGACTTTGAGGATAATGCCATAACTGACCTAGATGAAGAATTGTTGGATTATTTAAACAAAGGAATTGACAATGAAGAAGATAGACTTGAGATACGTTACCGTAATGTTTGCTATGCAGTAGGTGATAGGACTTGGGAAATTTATAAAGACTATTTGAAGGACAATTTTTTTACTGATAAATTTGATGGAAAAATCAATTGTGTAAGTAAAACAGAAATTGAAAATACTGCAAGGTCATCAGCACTTTTTAATAATTTATATATTATATTCATTCTTTTTTATTCTTACATCAATAGCCGTGATGAAATTTATGTTTATGACAAAAAAAATAATCGTTATACATGTAATGGTGAAAAACGTTCTGAAGAAGAAAAACAAAGATTTATTTATACTCTTGATAGAAGTATGCAATTTATAAAGAATTTTTATGATGATTTGAAAGCCGTTGGCAATGAAAGTATCGTTGATAAACATATTATTTCTTTTAGTCAAAAAAATATTTTAATTAATAACTTTGGTAAATTGTTAAATGAGGAATTTATACAGGCTTCATCTTTATTACCTATGCTTGTAAAAGCAAGTAACCTAATTGCATTTTGGATTCAAAAATTCCCACAACAAGGTATGACAGATATGTTTGACGATATGCTTGCAACAAAAATGGAAGGCAAGTGGTTATGGGAAAATCGAAAGTATGATTTGCTTTCTACTGAACGTTATTTTGAGGCATTGGCAGATTATTTTGATTATTATGATGAATATGAAAAGAATTATGCTGAGAAAAATTTAAAGAAAGAACAATTGCGTCTTCAACTTGAAACACAATTAAATCAAAAGTATGAAAAAAAGTTAAATGCAGAAATAGAAAAAATAAGGAAGCAACAAGAGAAAAGTATTCGTGAAGAGATAGAAGATAATATAAGAGCAGAATATATAGTTGAACCTGTTCTTAACAAGAAAATTGAGGATGCTGTTGAACAGGCAATTTCAAATAAAACACTAGAATACTTAATTTCAACTTTAGATAAAATATCAAAATCTTATGTGGATGGAGAAAGTGGTACTGGAGAAGGTGATTATCAAAGATTACGCACAGCACTAGAAAAATATTTTGAAAGTTTTATAAACAATAGTATCATCAATGCTTCCCAAGAGTGTGAAACACCAATTGGCAAAATAAAAGACGAATTACGTGTAGATTTGAAAGATTTTATAACACAATATCTTTTATTTGTTGCAGAACAGTCTAAAAATAATTATAATCCAGTTAGACTTTCAACTATTTTAAAACTGATAGAAAAGGCATAATTTTAAAAGGAGAAAAACAATGAGTAACAAATGCAAAACAATTACTTTTTATTCATACAAAGGCGGTGCAGGTAGAAGTTCTACAGCATTAAATACTTTGCCTTTTTTGGTTAAAGAATTAAATGCCGATGCTAAACATCCTATTCTTCTTTTGGATATGGATTTAGATAGTGCTGGCATGACATATCTTTTAGGTTGTGATAAGTATTTTCAAAAGAACTATGATATTAAGCAGTTTTTATTAAATGAAGAAAAGTGGTCATTTGAACAAACTGATGATTTGGCAAACCATACACTTTTAAAACATTTTTTACCAGTAGGTGATTTGCTAGGAGTAGAAAAAAATGCAGTACTTTTCCTTGGTGATAATGATGAAAAACCTATAGATAATGACCAAATGGATGGTGGAAAAGAAGAATTATTTAAAAAATTAAGAACATTTTGTAAGAATAATTCTATACCAGCATATGTAATAGATAGCGCTGCTGGAGACCAGTTTTCTGCTATTCTTGCAACAGGTAATTCTAAATCAGTTGTTTGTTGTATGCGTCCTACTATGCAATTTAGAATGGGAACTTTTAATTATCTTAATAGGCTTGCTGAAAATAGTTTTGAGTCTGAAATTATTCTTCTTCCAACTGTTGTACCTGAAAATGATTTAGAATTGGATGGAGAAGCACAAAAAAAACGTGCAATAGATAATATTTTATATCGAACAAAAAAGATAGAGGACAAATTAAAAATATGTACTAATTTTGTATGTGAAGATATTTTTGGTATTAATGAAGTACATCGCTTTAAGTGGAAAGAAGGTGTTCTTTATTTAATAGCAAAAAATCAACAACTAAGTCCAGATGAAGTTACTGCTTACGAAAGATATAAAAAACTTGCCGAATTACTTTGTAAAATAGGAGGTTGAAATGACATTAAGATTTTCAGATTATGCTGATATAGTAAACAAGGAAATCAAGGATGAGGAATTAAAGAAAATTCTTTTTCGTACCAGTGAGCCGGAGGGTGATGATTTAAAAGGTATAGGTGTTCTATATCGAATGTTGATTTTTGCATTTGTAGCATCTTTTGCTAAATATAAATATGATTTGCAAAAAGGATTAGTTAAAACTGAAACTCCAAATGCAAAACGTGTATTTGAATCATTTTCGTGTGTATTTAATGGTGAGTCTATTGGGCTGGATTTAATTATATATGTGCTTACAGAAATGCAATTAGATGTTTTTTATAATGATAAACGTTCTTATTTTAAAAATGTTTTTTCAGTCAAAGATGAGTCTATACAAATACCTATATTACGTAGTGTAGTAAAGACTTGGCTACATAGTGCAAAGCATGCAGAAAAAGACAACTTAAAACTTGCAGGATATTTTGGTGGATTATACTTTGCTTTAGATATTTTACGCAATATGTCAGTTGTAAAAAATGAAGAAAATATTTATTTCTTTAAGTTTGATGGTTATGAAGAAAATGTTCCAAGTTATAACCTTATAAAAATAGGTGATGAAGATGATGAACTTTATTATCTTACTTCTTATGAAAATGTTGTAGGTAATCTTTCTAGACTTTCATATAGTTCACTTGATGGCGGTGCAGTCATAACTGTGGATATGCCTTTTCGTGAGTTTATTGTAAGTTCAGCAATAACTAATAATACAGTTGCTCCTAAAACATTATTTGCTAAAGCATTATTTTCTATAGAATTTAAGTATATAAAAAATCTTTCACTTGCAGTTTCTGATGTTATAACTAGGTCAACAAAACAAAAATTTTACGAAAAATATTCACGTAAACATAAGGAAGTTTTTGAACAACTAGGATATAGAAAATTTTCTGAAATAAATTGGGATAATGTAATCACAATTTTAATGTTTGAAGAGGGACCTTCTGAATTATTAGAGTTTATTCTTGATTCAGATGGTATATATTTTGATAAAATTTTAAATAATCTTGAAATTAGATATAATCGTGCGGGTTTTGCACATCATATGAAAGATATTTATGAAAAAACTCAAGCGGAACAAATTGGACTAGTATGCAAATATGTTGAAGAGCAATCTTCTATTGTAAAAAACATAATATCTATTAATAAGACAATAATGGCAAAAACCATTATTGATGGATTAGCAGAATTGGAAAAAAACAAGAAACACTCTAATTCGCAATTTGTGGAAAGTTTGCCGATGCGTATCAAGGGTATTGATAAAATAATTGTTTCTAATGAACCAATTGAGAGTAAAATTATCAAAATCAATAAAACTCTTGAAAAAACATTTAGGTATGTCATTCCTTTTTACTATGGAATTATAGCATATCAAAATCATAAAGAGCATGCCTACGCACAAAAAGAAGCACAAATACTTAAAAATAAAGGAACAGAAAATAATACAACTACATCTGAATCTATTCTTAAAGAATGTGATGATATGTTTTTTGAAACAGCAAAAAATAAGAGTTCTGAATTAAAAAATATGTCTCTTGGAAAATTGATAGAAGAGTTTAGAATGTTTGCATCTTCTCTTTCTGAAAAAATTAATCATAAGATTGTTGTTCATAATAATGGACGAATTTTAAAGGATGCAATAGGAAGGTCATATTTTTGTTCTATAGACTCATTTGATGATATAATTAATATGCGAGGGAAAGATTTTTTTGTTGCCCCAGAAGAAAAAGATTATAATATAATCAGTGTAATAAATAGCACAAAGCATCATAAGAGTAGTGAACTTATTAGTTTAGGGGTATTTAATCGTTTCTTGCTTAATGTCAAAAAATTGTTTTATTTTCTAATGTATAATGAAGATTATCAACGCGAAATGATTTTAGGACAACAAATTTCTTATGACCCTATATATCCCTATGTAGTGAGATATACTGAGCGTAGTGAAAATCGTGATGGATATGATATAAATAGTTTTTCAGTCTTCTTTGCTGAGGATTCTAGTGAAAAAGAGGTTAAGATTTTATCAGAACGAGAATATCTTATAAATGAAAAGTATTATTGCATACCTAATGTAAGTACTTCTAATAGTCGTTGGTGGATAGAACCATTTTTAATAAGTTGTCGTAAATATGATTCCATAATAAATGGAGAGGATTAATTTGGAGGAAATATGTTGCATTTAATGTTGGATGCTTATGGGTGTCAATCCGAAAGGCAAAATGATTTAAAGTCAATATATGAAATTATTTATAAAGTTATAAACGAATTATCAGTCAAGGCAGTTATGCCACCAATACTTGTGCCATATTATTATGGAGATGTTAAGGAAGATGATGGAATTAGTGCATATGTTATATTAAAAGGTGGACATTTCACTATACATACTTTCCCAGATAGAGAATGTTATTTTGCAGATTTGCTTTATGATGGATTTGTAAGTGAGGACAAGTTTGTTTCAATACTTAAAGCAGAACTTCCTTGTAAAAATAATCTAATAAAAACTACTGATAGACGTTTTTCTATAAAAGAACAATGTGAATTGAATAGTATTAACTCTAGCATTGATTTTGGTCCACATTATCTTATTCGTACTACAAATGACTGCGAATTGAGTATGGAACAAATTTATCATTTTTTAGATGAATTACCATACGAGATAAATATGGATGCTATTCAGCGTCCATTGGTAATTACAGACAGAGTTAATAATTATGATATAATTTCTGGAATTACAGTAATTGCACAAAGTCATATAGCAATTCATTACTATATTAAGGAACGTAAGGCATATATAGATATTTTTTCATGTAGTTTTATAAATTGTGATGAAATCGTAGATGTTGTAAAACAAAAACTTAACATAGAATGTGATAGTGTGTTAATTAGTCGCGGTAGCAAACATGTTAAAAAATTAACTCAAAGGGATGAGTTAGTTGCTAGATATGATGCTTGGAAAGAAAATGCAAAGTAAAGCAAATATATACTTCATGTAGTAATTTATTATATTTTTAAATTAAATTTCATGTTTGTTAAAATGAATCCGCTTGAGGTCATA